>Ga0272441_10010151_pt1 | contig 14329 bp, 5 predicted proteins | sample SSMProp6N_FD_193582 | JGI IMG/M metagenome (GOLD analysis project Ga0272441, IMG submission 193582) | Marine sediment archaeal communities from Little Sippewissett salt marsh, Falmouth, MA, United States - SSM-Prop-6N | ecosystem: Environmental > Aquatic > Marine > Wetlands > Sediment ... | reverse complement strand
AAGAGGGACGTCGGTAAGCCCTGAGCAACCTCTCCGTGTTGGACCTCTCGCTAGTGGTTGAAGTCCATCGGGGCGCTTTGATGGCTGAGGCCCGCACTTGGACACCTAACGGAGTTCGAAAGTAGTCCTCTAGCGGTAACAGAAGCCCAAGGGGACAAAGAGCCCCTTGGGCTTCTGTCAGGACGGGTCGTGAGTACCTTCCTGAGGATCCAGCGCGATGTTCTCCGCAGGAGAACTCGCACGTACCCGAAGGGTACGCAGATTGCAGCGCTGCTTTTACCGGCTACAGTCCTCCGTTACTGAGCGCCGGCTGCGACGGGTCGAACGATGTCGCCAAGCTCGATAGAGAGCCGCGCGTCCACGATTCGGCACTCCGTGCGATCGCTCGCAAGAGACGCGATGACCTCGAGCGTTCCCTTGTGCTCGTCTACAGCCGTTCCGTCGGACAGCACAAACCGGCGGAAGACCTCGAGCTGCTCACCCGGTTGAAGCCCATGGTCCGTCCCCAGCGAGATGATCACTCGGTCGTCAGCAAGCGCCGTGACGCTGCCCGGCTCTCGGACAGTGATCTCCTGTTGGACGGTCGACTCTAGTCCTTCTCGGTCTGCCGTGGTGAGAACCACGGCGTATGTATCCGCCGCATCGTAGACATGGGTAGCCTCTGGCGTATTGGCCGTGCCACCATCGCCGAACGACCAAGTCCAGCGGACGATTTCATCATCGTCGGTCGACGTGCTGACGAACCGTGTCGCGCCATAGGCATAGAGGCGACGGGGCGCGACGGTGAATCCGGCGATCGGCGGCTGGTTCGTGTGCGAGAGCACGATGCCAACCGAACCACGCCCGGTTAGCTCTGGTGTCTGGATACGGCCCCGCTCGCGCCGAGCGAACTCCTCGACTTCCGCACTGACGTAGCTATGGAGCTCCTCGGCTGTGATCCGATAGTCGAGATTCAGGTCGGCCTCGCCTTGAAGGCCCCGCAAGAGGAAATGGGTGAAGAGGCCGTGCCCCAGCTGGTCGTGCTCTAGCGCTTCCTGATCCTCCCGAGCGGCGGCCAGCACGAGCTTCCCCTCGAGCGAGAAGTCGTTGAACAGATCGAATCCATCCCCCAACGGGCGGGTTCCCCCGGACAGGCTACGGCTCTGGCCGCCGGAGTGACAGCTGTCGAACACGACCATGACGTGCTCCGACTCGACACGGTCGAGGAACCGCCCGAACTCATCATCGCGCAATGACGTAGCCTCCAACGCCGTCTTCTCCGTATCGTAGAGGACCAAGAACTCGTCTACGCCGTCCGCTTCATCTCCGTTGTCGTCTTCGCCCTGGTAGCCGTGGCCGGCGAAGAAGACGAACACCAGATCGTCGGGCCGAGCCATGCGGCGCAGCCAATCGAGCGCGGCGCGGACCTTCGTCATCGTCGCTAGTTCCGAGGCGATGCTCTGCAGCTGCGGCCATGTGCCTTCCTCATCCAGCAGCAAGACGATGTGCTGCGGATCGATGTTCGCATCGAGCAACCAAACGGTGAACGCCTCAGCATCGGCACGGGCGTATTGCAGGTCTTTCACGTGGAGGTAATCGGAGACGCCGATGACTACGGCCCAGATTCTCTCAGGCTCGATAATCTGGGCAGCTGCTTCGATCGTGATGAGGTGCTCGGTCTTCGCAGTGGCCCCATCGTTGTCCGTCACAGTCAAGGCGACGGTGTAGGTACCGGGCTCTGCGTAGGACCACTCGGCCGCTCTTCCTGTCGCGTCGGGTGCGCTATCTCCGTCGAAATCCCAACTGTACTCGGCAATGTCACCGTCCGGATCGACCGAAGCGGACGCATCGGCCTGTATGGTCTGATGTGTCCGCCCGGTGTCAGGGTGAAGCGTAAGCGTCGCTTCTGGGGAGCAGTTCACGATGGTTAGCTGTTGGAGAACCGTATCCGTCTGTCCCTCGTCGTCGGTCACCGTCAGGGAGACATTAAAGGTCTTCTTGACGTTGTAGCGATGTGTCGGGTGCTGTTCAGTTGAGTCGGATCCGTCACCAAAGTCCCAGTCCCAAGAAGCGACACGTCCATCCGCGTCCGTCGATGTATCGGTAAACGCGACCTCATCGAGGATCGAAGGCTGCGCCGGGGAGACACCGAATCCGGCGATCGGAGGCTGGTTCTCGCGAATCGTAACGGTGTTCGTAACCGAGGCCATCGCTCCCTGATCGTCGAGCACAAGAAGCCTCACGCGATGAGAGCCACCGGTGTCAAAGGAGTGCGCAGTAACCGGGCCGCTAGTCGTCAGGTCGTAGGAATCATCGGCATCCCAATCCCAGGCGTACTCGACAATCTCTCCGTCAGGGTCAGTAGAGGCGGACGCGTTAAACTCGATGCGGTCCCCGTAGCGGGGCTCGACGACAAGGCGCGATCCATCTGAGGATACGGCTTGCCATGTGAACCCAGCGATGGGTGAGGCGTTGGCTTCCTCAACCACGATCGTGTGGCTCATGGTGTCTGTACTGCCCTCGTTATCGGTCACCTGCAGCTTGACCGTGTAGCGGCCCGCTCTATCGAATGCGTGAAAGATGTACGGCACTTGGTACCTTCTGTCGTACGTTCCGTCCCTATCCCAATCCCATGCGTACTCTACGATTGTGCCATCGGGATCGCTAGATTCGCTAGCAACGAAGCGGACGCTCTTCCCCGCTAGGATGTCTCTTCCGGAGCTGCCAGAACCCTCATACGTGAACGTGGCTTTGGGAGCCAGATTCTCCGGCGCAGGCTGAACGGACAGGTTGTCGAAATGCGCCTCGGAGAACGGCTCGCTGTCGCTGAAGGTCCCAACAGCAAGGCCGATTCGCCCTTCATGGTGGAGATTCCCTTCCAGCGTCTCGATGACGACCCCATTGACCGAGAGGATGATGAAGTCGTCGCGTACCGTGATCTGGAGGCGATTCGTTGCGGGAGCCTGCTTGATCGCGGAGTGCTCGGTCCACGGAATACGGGCAGGCTCCCACTCGTCGTCTTTCTGCCAGCTACAGCAACAACGACCGTTGCCATCTACGCTGAACTTGTAGTAATTCTCGTTGTCGGTGCCCCAGATGATTCCGCCAAACCCCTTCGATTCCGCTGTCAAAGAGATGTCGACTGCCATGGTCACATCATCCAGATCGAATGACTCATACGGTGCCCAGCTCCACTTGTTCCAGAGTTCCTTCCGTACGGCGATCGCATACTTGCCGCTTGTCGTGCCCCAGGTGTACTCCGCGTTGCTGCCCTCCGACCATGCCTCTGCATTCGAGAAATCCTCGAAGTAGTTCCGCGAAGCGGTTGTCATCTCAGGGGGTGCAGTCGAAAGGTCGTCCGCAGGCAAGATCGTGACACCGACCCTGTGAACCGTAGAGGTGCCTCGCCAGTCTACGGAGTGGCACTCAACGACGAAGTCGCCCGGCTCCGGGAATACCGCGGTGTACACACCAGAATCAGATACGAGTTCAATGTCCAAGTAAGATATCGAACCATACCGGCGAACGCGCCAGGTTCGAGGGTAGCCGACTTCCCATGTGGCGTCGAATTGGATTGGCGTCCCTGCGACCCTCTCCTCCTCCGGTGTCAGACACTCGATTCCGCTGGACGCCTCGCCAACGACGCCTGCGAGAACGGACACGGTGATGAAGAAGAAGAGCACAGACCATGCCTTCTCTCCTAGCCAGTTGCTGCGGCACATGGCTTCACCAACCTTCTCTCAAGCCTGGCGGCCCCGATAGTCCCTCTCCGAGTGATCATCTTCTACTCGATCTGCAAAGCATTGACCGGTTCTCCGACACCATCGTACATCTCTGGCGTTTGCACCGTTCCCTCAGGAAGCACTCCGGCCGTGATCGAGTCTCCGATACTGTCTTCTAGATGGACCTTCGCGCGCTCAAAGGCCTCCTGGAACGACAGCCAACCATCGCCGTTCGAATCCGTCTCCCCCTGTTTCTCGGAGAACGCCTGCGCCAGAGCTTCCGCGAAGAACGTGACTCCCGAAGTCCCATCAATCCTGCATCGGCCCCATGCACTTTCCGTTGCAGATGCCGCTTGAAGCGCTAGGAGTGACGGGCCGGAGGGGCTCCGCGAACCAGCATGGAGATCGTCGACCATGGTCCCACCTGGCCCCACGTCTCGAGTGCCCTCCGGAGGGGAGTAAACTAGGCTCGAAAACAGCCCGCGATATGCCGTTCCGCTGTGGCAACTCTCGAATACGAGAACTGCTGTTCCGGCATCGAGCTCCGAGACGAGTTCCCAGATCTCATCATCCAGGATCCACTGGAAATCGTATGGCGCGATGACCTCATCCTTTCCGTCAGCTTCGTCACCGTTCTCATCGTCAACCTGAAGGCCGTGTCCTGCGAAGTGGAAGTAGGCTGTATCGTTCGTACCAGCCTGCCCGAGGAAATCTCGAATCGCATCGAGTATTTTCGATCGTGTGGCCTCTTCATCGTCCAACTGCTTCGTATGGTCGAAGTAGTCACGAAGCGTATCTTGGATCAGTTGGGCTGTGTCTTGCATGACCGGACAGCTGAAATCAGCGTCCGTTTCGCCTTTGTAGTCGCTAATCGCCACGAAGAGCGCGTAGACCTCACCGGCTTCCTTCTGAGCTTCTTCCGCTTCCACACGCAACATGAATGTCGCGCTCCCAGTTGCCTGTCCACCTGTTCCTTGAATGGTGATTCGATGGGAACCCACCGGCGCATCCGAGTCCACAGAGAACCGCACGACACGGCTCTCGTCACCCAGCGTCCACGTCCACTCTGACACACTCGGAGTCACTCCATCTGGCAATCCCGTGATGCTGAAGTCCACTTGCGTATCCGGCCCCGCAGTCCTCCATCCTCGAATCGTGGTAGAGGTCGATCCTTCTTGCTTGACGGTGGCAGACGGCGGATTTGCAGAGACGGAGAAGTCGAAAGCCTGGGTTCGCTCTTCCACGGTCAGCGTGAACGTGCAGCTCCGCACGAGGCTCCCATTCGTCGCACGGATGGTGGCATCATAAGTCCCAGCCGGTGCATCTGAGTCTGCGGAGAACCTCACCACACGACTCTCGTCGCCCAGCGTCCACGTCCACTCCGACACGCTCGGAGTGACTCCACTAGGCAATCCCGTGAGGCTGAAGTCCACTTGCGTATCCGGCCCTGCAGTCCTCCATCCTCGAATCGTGGCAGAGGCCGATCCTTTTTGCGTGACGGTAGCAGACGTTGGATTTGCAGAGACGGAGAAGTCGAATGTCTGGGCTCGCTCTTCCACAGTCAGCGTGAATGTGCAGCTTCTCGCGAGACTTCCACTCGTTGCACGGATGGTGACATGATAGGTTCCAGCCGGTGCATCTGAGTCTGCGGAGAACCTCACCACACGACTTTCGTCGCCCAGCGTCCACGTCCACTCCGACACGCTCGGAGTGACTCCACTAGGCAATCCCGTGAGGCTGAAGTCCACTCGCGTATCCGGCCCCTCAGTCTTCCATCCTTGAATCGTGGTAGAAACCGATTCCGCCTGCTTGACGGTGGCAGACGCCGGACGCGCAGAGACGGAGAAGTCAAACGAGGGTTCCTCCTCCGGCTGAACCACCTCGAAATGACACACGGCAACGGCGCTTCGCACGTTGCCGGGGATGATCCCAAGGCTGTTGCTCATCTCGGTGGCGGCCTCCTCTTCATCCAGCATGATCTGCGGGAAGGCCTGGCTGTAGTCGAAGAACTCATCGGGAAGAATGGTGACGGGGCGGCTGGTGACCACGGCGAACAGGATCTCTTGTCCCTCGGGTGGGGCAACCCGGAAGACGAAGGGGAGCAGGTTTCCCGGGATCCTGTACTCGATGCCGGCCTCGATCAGGTTGTCGCTGTAGTACTCATTCGGATAGATCTGATGCACAAGGCCGTCGGTCGTGAAGTCGTACAGCGTGAGATATCCGTCGAGCCGAGATGTCACACGCACATCGAGGGTCTCTCCGATTCGGTACGTCCCTCCACAGTCTCTGTCGACAGTCAGATCCAGCCCAGGGCGCACAGCCTCAACGAGCAGCGTCCTGGTCCCATCGCTCGATGAGTAACTTGTGAGAGAAACGCCGAGTGCGCAGAGCACCGCAAGGCCGACAACCAGTTGCCTTCGAGTTGCCATCATCCGAAGTTCCTCCTTCGCTCGATTCTCTGTTAAATCCCCTTATCCACTCGTCTCGTCCAATGGCCGGAGCCGATCGTGGGGTTCGATTTGATCTGTCATCTCCACGACGCGGCAGGCCGATCGGTCGACATCGAGGATCTCGACGACCTTGAGAACGGCTTTGCACTCATGAATCACCGTGCCACTAGACAGTCGGAGTACGCGAATCACTTCGAACCGGTCTCCTACATGAACGCCATTGGCACTCCCGAGCGAGATGATGATTGTATCTCCAGCGGCGGTCGTGACTTGACCGCCCGGAGCGACGGCGATCTGCTGCTCAAACGTTGAGGATGCACCTTCGTCATCGGTCACGGTCAGCGTGACGGTGTACGTGCCTGCTTCCTCGTACGCGTGCGTCGGGTGTTGGTCCGTCGATGTTGAGCTGTCCCCGAAGTTCCAGACACGAGAGACGATCTCCCCGTCGTCGGTCGATGCATCGTTGAACTGGGTTCTTCCGTACGCATAGGGGACGTCCGGTTCCACTGTGAACGCCGCCGTCGGTGGCTCGTTGGTCCGGGCGACGACGATGCCGACGGTGCCGCGGCCGGTCAGCTGCGGGGTCTGTCTCGCTCCCATCTCCTCCTTCGCGAATCGTTCCACCTCACGGCCGACGTAGTCATACAGCTCCTCGGCGGTGACGCGGTAATCGGCATCCAGATCGGCCTCGCCCTCCAACCCTCGAAGCAGGTAGTGCGTGAACACACCATGACCCAAGGTTTCGTCCTCGAGCGCCTTCTGGTCTTCGCTCGCTGCTGCGAGGATGAGCTTCCCGTCCAGGGAGAAGTCCTGGAAGATGTCAAAGGAGCCTGGCAGCGGCCGTGTACCGCTCGACAGGCTGCGGCTCTGTCCGCCGGAGTAGCAGCTGTCGAACACGACCATCACGTGCTCGGACTCGACCCGGTCGAGGAAGTAGCCGAATTCATCGTCACGAAGGGAACTTGCCTCCAAGCAGTCCCGTAACGTGTCGTAGACGACGAGGAACTCATCCACGCCATCGGCTTCGTCCCCGTCGTCGTCTTCTCCTTGGTACCCATGCCCGGCGAAGAACACGAACACGAGATCGTCGGGGAACGCCATCCGTCGCAGCCAATCGAGTCCAGCACGGACCCGCGCCAAGGTGGCTTGCTGGGAGACAAGTCCTCCCTGCCCGTCTCTCCCCCCTTCTTCATCGAGCAGAAGCCGGATGTGATCCTTCTCGACGCCGGCATCGAGCAGCCAACGGGTGAAGGCCACGGCATCCGCCTCGGCGTAACGCAGATCGTTGACTTCGAGGTAGTCGGAGATGCCGATGACCAGGGCCCACACCCGAGCCGGTTCGACGAGTTCGGGTGCCGAAGCGATCGTGATCGTGTCGGTGTAGGTCGCAGTGGCCCCATCGTCGTCGGACACCCGGAGCGTAACCTCGTGGGTCCCCGGCTCGTCGAACCAGGACTCGGTGAGCGGATCGGCCGATATCTCATCGTAGGCGCCGTCGCTTGTCCAGTCCCATGCATACTCGACGATGTCGCCATCCGGGTCGGACGAGACCGACGCATCGAAGCGTAGCGGTTCGCCGACGCGTGGTTCGACCGCCAAGCGGGACCCGTCCTCTCTAGCAGCGACATGCCCCCAAGTGAACATTGCCTCTGGCGAGAGGTTGACCACATCCAGAAGCTGCTCTGAGGCTCCAGTCAGTCCGTCATCATCGGTAACGGTAAGCGTGACTTTGAAGGGGCCCTTCGTCGCGTACTGGTGTGTCGGATGCTGCTGGGCGGACGTAGTACCATCGCCGAACGCCCAGCGCCAAGCCGTCACCTCGCCGTCTTCATCCGCCGACATGTCGGTGAATTCGACCGTGTCAAGAATCGAGGGTGACGAGGGTTCAAAGCGGAAAGCGGCGCTTGGAGGTTGCTCGTCGCGAATCGTGACGGTCTGGGTGACCGTATCCGCTGCCCCTGCATTGTCGGTCACGCGGAGCGTTACGCGGTGCGAGCCGGCGGAGGCGAACGTGTGCTCGATGATTGGGTCGTTACTGGCCAAATCGTAGGAGCCATCCGAGTTCCAGTCCCAGGAAAACTCGACGATCTCACCATCGGGATCGGAAGAGGCGGATGCGTCGAATTCGAGGCGGTCCTTGGTGCGAGGCGCGACGACAAGGCGTGTCCCACTTGGAGAGAGCGCCGCCCAGGTGAAAGCAGCTCCCGGGAGGTCGTTGGAAGGAAGAACGGTCAACGTCTTAGCACAGGAGCCTGTTAGCCCAGTTTGGCTGCCAAGAGTAAGAGAGACCACGTAGACACCGCTCTTATCAAATACATGGGTAACGGTCTGCCCAATCTCAGTGCCTCCCGTATCGCTGAAAGTCCAGGCGAAGTCTGATGACGATGTTCCCGATGACGATGAATGACTATCCGTTCCAGTGAACGTGATGACAGTACCGGTCAATATGGAGTCTACAGAGAGTGTGATCCGCGGCAAGGGAATCGTCGACGGATCTCCTGATATGCAGTTCAGGCAGGAGGGCAGATCTTCGGTCATGGATGACGGAGCCATGAGGTCTAGCTCACCCACGAAAACACATCCGGGAGATCCATTGATGGGCGTGAACGACATCTCACCGGGTCTTATCAACGAATAACTGCAGAGGCAATCCGCCTTGCCATCACCGTCGCAATCCCACAGATAGGCCAAAAGCCGTGCCCTCGCGTAGGCAGGTACAAGTACGGTTGCAATACTGGTGAGTATCACAATCAAGAGACAGCCAATCGTACGCATTGCCCCCCCTTCGAAGTCTTGAGCTTCAGCATCCTGTGCGCTACGCTCACGCCTATCTGCAAGACATTCGTATAGCCGGTCACCGTGCGAATCAGGGCCCCGCTCGACGCATCCCACAAAATGCCCGTTCTGTCTCTCAAGCCCGATGTTAGGGCCGTTCCGTCTAGTGAAAAGGTGACAGACACTACGCTGCATGTATGGCCGGTTAACGTACGATTCAAAACGCTCTCGGAGGGATTCTCCGCTCCTTGTGCACAGGCAGGTGAAGAGAGGTACAGGGCTACCCAGACCACCCCCCACAGCACTCGCGTCACTGCCAGGCCCCATGTGGCCTTACTCCTCACGCCGAACCACATCTCCCGTTTCAATGGGCTGCTGGGCTCTCACGATCCGATACGCGGCTCGGTCGGGGCCGATCACTTCGATGACCTCGATCGTTGCTTTGTGTTCCTCAATGGTTATGCCAGTTGAGAGCACCAGGAGACGGACGACCTCGAACCGATCCCCAACTTCTATGCCGTTCGCACTTCCAAGGGAGACGATAATCGTGTCTCCCGCGACCGCTGTCACCTGGCCTGGTGGAGCGACGGCGATCTGCTGTTCAATCGTTGCGGATGCACCTTCGTCATCGGTCACGGTCAGTGTGACCGTGTACGTACCCGCTTCCTCGTACGTGTGTGTCGGATGTTGGTCCGTCGATGTTGCGCCGTCACCGAACGCCCACTGCCAGCAGAGGATCCCCATGTCATCGTTCGAGCGGTTCGTGAACACGGTGGCACCGCACGCGTAAGGCTTGTTGGGGGAGATCGAGAAGGAGGCTTCCGGAGGGCGATTGGCCCGTCCCAGGACGATACCGACGGAGCCCCTCCCTCTCATTTCTGGTGTTTGATCTCTCCCGCGCTGTTCTCTCGCGAACTGCTCGACTTCCGCCTTGACATAGGTGAACAGCTCATCGGCAGTGATGCGGTAGTCGGTATCGAGGTCGGCTTCTCCTTCGAGGCCGCGGAGTAGGTAGTGTGTGAAGACCCCATGGCTGAGCGCTTCGTGCTCCAACGCCTCCTGATCCTCTCGAGCGGCGGCCAGCACGAGCTTCCCGTCGAGCGAGAAGTCATTGAAGATGTCGAACTCATCGGCCAGTGGGCGGGTTCCGCCGGAGAGGCTACGGCTCTGACCGCCGGAGTGGCAGCTGTCGAACACCACCATGACATGCTCGGACTCGACACGATCGAGGAAACGGCCGAATTCATCGTCTCGCAAGGACGTCGCTTCCAACGCGGTCTTCTCGGCATCCAGCAGGACGAGGAACTCGTCGACACCATCTTCCTCGTCTCCGTCGTCATCCTCGCCTTGGTAGCCGTGCCCAGCAAAATAGACAAAGACCAAGTCATCTGGGCGGGCCATCCTGCGAAGCCAGTCCAAGCCTCCTCGGGTCTTGGTCAGCGTTGCCCGTTCCGAGGTGAGCTGGTCAAGCTCTGGCCATGTCTTCTTCTCATCGAGGAGCAGGACGACGTGTTCTGTATCCACGCCGGAGGCGAGGAGCCACTCAGCAAACGCCAGGGCATCTGCCCCGGCATAGCGTAGGTCCTTGACGTTCTCGTAGTCCGAGATTCCGATGACGAGTGCCCAGACGTCGGCCGGCTCGACGATCGTGATCCCGGGCTTGATCGTCACCAACCGTTCAGTCGTCGCCATGGCGCCATCGTTGTCCGTCACCTCGAGGCGCACCGAAACCGTCGCGGGATCAGAGTACGTCCACTCGACCGAAGCCCCGGAGGCATCGTTTGCGCCGTCCTCATCCAGGTCCCATGAGTAGCTCTGGATCGTGCCGTCGGGGTCGGTCGTTTCAGATGCATCGAAGCGAACCACCCGATCGCATCGAATCGTCTCGGAGACGACCGCGAATACCGGCTGTGGAGGCAGGTTGGCAACGAGGAGGTCACGTGTCGCCGTGCTCGTGAGGCCATCATCATCGGACACGGTCAAAGAGACCGTGTACGTTCCCTTGTCTTCGTAGCGATGGGTCGGATGCTGTGTGTCGGAAGACAAGCCATCGCCGAAGGCCCAGGACCACGAGACGATCTCTCCGTCAGGATCGGTCGATCGATCGAGCAGTGCAGCCGGATCGAGGATGGAGGCGACCGACGGAGTCACGTCGAATGCAGCGTTCGGTGGCTGCTTGGCATGGATCTCGAAGGTCGCTGCGACTTCACTGGCGACGCCATCATCGTCGATGACCTGCAGGGAGATGCGGTGCTCGCCCGGATCCGTGAAGGTGTGGTCAGCGATTGGAGTGGATTCTTGCTCGTCGACCGTTCCATCTCCGTTCCAATCCCAGGCGAACGATTCAATCGTGCCGTCCAGGTCGTGCGATGCGGAGGCATCGAACCGGAGGGTGTCGCCGGTACGCGGAGGCGTCTGTCGAGGGCTCCCATCGGCCCTATAGGCCTCCCAGGCCAGCCGGGCGGCCGGCGCGTGGTTCGGTGTGACGGAGGCCCGGATGTTCTCCGTTTCGCCTGTGTCATCTGTGGTTCTGAGGACCACCGTGACCGGTTCCGATGATTCGAACGTCCACTGTGTGCGGATCCCTTCCGCGTCGGCTGTTCCGTCGCCGGTGAAATCCCACTCATACAGGACAATCTCTCCGTCAGGATCCCGAGACGAGGACGCGTCAAACGCAGCGGGACGATCCACCGTGGGGGAGAGCGGCGACAGAGTGAATGAGGGTTCAGGAGGCAGGTTGCCTACCACCACGGTCTTCGTCGAAGTGGCGGTCAATCCGTCGTCATCGGTGACGGTAAGGAGAACGTCAAAGGAGCCCTTGGTACGGAACTGGTGTGCCGGGTTCTGCTCCGTCGCTACCGTGCCATCGCCGAACGCCCAGTTCCATTGCGTGATGGTTCCGTCGGGATCGTTGGAACGATCCGCGAATGCTACGGAATCCAGAGTGGACGGAAAGGTCGGAGAAAGATCGAACCTAGCGATGGGGGAGAGCTTCTCGCCAACGGCGAGGGTTTGCGTTGCCATTGCCGTTGCGCCGCGATCATCCACGACACGCAACGTCACATCGCGAGAGCCGGGAACGACGAACTCAGTCTCCACTGTCGGATCAGGCGCGACGAGTTCATAGGTTCCATCGCTATCCCAATCCCATTCGTAGCGCACGATCTGGCCGTCGGCATCCTGAGAGGCCGACGCATCGAAGGCCACGCGGTCGCCGGTGCGTGGCTCGACCAGCAGGCGAGAGCCATCGGCCGTCACAACGTCCCACGTGAACAAGGCGACGGGGGGTGTGTTGGGGGTTTCGATGTCGATGGTGATCCGGGCAATTCCGCTGAGCCCGACGTCATCGATCGCTTCCAAGGCGATCAGATAGGCACCTGATTCTTCGTAGATGTGGGTGATCGTGGTGCTGTCAGACTGTGTCTCCGTGCTCGTGCCATCGCCGAAATCCCATCGATACGTCACAATCGTGCCATCGACGTCTACGGACCCACTTGCATCGAAGCGAATTTCTAAGGGCTCTTCCACAGAGAGGGCATGGTATGCGATCGATGCGACGGGCGGCTGCCCCGGGGGCAGTTCGATTTGGACGACTTCGGAGGCGACATCAACATCTTGATCTTCATCCGTAACCCGGAGTACCACAGCGTGGTACTCCCCCCTTGAGAATGCATGTTCAGCCGTGGGATCTGTCGATGATTCATCGAACACGCCGTCGGCATCCCAGTCCCATTCATACTGAACGACCTCGCCCTTGCTATCGGCGGCGTCAAACAAGATGGGCTCTCCGACTGCCGGACTGTCGGGTTGCCAGTCGAACGCCGCGGTGACGTTTCGAATAAGCTCCACTTCGTACTTCAGTTGGTCGCCCGCTTCGAGCGTTACCTCTCGTTCCCAGCTCTTGAAGTCATGCGCGTCGATACGGAAGGAGTATTTGCCTGGATCCAAGTGGAATTCTGAACCCGCGGAGCCGTAGATAGACCGCTTAAGCTTCCCGTCAACGAAGAAAGACGCGGAATAGACACCGGAGATCGTGATCCAGATGGTCGCATCCGGCCTGGATTCTCTGCACCTTGCCAGCGATGAATCATCTCCGGACTCAAGGTGGTACGAGATATCCGAGGCCCGATATGTGCTTCGCACCTCTGCTCTAAGGCGGATATGACCAGTCGAGCTGTGCGCGGCCTCTATGAGGTCAAACCATTGGCCTGGGCGCAGCGAGATGTCGCTGTAGGTGGCGGCAACTCTTCCATCTGGCGTGTATGTGACACCTTCGTCAATCTTCACCGAATAGACTGTTGTGCCGGCGCTAATGGTCTCCCAATGGGCAATGCGAAGCTTCGCTAGGTGCCCCGTTCCCAGACGCACAAGCAGGACTTCGCCGGAGACGAAGTCGCTCAAGGACACCAGAGAGACATGGTATTCGTGAGCACTCAGGTAGTCGTAATCGATCTGCTCGAACGTGACGCCTGCCCCAAGACTCATCCAGGGGACGACCAGTATTGCCGTGCCAACCCACACCAGAGTTACGATGACCTTCATGGCTCGAAAGGAGAATACTGCGATGCTTGTCTTGTAGCAAAAGCAACATGAGACAGGCTCGAACCTGGATACACGTGTCCAATTCGAGTGTCTTGTCCCGTCTGGTTCACGAACGCCAACAGCTATGAGTCGGGAGTGCTGTGATTCTCTCCCAACTTCCGAGGCCGCGCTTCTCTGATAGGGTCTGCGTATCGGCAGTCAATAGCGTGCCTAGTTGCTTCGCGATGTTGTCTCTCGGCATTTCTGTAGACCAATAGACGCTGTCTTAGACATTAAACGGTAGATAGCATGCACAATCTAGGGCATCGATGATTCCGTTCGGGACCAAGCCCTGGCTGCTGGGGAGCCCTGCCCCCAGCAGCCGGAGCTTCTCGACCTCTCGATGTACGTGAACTCGTGTCCCGCTGCGTGGCCGATCCGAGAGACTAGAGGCCGGATCCTGGCTCCGTCACGAGCAGCATGTACTCAAACGACGAATCGGAGAAGTACGACTCCACGATGACGTAGTACGTCCCTGGCTCGAGCGTCTCCTCGATACGGCTCCAGGATCCGTTTGCGTCATCGTTGTAGGCGACGGAGGAGAGGGCCTCATCGTAGAGCGAAAGCGTCGTATCCGAGTCCGTCGTCGAACCGGGCCTCGGGCCCGTCTCGAAGACGACCGTCGCTTCGGCATCCAGCGTGAAGCGGAAGGCATCGATATCTTCTTCTTGCCCGATGGCCGCCTCGATGAGGGTGGCCCCGCTCCCGGCCCAATCGAGGATCTGCGCCGTGTCAGGGGTCTCGTTGGGTTCGCTCTCCGGCACTCGTGTTACGTCCTGCGCAATGGCGCGGAGACGATACGGAAGCATCCGTGTTTCTCCG
>Ga0272441_10010150_pt1 | contig 14329 bp, 7 predicted proteins | sample SSMProp6N_FD_193582 | JGI IMG/M metagenome (GOLD analysis project Ga0272441, IMG submission 193582) | Marine sediment archaeal communities from Little Sippewissett salt marsh, Falmouth, MA, United States - SSM-Prop-6N | ecosystem: Environmental > Aquatic > Marine > Wetlands > Sediment ... | reverse complement strand
TATGCGTGTGACGAACTTAGACGGACAAGGGAGAGATGCGGACATGGAAATGAGACAGATTGGCTGGATGTGCGTGCTGGTGGCGTTGCTGGCGTGCCCGGGGTGGGCCGACATCATCAACGGCTCCTTTGAAACCGGCGACTTCACGGGGTGGCATGTCGATGAAGTACTGGGTTTCGCGCAGGTAGTGCCTGGCGGGACGGATGGCGTGTCAATGGGGCAGCTCACTTGTGAGGGGACGTACTCGGTGAATGACCCTGACCTGTTCGTCCCTGCTCTTGTGGCTGTGTGGCAATCGGTTGATGTCCAGGCTGGCGATAGCTGGCTGCTGTTCGATGCGTGGGTGGACGGGAACGTAACTCTTCAAGCGGTGATACCATGGGGGGAGTGGGTCGAGGTGACCGTCACCTGTGCGACCCCATCAACATATGCCCTCCCCGTGTGGCAAGCACAGGGGAACTCGATTAACGTCGACTTCAGAGCCCGGGACTATGACATCGGCACAAACGTAGCGTACGTTGACAATGTGAGACTCACAGGTGTCCCTGAGCCTGCCGGCAGTGCGATGGTAGCTGTCGGGCTTTCGGGGGTCTTGGGGTTGCGTTGTTGGCGACGTGGCCGGTAGCCGATCGGCTCCGGGCGCGTCGTGCAGAACGGAGGAAACACAATGAGTCCAAAGGCGGTAGTCTGTCTTGCCATAGTGCTGTTGCTTGCCGTAGCGTCTAGTTCGACCGCGGATGTGCTCTGGGTGCCGTCGGTGGAGTACCCCACCATAAACTCAGCCATACAGGCCGCGAACCCTGCCAACAACGATGAGGTCAGGGTTCTTCCAGACTCTGATCCCGAGACGCCGGAGCCTGATCCTTACTACGAGTATGTCGTTCTCAACAAGGCTATCTTGGTAACAAGTTGGGACCCGGCGATCGGGGGGCCCAACCGTGAGGTCGTCATCATTGATGGTGACGACACGAGCCGCTGCGTCGTGATGCAACTCGTTGCGAGTCCCGGGGCTACGCTGCAAGGATTCACGCTGCGGGACGGCTCTGGTGATTCTGGCGGCGGAGTGTTCTGTACGGATGCCTATGCAGCCATAGTGGACTGCTGTCTAGAGTCATGCACGGCCGTGCTCTACGGTGGCGGCGTGTACATCGAGTCGAGCTCGGTCGTCACGCTCAGCGGCTGCACGGTCTCTGGGAACTCGGCGCCGAGTGGCGGCGGCATCTGCGCTGTCAACTCGTCGTTGAGGCTGCAGGATGGCTGCACGATCTCGGAGAATGAGTCGTGCTACGGGGGCGGCATCGCCGCCGATCTACGGTCCTAGCTCACCAGAGGTCTTACTCTCTCTTCGCCTCCCCCTCAATCACCGAATCCGCCCACCCTCTCATACACCACCCGGCTTCGCACCCGGTGGCGCGGCCGGCGGCGGCTGTGGTATACTGTCTGTTGTTCCCACACCGCATGGACGCGACTTCACCACAAGCCGGGGATGTCCAAGGACGGCAGCCGCAGATTCCGCCGCCCTTTTTGTCATTGGGGCGCAGGTACTTACGCGGTAGCCCCGAGAAACCTCTTGACGGGCCTGGGCGGGAGCGTGGTAGGCTTCCGCCGGCGGCGGGCTGGGGGAACTGGAACAATGGGTATAACAGGGACGCGTTGGGATACGATAGCTGAGTGACGGCGGCCGGGGCATATGCCCCGGCCGCACTGCTTATCCGTTATCCCGGCGCAGGCGGAAGGGAGGCACACTATGCACACGAAATCTACGCGGGTCATCATCCTCACGGGTCACGACAAAGTCCCCTCTTAGCTCGCGCCGGTGGGATGCCCGATATGCCCCACCGGCCAGTCTTCCTTAATCACTCGATCACATCACGGACGAGCATCGCCGATGGAGGACTGCCTCTCCGGAGGCGCGGAGACACACGAACGGATGTCGTTCACGTCGTGGGAGGAGACTATGAAGCTGTTGAGCGTAACACACGCTGCGGTGCTGTTAGCTGCATATGCAGTGCTGTTGGCCTGCCCGGCCGGCGCCGGCATCATCAACGGTTCTTTCGAGACCGGCGACCTGACAGGGTGGGGCTCTGAGGAAATCGGTGGCTACATCGAGGTGGTCCCCGGCGGTACAGCGGGTGACTGGTTCGCGTCCCTCAAGCTGGAGGGTAGGTACGTCGAGATGCCCTCGGGGACGATCTTCGGTCCATCCTACGTTGGGGTCGCTCAGCGTTTCGTTGTACCCGGTGACGCTCAGTACTTGCTGTTTGACTCTTGGGTCGCCGGATTCGGCACGCTCCATGTGTCTCTCGGTGACATTCATGCCCCCCAGATCATCGTCACCAGCCAAGCCCCAGCGACGTACGCATTGGATGTGTCTGACAAGCAAGGGCAGGAGGTGTGCTTCACAACGCTAGGCAGGGATACGGACGTCGGCGACAACAACTATGCGTACCTTGACAATCTCCGGCTCACGGACGTGCCCGAGCCCAGCAGCATGCTCATGCTGGGTGCAGGGCTGTCGGTGGTCTTGAAGGCTGTGTTCGCGGCGACTCGTGGTTAGAGGGTCGGTACAGGTGACGCTGGCTAGGGCCTGAGCACCGGCCGGGGTCATCAGAAGGGGGAGTATCGTGAGGGATCTCCATCTTTGCTTCTGGGGTTGTGCCGTATTGACTTCGCTGTTCTGCGTATCCGCACAGGGCGCTTACATCTATGTAGACGGTGACTACACAGGTAACGACAGTGATGGGTCTTACCTGAAGCCGTACAAGACGATAGGTGCTGCAGTAGGTGCCGCCTCCGATGGCGCTGAGATACGCGTTGCGGAGGCGGCCAGTGACTATAGAGAGACAGTATCGATTGATGACCTGGAGGTCACAATCATCGGTTGGTGTGGCGGTGACGCCGGTGACCCGGAGGATCCCGAGAACGTTGTGATCGACGGCGAGGGGACTCGGCGATGCCTGGAGGTACAGTACGTTGCGGGTTCTGGCTTGGCCATCCAGGCCCTCACGCTCAAACGCGGGTATGCGGGCGATCACTATGACGGAGGCGCTGTGTTCATCACTGCCTCGAGCGTCACCTTCACCGACGTCCACATCCTGAACAGCCGAACGGAATCCGCCTATGCCGGTGGCGGGCTGTACGTCGAGTCAAGCTCGGTCGTGGAGCTCACGGGCTGCACGCTCTCGGGCAACGGCGCTACCCACGGCGCCGGCATCTACGCTCTCGGTTCGGTGGTGACCCTGGGAGATAGCTGTACGATCTCGGGAAATGAGTCCTGGTGCGGGGGTGGTGTCTCCGCCAATAGCTCCACCGTAACGTTGCAGGATGACTGTCAAGTCACTGGCAACACAGTGACGGGCATGGGCGGAGGCGTATATGCCTCGGGCGCCACGCTAACAGTCACCGAGTGCATCATCTGCGGTAACTGGACGACTATGGGCTACGGCGCCGGCGTCTACTGCACCGGCAGCGCTCTCACCATGTCGGACAGCCGCGTCGCCGCCAACGGGTATGACGTCGGGACGTACGGCTACGAGCTCAACAACACCAACTGGTATGGTGGGGGTCTATGCCTTGAGAGCGACACCACAGCCACCCTGGATAACGTGGAGATCTACAACAACGGGGCCTACATAAAGGGTGGGGGCATACACGTGACTGCGTGCCACTCCTGCCTGGAGTACCCGGACGTCCAGTTCGTTGATTGCACCATCAACGGGAATGAGTCGTATATGGGCGGGGGCGTGAGCATCGAGGATTCTCATTTCGGGCTGGATGGGTGCATCATAGCCAACAATGACGTGTCCAAAGACGTGTTTGACGAACCCGGTGGCAGAGGGGCCGGCATCAGGCTTGCGGGTGGCGTCTGGGGTCACATCAGGGCGTGTAGGGTAGTCGGGAATACCTCGTGGGACTACCCGGGCGGGGGGCTCTACGCCAGTGGTCTGCTCGCACCGTTCGAGGTCAGCAACTGCCTGTTCGCCTGCAACAGGGCCCACGGCACAGTGGTCGGCCAGACCACCTACGGGTGCGGACATGGGGGTGGCATGCTCCTGAGTTCGTGTGACCACGCAACCATCTTCAACAACACTCTGGTGAGCAATGTCGTTTCTGGAGAGCAAGCGGCCGGCGGGGCCGTCTACGTATACGGCCTCAGTTCCTATTCCGCCTATGGCTTCTGCAACAACATCCTTGACCACAACACGAGCGGAGTCGAGCTGCAAGATAGCGGTGAGCAGGAATTCGCAGGCACCAATAACTGTTTCTACCCCGAAGAGACTCAGCCGTCGGATTGGGTAGGCGCCAACCCCAATATGTCTAGTCCGGACTTCGTCAGCGGGGACAGCGGCACGTGGGACTCGGTTTCCTACGACAGCAACACTCTGACGACAACTCTCACCGCGGATGGCAGCCCCGGGTGGGGCAGCCTTGCGGGTTGCACCGTGGATGTGAACACGGACGAAGACGATGGGTGGTTCGCAGTCAAGTCGAATACGTCGAGTTCTATCGAGGTCTACGGGAACGCGGAAGACTACGCAGAAGAGGATGACCCCTACGAGGTCTCGGCCTGGAATATCAAGTGCAGCTCACCGTGTGTCGACGACGGCGTGTCATCCTACGAGGTCTTCTCCACGACCTTCTACGCGCCGGGCGACGACATTGACGAGGAAAGCCGGCCCTTCGACGGCGACGCAGATGGTGATGCCGAGCACGACATCGGCATGGACGAGACCCAGGTGTGCTACGCTCAGCACGAGCTCGCATCGGGCTGGAACCTGATGTCGGTTCCGCTGGATCCGACGGACCCGGACGTGAGCATTGTGCTTGACAAGCTGGTCACGGATGGTGGCAAGCAGGACTGGAACGAGGTCTATCACTACGTTCCCGGTTCGGGGTATGCGCAGTACCCGCGGGACTTCTCAGACATGGCCACCGGGGAGGGCTACTGGATTCTCGTGGGCACGACCTATGACGAGGATGTCGAGGGTCAGATGGAGTGTGACGACTGGGACGGCCTGCTTGCTGAGGGGTGGAACGTCTTTGGCCATCCGTTCAACGGCGGAGTCCTGTGGTCAACGTGTGAGATCTCGGATGGTGAGACGACCCTGAGCATCGATGATGCATGCAGCGCAGGCTGGATTCAGAGCAAGGCTTTCTACTACGAGGGTCAGTACAAGTCCCTATGCACCTCCGGTGGCGATGACCAGTATCTCCGACCGTGGAACGCATACTGGTTCCTGACGTACGAGTCAGGACTGTCGCTGATCATACCCGACCCGTTCGACCTGGGTGAACGGCTTGGCGGTGGCGGCTTTGACGCACGGCGGGACCTCGGTGGGCGTGACTCCGGGTGGACCTCCAAGGTCGTGTTCACCGTCGAGGCCGACGAGGGCGAGTTGCCCGATTGGACAATGACCTTTGGGCTCGACTCGTCCGCCACGGACAACTTCGACCACGAGTACGATGCCTTTGCACCGCCAAGCAGTCCCACCGTCGAGATGCGGATGGTCAGCTACATCGGCGGCGATCCGCAGGGCTACGGCACCTCCGACGTGCGAGACGGGTCGGGGATGGGCGGCGTGGCCGAGTCCTGGGACTACGTCGATATCCTCGTCCCGGGCGCGGGGCCCAGCGAGGAGCACGACGTCGTGCTGACCTGGGACCTGACGGACGCCGGCGACTACGACTACACGCTGTACGACATCACGAACGAGGAGACGATTGATCTCCAGACGGAGTCGTCGTACGAGCTGACGACGACGGGGAAGTTCGGAGCGATGCTGGCCCTGGAGGCCAGCCCGAAGGAGTAGGGGGCCGAACGAGTCTCCGCAGACCACACGGGGCCGCTCCCGACGAGGAGCGGCCCCTTTTCCCGGTACGGCCTCATCTTGACAACTCCCTCCCCCTTGTGCTAACTTCTGCCGCGCCTTCAGCCGACAACATAGGTGCGAAACCCGGCCCGGGTAGCTCAATGGTAGAGCGGAGCATTCGTAATGCTTAGGTTGGGGGTTCAAATCCTCTCCCGGGCTCCAAGAGCAGGGGCCGCCCACCTCGGGCGGCCCTTTTCGCGTGCTCGGGTGCCTCCCACTTGCCAGTAAGTCCCTCCTCCTGTACATTGTGCCGCGTGCAGAAGGGGCGCTTAGCTTGAGATATATCTGGGCTGTAATCTCAACTCTTGTCCTTGCAGCGTGCAGCCCCGTGGCCGGGGCCGAGGACGCCGACCGCGAGCCGGTCACGCTGGTCCTCTCCACGCTTGCCCACTCGGACGAGGGCTCGCCCAACGTCGAGCGCCGCTCCAACTTCCTCCTCTACCAACGCTTCCGCAAGCTCCACCCCTGGATCAACTTCGAGCAGGCCACGGACCTGGCTCTCCCGCCCAACATGGACTTCACCGGCGCCCAGATGGCCATGTCGATGGTCGCCGGGACGGCCCCGGATGTTTTCCTCACCAACCAGGCCAACCTCGGCACGTATGCCAGGCAGGGCTTCTGCTACCCGCTTGATGATCTCATCGACGCCTGGCCCGACCGCGACCGTGTGTTGGGCCGCTACCAGTTCCTCTTCGAGGCCCCCGGCCCCAAGGGCGAAACGCACATCTACGCCGTGCCCTACATCATCGGCTCGTCGGCGCTTGTCTATTCGCGCCGCGCCTTCGCCGAGGCCGGCCTCGACCCTTACTCCGGCTTCGACACCTGGGACGAACTCTACGCAGGGGCAAAAGCCCTCACCGACTGGACCCCCGACGAATACGGCGTCCCAAAGCGCGTCGGCATGCGCTTCTCGATGTCCGGCTGGATGCTGATACATCTCACGCCGCTGGCGGGCGGGGAGTGGTGCTATCAAGGCGACGACGGCCTCTGGCACGCCACGGTGAACGAAGAGGCATGCGTCCGCGCCTTTGACTTCATGCGCAAGCTTGCCGTCGGCCGCTGGGAGCGCGGGGGGCAGGCCTACCGCGGCGTCATCGCCTTCTCGGCCGAGGAGCAGGGCAAGGCGGCCACGGGCCCGGCCTCACGCATGGAAACCCGCGACCTCTTCGCCATAGGCCGCATCGGCATCCAGACGACGAGCTTCTACTACGCCTTCAACGCCAACATCGGCCGCGACCCGGATGACTTCGGCGTCTTCCGCTTCCCCAGGCACCCGTCCGGCCGCTACGCGAACTCTTCGGCCGGCAACTACTACTCGATAAGCTCGCAGATCCGCGACCCTCGCAAGCTGGAGGCGGCCTGGACCTTCCTCTCCTGGATGGGCGGGACGGAGGCCGAGCGCTACAAGACGGAGATCTACGTCGAGCACGGCGCCGCCAACCGCGTGAATCCCCTCATACTTCGCACGTACGGGTACGCTGACTTGGTCGAGACGGTCCCGACGGACTGGCGCCTCGCGTACGAACGGATCTTCGACGAGGACGTCTACCTCCAGCCGAACCCGCCGAACGCCACGGCCATAGCCGGCACGCTCGAGCAGACGGTCAAGCTTCTCCACACCCGCCCGGACATGGACGCCCAGGCCGCCCTGGACATCGCCCAGGAGCGCATCTCGCGCTCGGTCCTCTATTCGCCGACAGATGCCGAGATGGCTCGCAATCGCCGCATCGCGCTCGTGGCGGTGATCGTCTTGGGCGCCGGTGTCGTTGCCGGCGGCGCCGCCATGATACGCATGTGGATTCGCGCCAACCGCGAGGCCCTCCAGGTCTCCTATGTCGGCCGCATGCCGCTGCGGCGCACGGTCCTCGCCTGGTCCCTGATGCTCCCGGCGATCGCCTCGGTCTTTCTGTGGCAGTACGTCCCGGTCGCCTGGGGCAGCGTCATGGCCTTCATGGACTACAGGGTTCTCGCCCAGTCGAGCTTCATCGGCCTCGACAACTTCATCAAGGTCGCCGTCGACCCGGTCTTCCGCATCGCCGTGGGACGCACGGTCGTTTATGTAGCCATCTCACTGGCGATGGGCTTTCTCGTCCCGGTGGTGTTGGCGTTGCTTCTCTCGGAGGTCCCCCGCTTCAAGATACTCTGGCGCACGATGTACTACATGCCGGCGCTCACGGTCGGCGTCGTCACAGCCCTGTTGTGGAAGCAGTTCTACCTCCCGACCGAGCAGGGCCTCCTCAACATCTGGCTGACCAAGATAAACGATGTCCTCGCCCTTTTGCACGTGCCGTTCCAGTTCAACGTCCCGGTCAAGTGGCTCCTGAGCAAGGTGACGGTGCTGCCGGCGGTGATACTCCCGCGCATCTGGGCGGGCATGGGCCCGGGCTGCATCATCTACCTCGCCGCGCTGAAGTCGATACCGGAGGAGGAGTACGAGGCGGCGGATCTTGACGGCGCGGGCCCCTGGCGCAAGGCCTTCCACGTCACGCTCCCGGGCCTGGCCCCGCTGATTCTCATCAACTTCCTCGGCTCGTTCATCGGCGCGTTCCACTCGATGGGCGGCATACTGATAATGACTGGTGGCGGGCCCGACTACGGCAGCCACGTCCTCTCGCTCGAGATATTCAAGCAGGCCTATCTCATGCTCGAGTACGGCCATGCCACGGCCATAGCGTGGATGCTGGCATCGTGTCTCATCGGCTTCACGGTGCTGCAGATGCGGGTCATCTCGCGCATGCGTTTCACCAGAGCGGAGGGTGTCTAGTGCCCATCATCGCCAAGGTGGGGCGCAGGCGCCCGGGCATGCGGCTTCTCATCGCCGCCATATACTTCGCCGTAGTCGGCGGAGCGGTCGTCGCCGTGTATCCATACTGGCTCATGGTCGTCTCGGGCGCGACCACGCAGGTCGACTATGCCCAGTGGCGCCTTATCCCGTCGTATCTCTTCGACGATCACGCCCTTCTGCGCGATTACGTATCCGAGTCCTACAGCGGCTCCGTTCGCGCCGACGCCGCCGACACCTCGCCCCTGGACGAGCTCTCGCGCCGCTGGGGCGTGGACGTCTTCGACTTCATCGACGCCCCGGTCGACGGGTTGGCCCCGCCCACGGCCGCCGACCGCGAGCTCGCGGCCGCCTGGGACGACTTCCTGGCCTCACTGCCGACGTATTGCTTCGACGTCACGGGCAGGGGAGCGCGGATGGTGAGGCTCGTGCGCGGCCCGGCCGACGTCGAGAACCGCCAATTCCTCATCGAGCGGTATTGCAGCGATGTGCAGCTGATGAACGCGGCCTACGCGGGGGAGTACACCGACTTCATCTCGGGCGTGATCGGTTCTTCGCCGCTGCTTCTGGAGGAGGCGCTTCTGAGGGACGACTGGGAGGTGACGCTGTCTCTGCGCTGGGTCGACTGGTACGCGTTCAAGGCGACTCGCCCGCCCGCCCAGCGCCAGCCCGTCTACGGCGAGCCCGACTACGCCCGACACCTGCTGCGCGCGGCCGGCACGGACATCTACGGCGACATCGCCCTCGTCAACGAGCGCTACGGGTCTTCGTACTCGTCGTATCACGAGATCCGCATGCCGCGGTTCGCCCCGGAGGACGAGCCCGAGCGCGAGGACTGGGTGGAGTTCGTCCGCCAGCGCTGGCCGGGCCGGTACATACGCGTCCACGGCGGCCGCGAGAGCTACATCGAGTTTCTGAAGGGCGAGTACGGCGACCTGCCCGCCGTCAACGCGGCCTACGGGACACACTTCGCCTCTTGGGACGCCCCCGATCTCTATCCGGCCACCTACCCGGCTTGGCTTCCCGACGATCTCGCCGAGCGCGGCTGGGGTGGTGTCCTGGGGAGCAAGGCGCAGATAGAGAGCCTGCGCGCTGCGGTCGAGGCGGCGCTTGGGCCGGGCAGGCTCCGCGCGCGCGAGTGGTCCGCGTTTGTGAAAACGCTCCCGCCGGGGGAGATAGAGCTCTCGGACAGCTCCCACCGCTGGCCCGACTTCCTCCGCGAGCGTTACGGCGACGTGGCTGCTCTCGAGCGTGAGACAGGTCTGGCGCTCTCTTCCTTCGATGATGCGCGCCCGCCGTTCCGCCTCGCCGAGTGGGTGCGCGTGTGCAAAGGCTCGCGCCACTACCGCGCGCACTACCTCACGCGCAACTTCGTCGCCGTCGTCCGCTTCGCCGCATTCAGGGGCCGTGCGCTTCTCAACACGGGAGTGCTGGTCGTCCTCACCATCGTAACGCACCTGACCGTCTCGCCCTTGTGCGGCTACGTCCTCTCGCGCTTCCGCCTGCGCTACACCTACAAGGTGCTTCTGTTCCTGATAGCGACGATGGCGTTCCCGGCTGCGGTGGGGTCCATTCCCAGCTTCCTGCTCCTGCGCAAGCTGCGGCTGTTCAACACCTACGCCGCGCTGGTGCTGCCGGGCTTAGCGAACGGTTTCGGCATATTCATACTCAAGAGCTTCTTCGACAGCCTCCCGGAGGAGCTCTTCGAAGCGGCTCGGATGGACGGCGCGGGCGAGCTGCGCATGTTCTGGCACATCGCCGTGCCGCTGACGCGCCCGATCTTCGCCGTCAACGCGCTCAGCTCCTTCATGTCGGCCTATGGCAGCTTCATGTGGGCGTTCCTGGTCTGCCGCGACCCGCGCCTGTGGACGCTGATGGTCTACCTCTTCCAGCTCCAGATGCGTTCGGGGTCTCCGCCTCTGATGATGGCCTCGCTGACGGTTGCGTCGATACCCGCGCTCATCATGTTCATTACGTGTCAGAAGGTGATAATGCGCGGTGTGATACTGCCCTCGTTCAAGTAGGTGTTCCGTTTCGCGAACGGCAAAGGCGGTCATTAAGGGGAATGATGTGCGTGCTTGCTTCACGTCGAGCGTTGGTGCTCGATGAGAGGCTAAGACTGCCATCAAGGGGGATGAGAGGCGAGGCCTGTTGCGGTGGGGGAGACATCCCTCTCGTATTACATCGCGATGAGACCCCGGCGAGGTGCTACGTCACCTCGGCGGCCTTCTCCCTTTCCCGGCGGGTATACGGGGGGTAGGTCTCGTCCCCTGTGCGGTGCCCCTCGTTTATGTCCAGCACGTGCTCCAACAGCCGCGCCTCAAAGCCATGCTGGCGTGAGGAGTGCACGATGGAGCAGAGGTCTTTGGGGAGGCACTTGCCGGAGAAGCCCCGGTTGTCGGGGTATACGAAGGTATGGTCGCGGCTTACGCGGGGGTCCGCCAGCCACACCTCGCGGAGCTGGTTGTAGTCGATGCCGTGCGCCCGTGCTATGTCGTAGAACTCGTTGCAGAAGGTCACCTTGACTGCGCAGAAGGCGTTGGACATGGTCTTGGCCAGCTCGGCGATGCGGCTCTCTGTGAAGTGGACTCGCAGGCTGCTGTGGTGGTAGCGGGCGTAGAGGTCGGCCACGAGCGAGGTCTCCTCGATGGGCCCGCCGAGGACGATGAAGTCCTGCCCCGCGACGTCGGATAGGGGGTGTCCGACCGTCTCGCCGAGGTACTCGGGCTGGAAGATGATGGCCTTGCCCGTCTCGGCCCTTAGGCGGTCGGTTGTGCCGGGGCATACGGTCGAGCGGATGATGATCTGCCGGGCCTTTATCCATCCCACGCACTCCTCGACGATGGACGTATCGCAGCGCCCCCCGGGCCCCACGGGCGTCGGGACGCAGACGAAGGCGAAGTCGCAGGCGTTGATGCGCGAGCGGTCTTCGTCGGTCGCGCCGACGTCCAGTGTCGTTGCGTCGTCGCCGAAGAGGCGGTGCAGGTTCTTGCCGACGTATCCGTAGCCGACGATGCCGATGGCGGGCTTGCCCATATGCGTCTCCTTTCACATCGCCGCGCGTTTGTGTTGGTTCCATACACGGGCAAACTAGCTTCGGGCGGGAGCGCGCGCAAGTATATAAGGCGTTCAGTGGCGCGGTCGGGGTCTCCGCGGCGGCCGACTGTGCCTGGTCGCGGTCTCGCGTGCGTGTTATACTCGCGGCACGTTTCGTAGCCGGCGGAGGAAAGCATCGCTATGGCAAGGTGGGCTGTTGCAGCGCTATTGGCCGTTGTCTCGGCGGCGTGGGCCGACACGGCCGCCCGGCAGGTCTACTACCGGCTGCCCGATGAGCCGACGCCCGTCGAGCGGTGCGCGGCCGGGCTCTTGGCGGAGCGCTTCTCGCAGCTCACGGGCGCTGAGGTCATCGAGGCGACCGGCTGGGCTGGCGGCCGGCCAAGCCTCGTCATCACGCTCCAGAGAGTCACAGAGGACACTCATGGCGAGCTCGAGACGGAGAGCGTCCCGGTCCAACCCGAGTCCTACCGCGTCTTCAGGGAGGGGAGAAGCCTGGTCATAGCCGGCGCCGACGAGCGCGGCATGCTGTACGGCGTCACGGCCTTCCTCGAGTGGCTCATCGCCTGGTCGTCTCCCATCGACTACGCCTGCGTTGACATCGACTTCGATGTCGAGCGGGGCATAGCGGCCGGTTTCCTCGACGAGCGCCCCGACGTCTCGCTCTCGGGCGCGCCCTTCTTCCCCGACCGTCGATTCCTGCTGAGCAACCTCGCCTTGGGCGTCGGCGACCTTGTCGCTCCCGACCGCGACATCGAGAAGTACAACCTCTACTCTGAGATAAAGACGGGCTACGCCGGTTCGGCGGACACCTGGCGCGCCTGGTCCGACTGGTTAGCCCGACACCGCTGCAACGGCATCTCGAACTGGCCTTACTCGGCCGGCACGAACTGGTGGGAGCTTGTCCACGATCCCGCCCTGGCGGGTATGTCGATATGGTCCGCCGACGAGATCCGTCGTGCCTACGAGGTCCGCCGCTCTCTCATCGAGTACGCCGCCTCGCGCGGCCAGGCGCCGTACCTCATGAACTACATTCCGGGCGCGACGACGCCGCAGATCCAGCGCGAGCGCCCGGAGCTTGTCGGCGTGCCGCGAGGGGGCCCGCCGCCTTTCTGTCTTTCGTCGGAGGCCACGCGCGGCGTCTTCGTCACGGCCGCGAAGCGCATCATGGCCGACTACCCCGACCTGGCGGGCCTTCACATCCGCTGGTGGGGCGAGTCCTTCCCCTGTCATTGTGAGGGGTGCATGGGCAACCACCGGCGGCTGATGCGAAGCCTCACGACGGACGTCATCGCCGCCGTCATGGCCTCCCGCCCGGATGCGCGGGTGCTGCTCTCCGGCTTCCACCAGCAGGGCGACGCCGACTACGCCCGCGTGCTTCCCTCGCGCGTCACACTCCAAACCAAGTGGCGGCGCGACTGGGAGCCCGACGCCGACCCCGACGTCGGCTTCGCCGAGATAGCCAACTTCCGCATCCCCCTTATCATCAGCCAGGCGTTGCCCGCCGAGGAGGCGCAGGAGTTGGGGGCGGTCCAGTACACGACGCTTGTGCGCGGGATGGATCTCTACGCGCGCAATCGCTCGTCGATGCCGAACTTCTCGGGGTTTTCGGTCGTCTGCGGCGAGCGCGACTTCGGCTTCGTCACGGAGCTCAACTACCTGGTCGCCGCCAAGGTGAACTGGTACGGGCCGTCGTTCGACGCCGACGCGTTCGCGCTCGCCTACCTGTCCAACCGCTTCGGCCCGGACGCCGCCGAGCCGCTGCTCTCGGCGCTGCAGTTGCAGTCCGAGATGCTCGCGGTCTGGTCCGAGGACTTTTGCTCGACCGTGCGGTACATCGACTGCTACCGCATCCACAACTGTTTCGGCACGTCGTGGCTTGCGGCGCGCTCTCCCTCGGATCTGTCGCGCTCGCGTGAGTGCCTCCGCCGTTTGCTGTCCATGGCCGAGGCGGCGGCCGGCTCCGTCGAGGGCGCCGGCGATGCGGTCAAGCCGGGCTCGGAGCTCGCGTATCGCCATCTGGTCTTCCTCACGCGCGCCTGGCGCGACTACTTCGCCTCGCGCTTGGCGCTTGTCGATGCTATGTCCGCGCGGCTCGATCAGGACGCCGGGTGTTATCGCTCCAGCCTGCGCGAGGTCCTCTCGCGCACGTCCGCGGCGCTGGACGCGGCCGAGTCCATGCCCGACATCTCGGACTACTTCGAGATGGAGGGAATGGCCGAGCCGGTCCGGCTGCGGGCGGCCGTCCGGCGCGAGGCGATGGAGATAGAGGGCCTGCTTCGCCCCGAAGTCATCGAGGAGATATCCCGTCGCAAGCGGCTCTTCGGTGAGCCCTCCGACCTCGTCGTCGAGGGCGACGTCGGCACGACGGGGACGTCGGTCATCTCCATCCCCAAGCTCCCGCCGCTGCATGGGGCGACGTGCACGCTGACGGTCAGCGTGCGCGACGTCGACGGCGAGGCGGCGGGGGAGGAGGCGAGGTTGACCGTCAACGACATGGCGTTCGACGTCCCGCCGACGGGCGATGGCCGGCACGCCACGTTCGACTTCGACCTCGACCCGGCGCTTCTCATTGAGGGCGACAACGTCGTGATCTACCGTCTGGTCGGCAAGCCCGGCGGCA
>Ga0272441_10010149_pt1 | contig 14330 bp, 17 predicted proteins | sample SSMProp6N_FD_193582 | JGI IMG/M metagenome (GOLD analysis project Ga0272441, IMG submission 193582) | Marine sediment archaeal communities from Little Sippewissett salt marsh, Falmouth, MA, United States - SSM-Prop-6N | ecosystem: Environmental > Aquatic > Marine > Wetlands > Sediment ... | reverse complement strand
TATCAGTAACGTTAACCCAAACCTTATACGTAGTATCATAAACTAGACCACTAATTGAGAGTTCTTTAGTACCATTACCCGCCTCATTAGCACTACTAGACTCACCATTATTACATTCTATAGTCCAGTTAAACAAGTCACCATCACCATCAGAAACACTAATGCCCCAAGTTAGAGACAACTCCTGACCACCAGACTCGTTAGCTGGACTTGGCACTCCAAAAACTGGAACGAGATTACTATCCGTAGTATTATTAGAAGTAGAACCAGAACTCCATGTTTTATCAGTGGCATTATAAGACCAAGCCTTATAGTAACGAGTTGTACCAGGACTCAGACCAGAATGAGAAACCACCCCCGCTGAGCCATTATAAAGAAGATTATGATCACCAACATTCCAACCAGGGTCCTCAATGGTATGCCACTCAACACGAGTAACATCCGCCTCAGAATCATCAACCCATGACAAATCTATCTCAAAACGACCATCAACAACAGCAGAAAAACCACCTGGTGCATCAGAGGTATACATATCACGTGTCGAGAAATAATAAGATGCATTAGTAGAATTATCACTACCACTATCAGACGCATTGACGTACCAGTAATAAGTCGTAGAATAAATTAGACCAGAAATACTACAGTTTTTCGTACCATTAAACTCATTATTACTAGAATTACTACCAACATTAGGACTAGTTTCAATACTCCAATTAAAACTATCACCCTCAGCATCCTCTATAGTCAGACTAAGCAAAGAAACATCTAACTCCAAATCTGTTGAGCCATTTGCTATAGAAACTCCACTGAAGACGGGGGAGTTATTAATCAATTCCTCCGCAGTTGTAAACGAATACGTAGCATTACATGAAAGGTTACCATCTGTTGCGTTCACATACCAATAATACGTAGTATTATAATCCAAACCAGAAACTACACAGGATTTACTACCATTACCCTCACTATTAGCTGAGTTACTACCAATATTTGGATTGGTTTCAATGCTCCAGTTGAAACTATCTCCTTCAGCATCCTGTATCGTCACGTTCAAAGTGGAGATATCCTTTGAAACGTTTATTGATTCATCACCGGGGTTTTCGTTACTAAAAACCGGAGCATTGTTTACTTCACCAATCCTTAGTGTCTGTGCGGGATCTCCAAAAAAATGAGCGCTATAGTATGCATAGACCCATGCATGAGACTTTGAACCAAAAATCGCCCCCATCTTATCAGAGGCATATGAAAACGCTTTACCAAATTGCCAATTATCCCTATTATCCGACTGGTTATTAAAAAAATAATCCCAAAAATAAGCATTAATATACTGACTAGCACCATTAGTATTAGTACTACTACCATAACCATAACCCGTGTTCAACACCAACGCATAAGCATGACGCTCATGATGCCTACACATCATCTGCTCACAACCAGCATAACCACTATGAAACCTGCCAGCAAGACAACCCTGAGAGTAACCAAAAAACGGTTTCGTATTATACCTAAACTGCCAATTAGGCAATGCAAAAGGAGTATTCCAACTAGTATGATCCAAATGATTAACAATTGAAGCATTATCATTCTCTAAGGAAGCCGCATGATACGTCTTATAATTAGCACCAAGATCAGCATGATACAAACGCTCAGAAGTATTTATCAAACTACTAGGATTCGCACTATTCCATTCCTCAAAACCAGTAAAAGTCCGATGAGTATCAGTACCAAGACGAATCTCCTCCATATACTGCTTAGCAGTAGATGTCCACCCAAGGTCACCACCCCAAAAAGACGTAGTATTAAGCCAACTATCACTAAGACTACTATTAGTATCATAATTTATAATTTTGTTAACCGCATTTGAAACCATAGAAGCATTATACGCAGTTATACGACCAACATACAACTCGCCATAAAGATCATTATCGCCACTCCTACCACCACCCCATACACTCTGAGCATCATAATACCAATCACCATCCAAGTGGCTATAGTACTTATCACAAGCCATAGTATCATAAACATCCAGCTCCTCAACATCAGTAAACAAACGATATGGAACAATCTGATGACTAGCAGTACTATCCCAATCACCACCAAGAACTATGTACTCAGTACCCCAATCCTGATAAGCATCCTTACAAAACTCACGTATACGAGCCTGAGTATCATTAAAAGTAGCAGTATCATTCCAATAATCCGTACAAGCCACAATATCCTCAACAGTAACAACAGTACCACTAAGACCACTAAAACTCAGCCTATGATCCACTAAATCAGACCAATTATAATTACCCACTGTATCTTTCAAATCATCATTCGTAATAATCACAAAATGAAAAGTATCACCAGAATCACAGAGACCACCAGAGTAATCAAAAGGAATATCACCAAGAGGACTAGAACCACCACCCCCATCATCACCACCGCCATCACCTAGACGCCCAGAATCATAACTACTAACAACATTAGGATTAGCAACAATAGAACCAATAAACTCAACATCATTCTCACTATAACGCAAAAACCGGTTACCACCACCAACACGTGCATCCTTCTCAAAATCAACAGTAACAGTCATCTCAGGATAATAAAACAAAACACCACCATTAGGCCTATAGTCAACAGGATAAAGATCAACAGTCAAAATCTCATAACCACGACAATAACCACTACCACCAATCTCATAAAACCCATCAAAAACAGGACCACTGGAACCATACAAAGACTCATTAATCTCCAAACTCAAATCCACAGGAACACGACTAAAAGGATACTCACGCTGATTAGGAACCACAGGTTTACCAACAAAATCATAATCAACCATTACACCAGGACCATGAGAAACATGAATTTTTTTAACAACTTCACCCTCAGGAATAAGAATACTAGCAGAAAAAACAGGCAACGCTGGATCACCAACATCACCACTACAAAAACAATCATCCATAAAAACCTGAGTAAAAACACGACCATCAACCAACATATCACTCAAAACAGGCTCATCAAAAAAGAAACGACAAACCATCGAACCATCCCTATACTCAATCTCAGATGGCAAATTATAACCACCAAAAATAACACTAGAACCAAAAAACAACAATACCATAGCTAAAGCTAAAAATAAAAAGAAATTCCTACTATTCTGTAATCTACTAATGACATCCCGCTTAGACACGTGCATTCCCATCCAGGTTAAAAACCCTCAACCTAGCAAGGTCAAAAAACTAAATGCCTTAGTGTTTATATAAGTATTACGTCAAAAATTTATATTAAATAAAGAAAATAATAGAGATATAAATATATTATTTCAAATAAGACAAAGTCTTCCTCAAATCCACCAATAAATTATGACCCTTCTCAGTGACCATATAAACCGTAGAACTACCATTACCATTACCTGTTTGCAACTTCTTTTCAACAAGAATTTCTTTCTGAATTAAAAAAAACAAATAATCCTGCAGCTGAGTATAACTCATATTACCCTGATACAATATCTCAGTTTTTTTAGCGCCATTTTTTGACAGTGTTAAAATCTCGTTAATAATTTCCAATTCAGACCGTCTATTGTTAACCATTATTTTCCCCCAACGCATGATATCATTCGAAACATCTAACCTTCAACAACCAAATATATACAATATTTAAATATTTCTATTTATATTAAAGTCAATAAAGCAGAACGACTATTTTAATATTTCCCAACCATATTACAAAAAAACAACTTTATGAAACAAAACATACAAAATAAAAAAATAAACCACAAAACGTTACCTAACACAGTAAAAACTTAAATATAAAAACAACATTAATCAAAAACATGCCCAAAAGTAGCAAAAAACAAATAGAAGAAGACGAACAAAAAGTCATCGAAGAACTATCAAGAAACGCAAACAAAAGCATAAACGAAATAGCAAAAAAATGCAACTTCTCAAGACAAAAAGTATGGAGAATAATAAAAAGACTAGAGAAAAAAAACATAATATGGGGATACGTAACAATAGTCGACGAAAACAAAAAAGGCATGAAAAGCTACATGATCCTAATAAAAAGAACAAGCCAACCATTAGACCAAGAAATGGTAAAAAGCATAATAGGAAGAAAACTAGAACAATACGCAAAAAAAATAGGAATCACAATAGAAAGCAGCTTCTACGTAAACGGAATATACGACTGGATAATATGCTTCAACGCAGAAGACATAAAACAAGCAAAAAAACTAAGCGAAAGCCTAAACCGATTATACGAAGGATATATACAAGAGCTACACCTAATAGAAAAAATGTTCCCAGTTAAAAGATGCGGAGTTGACAACCCAGAAGTAGGCAAACTAATGGAATTTATAGATTAATAAAAAAACAATTTCTACTCTACTTTTTCTTCTTTATCAGAATCAGATTTAGAGCCTTCATCTGTTTTCTCTTCATCAGATGATTTTTCTCCCTCAGGTTTTTCTTCTACAGGTTGCTCATCTGAAGATCCTGCTGGCTCCTCTGCAGATACTTCTACCTCATCAGTCTTCACATCAACCTCAGACGAAGGCATAGAGGGCTCCGCTGGTGGCACCGAGGGTTCATCAACCTTTGGTTTCTCCTCAACAGATGGCTGCTGCTCCTTTGGAGTTTCTATTTTTTCTTCTTTCACCGGTGGCTTAGATGATTCCTGTTTTCCACCAGATTTAAACTCAGTATAACCACAACTACCACAACTATAACGATTAGCATGCTCAGCAAGAAAAACACCAGCTCCACATTTTGGACAGTGCCTTCGTAAACGTGTAACCTTGTCACCTTCTACTTTAAAAAGCTCAGTTTTTTTCATATCTATTCCTTCTTTTCCTCTTCCTTAGGTTTTTCAGTTTCCTTAGATTCTTCTTTTTTCTCCTGTTCAGCAGGTTTCTCTTCTGGTTTTCCCTCCACGGGTTCTTCTTTGGGCTTCTCATCAGCAGATTTTTCCTCTTCCTTTGGTTTTTCTTCTTTAGATTCCTCTACGGGTTTCTCCTCAACTGGTGGCTCCTCCTTAGGCTCTTCCTTCACAGGCTCCTCTTTCGGTTTATCCTCCACAGGTTTATCTTCAGCCTCCTTAGGCGGTTCCTCAGTTTTATCTTCCTCTTCAGGTTTCTCTTCCTTAGGCAGCTCAGGTTTTACATCCTCAGGCTTAGGCGGAGCAGGCTTCTTCTCCTCTTTCTTCTTCCCTTTTTTCTCAATGAGTTTATTCCGAATTAAAACATGCTCATGCTCAACACCTTTAGATTTAACAGCAGACGAATAAACCTTAGCATAACCAACAGTCTCATGAGAACCAAAACTAGAATGAAGTACATCCACAACAATGTTCTCCTTCTTAGCATTAAGCTTCTCAGCAAGCTCATTCTTAAGTATCTCCCGACTAGGAGTACCCTCACCAGGATGTTTAACTACAAAATCAACATCAGTCCTATTAAGCAAAGGATTATTTCTTTTAGACTCAATCTCAATTTCCATAATTCTTCACATCTTATCAATTACTTCTTTAGCTTTCATTTTATTTTCTTTGTTAGCCTTAACAACTAAAACCCCCTTATCCGGCAATCCATATATTATAGTTACGTCCTCTGGTGCAAGATAAATAGCCGCTAAAGAAGCCAAATCCTCCTCACCCTCAACCTCAATACGAAGAGAACCCAAATCAAGATTCTCATAAGCCATCTCAATAACATCCCAAAGATCATCAGATATACAACTCCGGGGGTTCTCCACAACAACACTCTTCTTACCAAAAGAACGAATCACATCAACAACATCATCAGAACAATTACCACGACGAGTATGAAAATCAACAACACAAAAAACAGGCTCAATATCATTCTTCAAAATAGTATAAGTAACCAAATCACCAACTGAAACAAGATACTTTTCATCTTTCAACAAAGACAAAAGCTCCTTGTCATCACGAGCAAGACAGCCGATAGGCGTCTTCAACAAATCCCTCAAATCCTCTGGCAAAGTACGCATAACACAAAAAAAACTTTTTACATAACTTTCAAAGCATATTTACCTGCTTTCTTAATGTTCATCTTCTCAGCAATCTGAGAATTCTCAGGGTCACGAATAATCACATAACCACGCCAACGCTTAGAAGTAGGAATTGAACAATTAGGACAAACATCTTTATCTGTCAGAACATGACAAGTCTTACAAGCATAAACATTCTTCATTTCTTACCCTTCTTCTTTTTCTCTTTCTTCTTATCTTTTTTCTCTTTTTCTTCTTTCTTTTTCTCCTCCTCAGAAGGCGCATAAATCCATTCATATGCACCAAGAGCAGGCTGCCTCATAGTAAGACCAATTTTACTCTCACGAGCAGAAAGCTCATTAAGACTAACAGTAACAACACGAGCCCTAACAAGATCATTAGTCTTAAGCATCAACTTCTTCTCCTTACCAGTAATAACCTCATTATCTGAATCCACTTCAACATAATCATTCATAATCTGACTCATATGAACCAAAGCATCAAGAGGGCCAATATGACAAAAAGCACCAAACTCAACAATCTCACAAACAACAGCATCTAAAACCTCTTGAAGATCAGGTTTAAAAACCAATGCATCAAAAGAAACCTTCTGATACATAGCACCATCACCATGGATAACAATACCACTACCAACAGGTTTAATATTATCAGCTACCACAATAATACCATATTTCTTCCTCATAGCCCCCTCAAAAGTATCCTGCACAATCTTAGTAACAACCTCATCAAGATCCTTATCAAACTTATTAGGAGGAATACGAACCGTATCTTCAAGATTTACCATACCATACATAATCAAACACACTCTACCCTAAATAATAGTCGACTTGGAATATATTTATTCCTTATATTCTTTTTGAGTACCAATATCTTAAACAGATAACAACTCAAATGCTTTTTCCACAGCCTCCTCAGCAGAACCAACAACATGATAAGAATACTCAACATCCTGCAAAATACTATGCTCTATAAGATCATCAACAACCCCACCAGTACCCTTAACCAAAATCAAAGGCTTACGAGAAATCATACGAAAAGCAATCTCATTCAAAGTACCCCAACGACCACCAACCGCTATAGTCACATCACCCACACTTGAAACCAAATAATTCCTAACATTACCAATATTAGTCGGAATCGCAATATCAACACAAGGATTCGCCTCATCCTTACCATAAGGCAGTATTCCCAAAGTTATACCACCTTCTTCTTTAGCACCCCTACAAGCAGACTCCATCACACCACTATGACCACCACAAACAATCACACCATCACGCTGAGCAACAAGCCGCCCAATATTATAAGCAACATCAAGAGCATGACTAGCTAAACGTTCATCATCTCCATCACTACCACAAATCGAAATCAAATTCTTCATAACAAAACCCCAAATAACAAAACAGTTTTTAACGATTTTTCTTTAAAAAATAAGGAAAACCATTTTAATTAAGTCTAGATTAAAAAAATACTTAGTTTTTAACTAAACGGGGAGAAAAAACATGAATACATCAGATAGACCACCCATTATAAATGTAAATAACTTAACTAAATATTATGATAGATTACCTGCTGTAAGCAACCTAAGCTTTAACGTTAAAACCGGCGAAATCTTCGGTTTTTTAGGACCAAATGGTGCAGGAAAAACCACAACTATCAAAGCAATGCTAGGCTTAATCTATTCAAACAATGGAAACGTACAAATTAACGGCCAAGATATACACAGATACGGAAAACAAATCAAGAAATATATCGGCTATATGCCTGAAAGAATAGCTTTTTATGAAAACCTCACAGGATTACAAAACCTATATTTCTATGCTGAACTAAAAAACATAAACAAAAACGAATGCCATCACCTTATCAACGAATTTGGACTAAGCGAACACGCACATAAAAAAGTAGGAAAATACTCCAAAGGAATGGTACAAAGACTAGGAATGGCAAGAGCAATACTCGGCAACCCACCCATACTAATACTAGATGAACCAAGCGCAGGTTTAGATCCACGTGGAGTTAAACTAATCAGGGAGAAAATAAAACAACTAAATCAAAACGGAGTCACCATATTCATATCATCACATATCCTAAGTGAAATACAAGCAGTTTGCAGCCAAGTAGGAATAATAAACAAAGGAACACTAGTAGCAAAAGACACAGTCACCTCTCTTAGTAAAAACCTACAAATAAAACCCAAAATCAAACTAGAGATACCAAATATTACAGATAAAATAAAAAAAGCCATAGAAAACATCGAAGGAGTAGACAAAATAGAAATCACCGGTCAAACACTCGAAATCTATTGCCTACCTGAAACACGTGCAAATGTAGTAATAAACGCTAATAAAGCTGGTGCAAAAATCATAAATCTACAAACCGAAGAAGCATCACTTGAAGATATCTTCATGAAATTCACGGAGGGATAAAACATGACAATGACCATATTATACATAGCTAAAAAAGAAATCATGGATAACATTAGAAACAAATGGTTCCTAGTAATCACCGGAATCTTCGCCTCAATAGCAATTATATCCTCATTCATTGGAACACTAGGACCAAGCGGCCAATGGATGGACTTCAGAAACACAATCACACTACTAATGTTCTTCGTCCAATTTATCGTACCAATCATCGGACTAATGCTCGGCTACGCATCCATAACAGGAGAAACCGAACGAGGAACAATGAGCGCACTTCTAGCATACCCCGTTACACGCCTAGAAATCATAATAGGAAAATTCATAGGACTAGGAATAATAATAGCATTAAGCATATTCATCGGATTCGGATTCGCAGGAATAATAATAGGAATAAACGTACAAAACCTAGACTACGGACTATACATGTCATACATCTTCTTCACAATACTACTAGGACTAGTTTTCCTAGCAATATCAATGTTCTTCTCAAGCGTCCTCAAAAAAAGATCAACATCCATGGGAATGTCAATATTCACATGGAGCTTCTTCTCATTCCTATGGGGAATGCTAATGTTCGGCCTAATGTTCCTAGGAAACACCCAACCAAAAGACGCAGGAGCACTCTTCACCCTAAATGTTTTCAGCCCAGTACAAGCCTTCCTATCACTAGTAGCCATCAACATAGGCCCATCACCCATACCAATGCCCTCACTAGGTCTAACAATGTTCGTAGACTACTTCCCAGAAGACATATACAACACAGGAGTACTCACCCTAACAATGCTAATCTGGATCATCTCAATGCTTAGTTTAGCCTACCTTACATTCAGAATCAGAGACATATAGCATCATCCATAAATATTATAAATACTACTTGCTTTCACTACAACTCGCACATCTGGAGAAAAACACATATGACCAGTAAAAATAAGAAAACAAATCCAATACTAACAAACCTAATACATGAACTAAAAAAACAATCAAAAGAAAAAAACAAACAAATATGGAAAGACATAGCCATAAGACTAGAAAAACCATCACGAAACTGGGCAGAAGTAAACCTAAACCGAATAAACCAATACACCAGTGAAAAAGAAACAGCTCTAATACCCGGAAAAGTCTTATCAGATGGAACATTAACAAAAAAAATATCAATAGCCGCCTGGTCATTCTCAGAAAAATCAAAAGAAAAAATCAAAAAAGCAGGCGGAAAACACATGACAATTGAAGAACTCATGAAAAACAACCCAGAAGGAAAAAACATTAGGATATTGGGATAAAAAATGACAAATGCAATAATTGACGCAAACGGTGCAACACTCGGAAGACTAAGCACTGTAACCGCCAAACGCCTACTCAACGGCGAAGAAATCGCAATAATAAACTCAGAAAAAGCAATAATATCAGGAAAAAAAACAACCATCAAAAAACGCTACAAAGAAAAAAGAGAAGTAGGAACATACAGAAAAGGACCCTTCTTCCCACGAATGCCCAACGACATAATAAAAAGAACAATAAGAGGCATGATACCCTACCAAACACCACATGGCAGAGCAGCATTCAAAAGACTCAAATGCTACACAGGCATCCCAAAAGAACTAGAAGGAAAAAAATACGAAACAATAGAACAAGCTAAAAAACAACCAATTAATTACATAACCATAGAAGAACTATCAAAATTCCTAGGAGCGAATGTCTAATGGCAAAAAAAACAGTCATAAACACATCAGGAAAAAGAAAAACCGCAGTAGCACGAGCATCAGTAAAAAAAGGAACAGGACTAGTCAGAATCAACAAAAAACCAGTAGAACTATACGAACCAGAAATAGCAAGATACAAAATACTAGAAGCAGTTAACATAGCCAAAGGACATATCGACAAAATCAATGTAGACGTCACCGTCAGCGGTGGCGGATTTATGAGCCAAGCGATGGCCGCTAGAACAGCAATTGCCAAAGGAATCCTAGATTACACAGGAGACCCCAGCCTAAAAATAGCATATGTAGACCATGATAGGGGCCTACTAGTAAGCGATTCACGTAGAAAAGAACCTAAAAAACCCCTTGGCCGTGGAGCCAGAAAAAGAAGACAAAAATCATATAGGTGAAAAAAATATGATAATACCTGTAAGATGTTTTACATGTGGAAAAGTCCTTGGAGACATATGGGAGGAATACCAAAAACGCCATGATGAATACAAAACAGCTTTAAAAAAAGGTGAAAAACCCAAGGAAACCCCAAAACAAATACTCGACGACCTAGGAGTAGAAAGATACTGCTGCAGACGCATGATCCTCTCACACGTAGAATTAATCGGCGAAGCAGCACCCTACGAATAAAAAAAACCAACATTTTTTTAATTACATAATTTTATCAATTTTAATTAAATACATAACATAATCCACATTATAAAAAAAACATAATTATTTGGGCGCGTGACCTAGCCTGGATAGGGTGCTGGCCTTCTAAGCCAGAAATCGCGGGTTCGAATCCCGCCGCGTCCGTAAAAAAACCTATTTGGAGAGGGTACAAAGGTGAAGGAGAAAATACTAGATTTTATCAAAAAACACCCTCTCACCACAATACTACTAACAGCAACACTACTATACATAATATGGACATGGCTCCCCCTCGGACTGATACACTCATGGAACGAAGCATACTACCTACAAAGAGTAACACACATAACACAAGGAGGATCATACCTTGACTGGAGATTCGACAACCCACCACTTTTCGTCTACACATTAACCGCTCTATCAAAAATATTTGGAATAAACGAAACAATTTTCAGATTGTTCATAGTATTCTGCACACTAACAACAACACTAACCATATACCAAATAGGACTATTACTCGGAAATAAAAAAACCGCTATAATATCCTCCTCATTATTCGCATTTTTCCCCATGACCATACTATTCAGCAAAATAATACAAATAGACATGTTCGCAGTCATGCTAATAACAGCTACATTCTACTTCACACTTCTAGCAGTTAAAAAAGAAGAAAAATACTTCATACTAGCAGGAATTTTCCTAGGACTAACAGCCTTAACTAAACTACCAGCCGCACTAATATTCCTACCAATAATCTACTACTTGTTCTACAAAAAAACTGAAATAAAACACCTCATAACATTAATCATAACAGCAACACTTGTACCATTACCCTGGATCATACACGTACTACTCACAAAACCATCATTCCTAAAAACAGGTGCAACATCATCATCCAACTTTTTTGGACTAGGAAACATGCACTCAAACGCACCAATCTACCAACTCACCATGATACTACTGGCAATAATAGTAACAATATCACTAATACTGTATTTCTGGAAACATAAACCAAAATCAATAGAACAAAAAACCCTAATTTTTTACACCATGACCTTCACATTTTTCTTCCTAATACTACCAAACCATGAATACTACCTATTACCAGTTTTACCACCTCTTTTCATCTACATAGGCCTAAAATACAAGAAAAAAGAAAAATGGAAAAAATACAAAAAAATACTAATTCTATTCCTAATAATATCCATAGCAATACTAGCAGCCAGACCATTTTATGAAATAAACTGGGAAGAAGCAACCAACTACGTAAAAGAAAATTACCCAGAAGATGTAACTATTTATTCAACTAACCCCAGAGTAACAACATACTACACCCAAAAAGAAACAATTCTACTCACAAAAACAATAAACAACACATCGGAAAACAACACAATCCTAATGTTCACAAACTACGACAAAGTCAACCTTGAAAACCTTAACATAATGCAAATTATAAAAGAAAAATTCATACTTCTAAAAAAAATCGATAATAAAATCTTCATATATGGAAGTAAAAACCTAACACAAGGTGAAACATGAAACTCTCCATAATAATACCAACATACAAAGAAAAAGAAAACCTACCAAAACTCTTTGAAAAAACATTCAAAGTACTAAAAGACAACAAAATAGATGGAGAAATAATAATAGTAGACGACGACTCACAAGATGGAACAACCCAAGTAGTAAACAAATACAAAAAAAAATACCCAATACAACTCATAGTTAGAAAAAAAGAACGAGGACTAGCATCAGCATGCATAGAAGGATTCAAACACGCAAAAGCAAAAATTCTACTAGTAATGGATGCAGACCTACAACACCCACCTGAAAAAATACCAGAACTCATACAAGCCATAGAAAACGGAGCAGACATAGCAATTGGAAGCAGACACGTAGAAGGAGGAAGCCTCGGCGAATGGAACACATTTAGAAAAATAGTATCAAAAGGAGCAGAAACACTAGCAAACCTACTCTTCAGCGAAATAAAAAACATAAAAGACAAAGAATCAGGTTTCTTCGCCTTCAAAAAAGAAATAATAAAAAACGTGAAACTAAAACCAGTTGGATACAAAATATTACTAGAAATACTCATACTAGCAAAATACAAAAAAGTAAAAGAAATAGGCTACAAATTCGGCATAAGAGAATCAGGAGAAAGCAAACTAGGACTAACAGTAATATTCTACTACCTATCACACCTACTCAGCCTACTATGGGCCACAGGAAAACTAGAAAAACTAATAAAATTCTGCTTCATAGGCCTACTAGGCGTAGGAGTAAACCTAGGAATACTCTACTTCTTCACAAACCTAGGACTACACTACCTAATATCTGGCGCCATTGCAATAGAAGCATCAGTAATATTCAACTTCTTTTTAAACAGAGCATGGACATTCAAAGAAGAAGCAAAACACACAAACATAAAAAACGCAATAATAAAAGATCACGCCACAAGATTCATAGGCATACTAATCAACTACGCAAGCCTATACCTATTCACCGAAATAGCAAACATGTACTACCTAATATCCATGCTAATAGGAATAATACTCTCAACAATATGGAACTTCATCGGAAACCTAAAATGGGTATGGAAAGAATAAAAAAAAAATCTAAAGAATCCTTAACTTCTTAATCAACTCATTAACAGTCATATCACCACGTGTCTCCCGCAAATGAGAAAGATAACGCGGTAAAGACATCCTCCTCGCAGAAACACTACCATTATCCTCACGTACAAAAAGATTAATAACATCATCCTCAAGATGCTCAGACATAATCTTCAAAACCTCAACCCGCTCAGAAGAAGATAAATCATCAATAGTACGCCTCTCATATTTCTTCAAAATCTTATTAATAGTCTTAGGGTCTATCATGAGTGAATCCCAACCAGCATCTTAAACATTATAAATTAATTTTATTTATAACTGTAGGTTAACAACAAAAAACCCCTAGTAAAAATATAAGATAAACAAAGTATTATTATAGTAAAAACATATTTCATTTTTAAATGATGGGATGCAAAAGAGCCACTAATTTAATCCATAAAAGAACAAAATATTTTTTCAAAAAAAATTTCTGAGGATTAAATAATGAAAGATGAACCAGACATAATAAAAGAACTACGAGAACAAGAAAAACAAGGTAAACTTAAAAATACAACAAGCACAACTGAAAAACCAGAAGAAAAACAAGAAATACACACCTCAACAGATAATGGCGCTCTAACAATATTTGAAGAAGAACTAAAAAAAGAAGAAAACAACATCGACATAGGAACCATTAAACAAAAATTTGAAACTATTTTTGAAAACTACGCAGTAGCAATAACCATCGCAGATGAAAAAGAAAGAATAGTATCATGGAACAAATACGCAGAAGAACTATTCAACATGACCGACAAAGACCTCTACCTAAAACACGTAAGCATACTATACCCACCAAACGAATGGAAAAAAATACGAAAAGAAGACATACGACAAAAAGGAATGAAATACAAACTAGAAACAAAAATGCATAGAAAAGAAGGTGGTCCTGTTGATGTTGAGATTTCATTA
>Ga0272441_10010148_pt1 | contig 14332 bp, 16 predicted proteins | sample SSMProp6N_FD_193582 | JGI IMG/M metagenome (GOLD analysis project Ga0272441, IMG submission 193582) | Marine sediment archaeal communities from Little Sippewissett salt marsh, Falmouth, MA, United States - SSM-Prop-6N | ecosystem: Environmental > Aquatic > Marine > Wetlands > Sediment ... | reverse complement strand
AAAACAGCGTCCATTCGGTTACAACCAATATCTCCCAGGGAGGGAGGGGAAATCCTGCGCTTATCAAGAAGATTCCCCCCCAAGCGGTCGAAAGGATCAAAAAACAAGTTCTCAAAACGATGCGCGCTCTTGATCTGGATTTGGCCGGTGTTGATGTGATCCTGGATGAAGATATGAAAAATGTCTATGTCATCGATGTCAATATGTTCCCGGGCTTTCCCAAAAGGAGGACGCATAACTTAGCGCGTGAGATTATAATGCAATTGAGGGAAATACGATAATGGGTATTGAAATCCGTAAAATTCAAAAAGAAGATAAGCAGGCTTTCGTTGAGCTTTCTTTGGCCTTGACAAAATTTAACAGGCGCCAGCATGACAAGCATTATGCGGATTTTCATAATGTCCTTCAAATAAGGAAAAAACGCGTTGAGCAGAGATTCGAAAAACTTGATGCGGGTTCTTCTATAGTGGTTTATATGGCCTTTATGGATAGGCAACCGGCCGGTTACATCAGGGCTTTTACTTATGATAATCAACTTCACTGCGGATGTTTGGATGAATTGTATTTAACAGAGGAAGCACGCGGGAAAAACATCGGCAAAAAGCTGATCAATGCGATGGAGCAATGGATGAAAGACAAAGGGGTTGTTCGTCTCATCGTCAGTGTCTATTCCTGGAACGATCAAGCCAGGAAATTTTACGAAGAAGAGGGATTCTGCGAATATGCGGTTTCCTTTGAAAAAGCAATCAAACAATAACGCCCTTCTATGGATTTCATGTTTTGATTGTGAAGTAAATTTAATATGCAGAATAAGAAAGGAGAAAAAGGATGGCAGATTTTAAAGAGTTATTTCAAACGGGGGATTGGAAGGCAGAAAAGCATGTGCCGATTATCGAAGCGCCGGATTCCGTCCAAAAAGGAGAACTTGTGAAAGTGACGGCAACGATCGGCAAAGAGGTTGCCCATCCCAACAAAACGGAGCATCATATCAGTTGGATTACTCTTTATTTTCACCCGGAAGGGGAGAAATTCCCTTATGAGATCGGAAAAACTGATTTTTCAGCTCACGGGGCCTCCACACAAGGACCCGATACAAGTTCTGTTTATACCCATCATGAGGTCTGTTTGAGTTTTAAGACAGATAAGCCCGGAATTATTTACGCGGTAAGTTTATGCAATATCCATGGGCTGTGGCAGAATTCAAAAGAATTAAAAGTAAAATAATTTTCAGGGATGGAAAGGGGGAGAATTATGAAAGCTGTCGTCGATCAAGAAACCTGTACGGGCTGTGGTTTGTGTGCAGAAACATGTTCCGAAGTTTTTAAAATGGAAGGAGATAAAGCTGTCGCCAGTGGGAATCCGGTTCCTAGCGAAGCTGAAAGCAGCTGTCAGCAAGCGGCAGAGGAATGCCCGGTTGCGGCTATCAAGATAGAATAATGAACAATTGGATAGGTCTTGTAAGTACCTATTCGATAAAACGACAAAGAGAAAATAAGATGAGAGGGCATCCTGACATAGAAACGGCAGGTGTATGCGTATGGGTTACATTGAAAATTTAGGTAAAGAGAGCTTAAACACGGATCTTTATGAATTAACCATGGCCGCGGGTTATTTTGAAAATAGGGTTAAAGAACGCGCGGTCTTTGAGCTTTTTTGCTATCAATTGCCCGAAAAGCGTTCTTATCTTGTTTTTTGCGGATTACAACAGGTTGTTGATTATCTCTGCAACTTGAGGTTCACGCAAGAAGACATCTCTTTTTTAAAAAAACATGCTGCCTTTCAATCGGTATCGAAAGGATTTTTTGATTATTTGAGAAATTTTAAATTTACCGGAAATCTGTGGGCTATGAAAGAAGGAGAGGTGTTCTTCGCTCGAGAACCGGTATTGCAAATAGAAGCGCCGATCATTGAAGCGCAAATCCTTGAAACGTATTTTTTATCCATGTTGCATCTACAAACGCTGGTAGCGACAAAGGCATCCCGCATTACAAGATCGGCTCAAAAAAAGAGTGTTATCGATTTCGGTTCCAGACGGGCGCATGGCCCGCAGGCAGCCTTGCTGGCGGCGCGCGCTGCTTATATTGGGGGCTGCATCGGCACTTCCAATGTTCTTGCAGGGAAAATATTCGGGATTCCCACCTATGGCACCATGGCCCATTCATGGGTAGAAGCATTTGAGAGCGAAGAAAAATCTTTTTTGAATTATATCAAGGCTTTTCCAGATCAAGCGGTTTTGTTGATAGATACTTATGATACTCTTCATGCCGCCTGCAACCTTAAAAAATTAAATAAGTCCATTAAAGCCATCAGAATTGATAGCGGCAATTTACTTGCGTTGAGCAAAAGAGTAAGAAAAATTCTCAATGCGGATCAATTGAAGAATGTCAAGATCATTGTCAGCGGCAATCTGAATGAACACAAAATCGACCATTTGATAAAAATGAAGGCTCCCGTCGATATTTTTGGGGTCGGTTCAGAAATGGTAACGTCCAAAGATGCTCCTTGCTTGGATCTGGTCTATAAGTTGGTTCAAATTGAGGAGGGAAATGGCAGGATTCATTTAAAAAGAAAAAAGTCAACTGGAAAAGCATATCTGCCGGGGCGTAAGCAGGTCTTTCGGCTTTGTTCGTCTCATGGGAGGTTCTTAAAAGATATCATTGGTTGTTTTTTGCAAAAAAGGCCGCAAGGCAGCTGTCCGCTTTTAGAACCTGTTATCGTCAATGGAAAACTCACCCAAGCCATGCCGGATATCGAAGCGATAAGGCAATATGCCAACAAAAGAATTCATGGTTTGCCTGCAAAGTGCCTTACCTTGAAAAAAACAAGGCCGCTTAAAACAGCCGTGAGTTCTCCTTTAAAAAAGCAATGTCAAGATATGGATCAAAATGCAAAAAGGGGATTGCTGATTGTCGATGTGCAGAATGATTTTTGCCCGGGGGGAAATCTGGCTGTTAAGGATGGCGATGCCATCATTTCTCAACTCAATCGATACATCAAGATATTTTCAAAGAAAAACGGTGTGATTTTTGCTTCGCGTGATTGGCATCCACAAAAAACGTCTCACTTTAAGGATTTTGGCGGGTCGTGGCCGGCGCATTGCATACAAAGGACAAAAGGTGCGCGCTTTCATCCGGATCTCAACTTGCCGAAGAAAACCATCATATTATCCAAGGGAACGGATCCCCGGCAGGATAGTTACTCTGCTTTTCACGGCAGAGATTCGAAGGGAAGAAATTTTTCCTCCCTTATTGAGTTTGCTAAGATACAAGAATTATATATTGGCGGATTGGCAACAGACTATTGCGTAAAACACTCGGTTGTGGATGCCTGCAAGAGAGGGATGAAAACGTATCTACTCACGGATGTGATCAAAGGAGTTGATCCCAAGACCACAAAAGATGCCTTAAAGGATATGCGGCAGGCAGGAGCTGTGGAAATGACATATGAAGAATTGCACAGCAGGTTAAAACACGATGGATAAAAAGAAACTGGCGGTTGTTCATATTGTCAAAAAAGAACTGAATTTGAGCGATGAAGAATACCGTCATATTCTGCGCGATGCAACGGGTGTTGAAACGGCCAAGGATCTGGATGATAGAAAATTTCGAAAATTGATGAATGTTTTTATGCGCAGCAAGCTTTATCGTCGGCATTCTAATGGAATTACTTTGCGGCAGAAATATTTTATCCGCAATTTATATGAGGAGCTGGGCTGGGATGAAGAGCACTTTGAGAATTTTTTAAAGAAATATCGGCACAAAGGGCGTTTGGATGAGATGACCAAAAAAGAAGCCAGCAAAGTGATTGTATCCTTAAAGAGCATTAAAGAACATCATATGAAATGAAAGAAGAAGCCTAAAACAATTTTTGAAAAATGCAATTTTTTCCTTTCGGTGTTGGTGGTATACTAAACATCAAAGCTTATGAATAAAGAAAAGCTCAATTTTATCATTCGATACGGTGTCTTAGCCTGGGGAGTGCCCCTGGCAATTATCTGGGCATTCTTTTTCTCTCTTAAAACTTCCCTGAGCTTAGAAGAATTTCAAACCAAATTATTATATGCCATTATTGTCTTTCCTTTGGGCGGGTTTTTCGTTGGGCTCATCTTATCTTTTAAGGTTTCTTCGAAAGAAGATCTACCGGCCATAAGGAAAAGAGACTATTTTATCTTTTTGTTGGGTATCATTTTTGCCATTTTTCTCGTGTTGGTCAGTTCCTTATAGAAAGAACAGCGCGATTCATAAGGAGGAAAAATGAAGGTATTAAGACGAATTATTCTCTTATTCATGGGAACGGTCTTGCTTGCCATGCTTTTTAGTCCCGAAGCCTTTGCACAGAAAAAATATATTCGTATGCGTGATCCGGAGACCGGCGAAGAATATCTACTGGAGAAGGATTACGATCGAGAAGACGATGCCCCTGAGCCTGATAGGACATGTGAGATTTCCATTGTGGGGGATTACGAAGGTATAGTTGCCGATGGGGTATCGGAGCTGGAGATACAGTTGGATGCCACCGGGCATCAATACCACACATTTCTGTTAGACTGTGAAGAGAACAACGGCAAATGCCCGGGAGAGATTGAACGAAATGCTGATAATACGATCATTATCTTTCGGCCTTATGAACCAACATCAGAAAATGATTATTTGAAAAATACTGTTATCCTGACGGCAAAAGCGCATTGTTATCCACTGGGCCAGCATGATTATAACCATATGGTGGGGGCTGAGCCGCCGGCAACGTTTTTTGTCGAACAGCCGCCGCTCTTTTTTGTCCACGGAGTTAATTCCAGCGGGCCAGATTGCTTCCTGCATTTTTTTATAAAGGCCTTGCGCGATCACTGGAAATACGGGTATTTGTCCTATGATTCTGCGGATTCTATTGATTATAATGCGAAGAAATTAAAAAAACATTTGCGTGAATATATTGAGAGTGTCAAAGATGGCAAGGAAATCAATCAAGAACCAGATAGAGTCTTTAGGGTCTTTGGCGGGCGGAAGACGAACATCACAAAAGTCGATATTGTTGCTCACAGCATGGGAGGATTGGTTACGCGAACTTATATTCAGACCTCGGGATTATATGGTAACAATATTAGAAATTTTATTATGCTGGGGACGCCTAATCATGGTTCCAATTGTGCAAATGTGATCGATGCGCTCCCAGGGAAGGAAAAGGCAAGCTATCAACAGATGTTCGAGGGGAGTTCTTTTTTTAAGACATTAAATTCAAAAAATTTTGTAGCGGTTGCCAAAGCAAAAGGGATAAGACCATACACAATCGCAGGGACAGGTTTCATAACCCCTGAGTTAGTCACCGTTGAAGCAGAAAAAGAAGAAGAATGGTTTGTCCGCATTCCCGAAACTTATCCTGATGGTCGCTGGGGATACCGTCTTCATAGGTTTACACAAGTAAAAAACTACACGAAATTATGGGCTCTTTTTACCTACAGGGGGGATGGGATCGTGACCGTCGATAGTGTCCATCTTCCCGGCGTGCCGTTGTACTGCCTGTATAACGCCCATGCCTCGCTGGCCGTCTTTTGGCCTACAGCCGAAGACGCAGACCGCGAAATACAATTTTTCATTAAAGGAAAATTTCTCGATCCTTATCTTGCTGCTATCGCCAGAAGCGAGACTGCCTTTAAGATGGTCAAGGACCTTATCTTTACAGGACAAACGACAGGACTCGTCGATTGCTACAAAAGATTTTATGGGTTACGAAAAGGAGTATCGGCCAACTCAAAGTCTCCGGGAACCTTGCATGCTTATGATTCTTACGGCCACCATGTTGGATTAAATGAACGAGGGGAGGTTGAGAATCAAATCGGCGAAGGAGTTTGTTATTCCGATGAATACTATGGAGAGCATGAAGCGATCAAGATCACGGGGCGAAATGATATTGTCTTTAAGTTCGCCGGGGATAAGAAAGGTAAGTTTGGGTTAAGGGTCACAAGATGGGATGAAAGCGGCAATATAGAAGAAGTTGTTTCCGAGAATGTCCCGACGGATAAAAATACACAGCATGTTTTAGATGCAATGAGCAAGGATTTTACATTTAAAAAGGAAAAAAGGACGATCAAAGCCAAGATCCCTCTTGAGAGGAAAACAAGATTTCTTCGAAAAAAGGCTAAGAAGCTCGGCGGATTTCTACCGATATTGTTCTGGATGGTTGTGATGGGGCTTCTTGTTAAGGCCTTTTTATGGGCCAAACCCAGGATGGAAGAATTGCAAGATAAACTCAAAAAGAAAGTAGCGGAACTAAAAGAAACGAAACCAACGCAGGAAGGAGAAAAAGGATCCCAAGACATCAAAAATAAATTGCTACAACTGTTGACTTCTCTTAAGCGATTCATTGTCTGGCTGATTCCGATCATTGTGGCCGTTGTCGGGAAAATCTTTAATTGGATTATGTCTGCTGCCGGAAAAGCGAAGGAGCAGATTGCCATACAGATGGAGAAAAATAAAGAAAAGAAAGCTGCAAGATTGGAAAAGGCTCAGGCCAAAAAAGAAGCGGCTGCTCAGGCACGGAAAGTAGCCCAAGAGAAGAAGGCAGCGCAAAAAGCCGTTCAGAGCCAAGCAGCGCCGGAATTAAAACCCTCAAAAACAAAAATAAAGATTTCTGTAAGGGATGCTCTGAAATTTGGTGCTATGGCATTTTTGAAGAATATCGGGGTTGTGATCATCGGTTATATTCTTCTGGTTTTGATTGGGGCCGTTCAGGTAAGCCTGTATGACCAGATACCTGGGGCAGGAGGCCCTATCTGTGAGATTCTTTTTATTGTGAGTATGATTGCGTTCTTCTTCGGTTTCTTGCGTATGATGATACGCATAGGATTGAACCAGAAGCCCAAACTAGGAGATTTCTTTTCGGGAATTGTTCGGTTCTTTCAGATCATCGTTGGGATTCTTTTTTATCTTGCATTAATCTGTATCGGGGCGGTTTTGTTCATTATCCCGGGGATTATTTTTGCACTTCGAGGACAATATTTCTTCCTTTTGCTTTTTGAACGCAAAATTGGCCCTCTTGAAGCCCTCAAACAAAGTTTTGCCGTAACAAAATCGGCGGCTTGGGGCCTATTCCTTTTATGGATATCGCTTTTGATTATCAATGGGCTGGGTGTTCTTGCGCTGGGATTTGGTCTGCTGATTACCATTCCGATTACGGTGATTACACTCTCAAAAGTTTACGCTCAATTAACAGAACCCTTAACCAAAGAAGAAGAGCATATCTCGATTCAGGGAATGGGTTAGCAGGAAGGAAACACATGAAAAGGAAATATCAAATAACAATGTTTGGTATTGTTATTGCTTTTTTTGCTTTTTTCGGCGGGACATGTGATCGTACGATATTGAGAGGCCAGATTGTCCCTGAGAAAGCCAGTATCAATCCCGGAGAAACGGTGAGGCTGGATCTTAAGATACCCACGGACTTAGACGGAATCCATCGAATCCGATGGGAGGTCGATCCCGAGGATATCGGCAAGATAGAATATAAGGAGTATCCTGTCCGATGGGACGGGAAAGCGTATGGGAAGGAAGATCGAATCGCCTATTTTACGGCGGAGAGGTCCGGCACATGTGAAATCGTTGCATTGGGTTTTTATAAACAGACGAATCCGCAATTGATCGACAAACTTTCTCTGGAAATAGGGATGCAGGAAGAGACTGTTTCGTACGGATTTGACCAGTGCCGGAATTTGTTAAATGGAGCGATCAGCCCGTTTAAAGATTACAAAGTTTTTGAAGATACAAATTATACAGAAGTGACGATTACCAGTCGTGAATACTGGGATCAAAAGAGGTTGCCGCGAAGGGTTATTGAACTGCAAGAAAAAGGGTATCGCTGCTCTGCCCATCCTGCGGAGTTTGATTACCCTCAACAGGAAGGGGACATGTTGGTGCAACCGGCCGTTACAAAAGTTCAGTGGGAATGTGTGATTCCTTATCAGGATTATCAATATGTTTCTTTTAAGGAAGCGGATACAAAGGCGTCTTTGGAAGCCAAAGGCTATGTGTGTAAAAAAACAGGTTGTCGAGATCATGATAAAGATACATTCGTTTGGCTTTGCACTCAGTAAATTAACAATAAGGAGGGGAATATGAAAAAATTTGTTATTTTTGCGGTCATTCTGGTGTTTGCTTTGATTGGGCTTTCTATTTTGAAAGAAAGTTCGACTAAAAGCAGCTATGATGACGATGAACTCATTGCTAAAAGCCAAGCGCTTGTTAACCGGGCATTTGATTCTCAATATGAACCTTACGTGGATTTGGTTTATCGTACGCTTGCCGTCGAATTAGGTATTGATATCTATGATATCGAAATTAACAGCAAAGATGGAGAGATCATTATCTCCTATGGAGAGCCGGACATGTTTAGCGAGAGCGTCCTAACGGATACAGCCGGCACCATGCTGGGGGCGACGGCACGTATTATTGAAAAGACAGACCTTGCGAGTGTCATTGATGATATTGTTTTGTTAGGAGATTTGGGGGGCGGCCAGATGGGGATTACCGCCTCAGAAGTCAACAAGGTCATTGCATTATATAATAAAGTCATCAGCAGCCAGGATTTTATGAAGGATGTGGGACTTATGCGTGAGCAAATATGAGGCGTCTGTTGTATCAAAAAATAAAACCCTTTTTATCGCGTTTCTCATAAAAAGGGTTTTATTTTTCAAAAAGAATGAAGGAACATTTACATATCGGGAGTTTTATCAAGCCAGATCCTTTTGACATTGCTGTCCGCATTCGGATCATAGTTGTCATCAACGATAATATCATTTTCTAAGAGGTCATCGTAAGATTGAGAAGAACTGCTTTGTTTTTTCTCTTGAGTGGTTTTCTTTTTCTGTTTTTTCTTTGCGGCAGCTTCTCTCTGCTGTTTCTTTTGTTTGGCTTTTTTCAGGCGTTCTCCATATTGACGTTTTAACCAACTGGGAATAGTTTTCCACTCTTTTGCCTGCACAGTCGTCAAACCCGAAAAAACCATTACGAGTGACAAAATAATTACAGATAAAAATTTCATCTTTCACCTCCATCATGGGCTTTTAAAATCTAATTAATTATACTCTATACTCCAAAGCGATTGCAAGGCGATAAGAGAAAAATTAATCAAGTGCTGGAAAAGCTTGTTTTGGTGCTATAATAAAAATATAGAGATGAATAGATATATTATAAGGTCAGACAAACAATCAAAAAGGAAATTTGCTATGGCAGAAGGAAAAAAATTGATTGGAGTCATCATTATCGGCGTTCTGGTGATTCTTATCGGCCTGTTGGTTATGTATATGACATGGGGTATTGTCTCGAGTATAGAATCGGGATGGGATACGATTTCTATTTCGATTTTCTCAATGGCTTTTTGCGTTATTATCTGCGCTGTGTTTTTAATGAAAAGGAAAAATTGGGCCAGGCTCTTTTTTATTTTTGCCATGTGGGCTTGGTTTGGGTTTGGAGTAATGTGCGTTGTGAACAACTTTTTATTTGGCCTGATTGTTTATTCGATGGAATTTAAAGGATACGCCTATCTTTGGATTTTCGGTTTTATTATTCCTTCCTTGGCGGTGATTATTTATTTAACGCGAAAAAAAGTGAAAATGGGCTTCCATCAGTCAAAGGAACAAAACACATGAGAAAAATCTTTGTCCTTGTTATTGCCCTTTTCTGTACAGGGTGTGCTACCGTCTATAATCCGGCGACAGGCCGCAATGAATTTGTCGTCATGGATGATAAGGCGGAAGTACGGTGGGGACAAGGCATGGCAGAGCAATTTAAAGCGCAGTATCCTATGGTTAATGATAAAGAAGTTTTGGATAGGGTGGACCGGATCGGCCAGCAGGTTGCGGCGGCCAGTTATCGCAATTATCTTCAATATCGATTTTATGTTATTGATATGGATACTCAAAATGCCTTTGCGGTTCCCGGCGGATTTATTTTTATTTACAGAGGGTTATTGGATCGGTTGAACGATGATCAGCTGGCCTTTGTTTTATCTCATGAGGTCGGGCATATTTGTGCGCGTCATAGTGTGAAAAAATTGGTGCCTAATGTAGGTGCGGCGCTTTTAACAACGCTCTTATTCCATAAAGAAGGTCAGAAGCCGGCACGAGAATCCGCTCAACAGCTTTATAATATGGTGGCTATGGGGTATTCCCGCAGTGATGAATATCAGGCGGATAGGTTGGGGGTGGAAGGAGCAAAAAAAGCCGGGTTTGACCCGAAAGTGGCGCTGAGCGTGTTTAAATTGTTTGAATCTCTTGAGGAAGAAAAGGTTAGCCAGGGGGCTGATATCCCTTATTATCTGAGGACTCACCCCTTTCCTGATCAGCGGGCACAGAATGTGGAGAAGTTTTTGAAGGATTTGGAAGAAGATGAAAAATAAGAAAATCAATCAATGGATCGCAGGGTTTCTTTTATGCCTTTGGGGAGGGATGTTTTTCTGTTCTTTTTGTGAAGCAAAGACCGTTGAGGATTATCTGGAACATGCCCGTCAGTACCAGGTAAGCGAAGAGTATGAAAAAGCTCTTCTGGAATATTCCGAGTGTATCAAGAATTGTGCGCCCTCGCAAGGCGAAGCAGGGATAGATTATATTTATTACAAGCGGGGACAGCTTTACCTTTTTGGAATGGACAAACCCGCAAAAGCTATTTCTGATGCGAACAGCGCGATTAAAATCCAGCCTTTATCCGGGTATTATTATTTGCGAGGTCAGGCTTATTTTTCGAAGAAAAGTTATGCAAAAGCGATAAAGGATTTTGAACAAGCGATCCAACTGGATTCCGAGCATTTTAAAACAGCAGAGAATTATGCAGCCATAGCGGAATGCTATCTGGAATTAAGGGATTATGGCCAGGCCATACGGTCGTATTCCCAAGCTCTTGAGATAGAGCCCGACAATGTCGCTTATCTGAATGATCGCGGGGTTATTTATTACGACCTTCTGAATTATAAAGCAGCCAAGAAGGATTGGAGCAAAGTCATTGCCCTTGCGCCTAATAGTGCTACGGCACAACTTGCGCAGGATAATTTAAATGTTCTTTCGCAATATATCGATATTCATGCGGATGATGATGTTTTGGAAAATAAGGAAGAACAAATAAAATCCGAAAGCAGTAAAGACAAAGACCTCCCGACAAAAAAGAAAAAGACTCTTCCTCGGAAGATCAGAGAAATCCTTTTTTTGCTTACAGTCTTATTCGGCGTTTTGGCTCTTATCGTTTATCGATATCAGCGGCGAAAGGACAAAAAGAAATTTATACAATTTATGGGTTAGGTGTTTAGAAAGGAACCATTATGAAAAGAATCATTTTTTTTGTGATACTCGTCTGTTTTGCTTTTGTCCCTATTGATGCTTACACAAAAGTTCAGGAAGCCAGTGGATCTCAGATTTTGGGTTCAGCCGCGAAAGGTTCAAGCCTCAAGTCAGATCCCATTAAGGTGAGAGACGGCGGTGTTACTATCCGGGATTACCAAGCTAATTGTGCCAAAAGTGTGTGGATTGAAAGGCAGAACAAAGGATACCGCTCAATTTTTAAGAAATTTTTCGATTTGAGTGGCCTCAAGAATTTTTCCATTCAAGAGCCAGGAACTTATTATATTTATCCGGTTCCATCGAGTGGTTGTCAAAGGGCGTCGATTACCATCAAATATGAAGACTAAATAAAAAGGTCCTGTAGTGCTTGCTGTTCAACCTTTTAAATTCATTTTTAAAACTTTCATCGTTGTCCTGGGGCTTTTTTTCATTGCCTGCTTTATCCTTCTTTATGCAATGACCTCTTCCCCTCAAGTCCTGCAGGCTGTTGTTAAGGCTTCGGCCAATCAAATATTGCCGGATATAACCATCCAGGATTTGGTGATCGGCAAACAGAATTTGTCGCTCAAGGGAACATCGTCTTTGCGGGATGTGGACATTATTATCCGGCAGGGCGAAAACAAATTTGACCTGCATTTTAACACGATTTCATTATCTGACATCTTTTCAGAGAAACCGACGCTACTTTTAAAAGGCGGTTTTGTTTATGCAGAAGCTTTTCGTTTGGATGGACTTGAGATGACACTGATAGCAAAAGATGGGGAAGAGTGGAGCGGTCCTGCAACGGTAAAACTGGCAGAAAGCAGTGGTTTTCAAGTGCATGATGTTCTTGTCAAGGTGATCGTTAAGGCTGATAAAGCGATTATTGAGGATATTCAAGGAAGGTCTTATGAAGGTGAGATCCAGGGGACTGCTACGATTTATTTTTTTGCTATTCCTGATTATTATGCCAATGTCACATTTGATGGGCTTGATACCACCCTGATGGAAGACATCAATCCATCCCTTTTTTCGCAACTGCAAGGGCAGATCACCGGGTCTGTGGAAGCATTAGGCCCTGCGGGAGGCCTTGACAAAATTGATTTGCATGTTCGCCTGAATGATGGCGGCGAGGTTCAGTCTAAGCTTCTGGGGCCGCTGTTGGGCCATATCCCGGAAAGCCGTGAGCGTCAAAAGCTGAAAACAGCGATTGAGAACAATCAAAAGATTATCGTTAACAAGGCTCAATTGGATTTAAGTAACAAAGATTCCAAAACGGTCTCCACAGATATCCAATTGGAGAGTGATGAGTTAAACCTTGACGCAAATGTTAAGGTTGATATTATAGTTGAAGGCGGGATGCAAAGCCTATTTAAATACTTTACTCAATTTTCACAATTCATGAAAGGATGATAGATTATGCATCGATACCATTCTTATCTGTTGTTATTGCTTCTTTTGTTTTTTGCAATCGGTTGTACCGTGAAAGCCGTTGGAGACCCCAAACGTCCGATTACGATCAATGCGCACATTACCGTCGACATCAAGGGATTGCAGAACACCGCTACGGACATCGAAGATTATGTCAGCGGGAAAAAATCAAAAGATAGTTTACCCATAGAAAAATAAGGAGGAGGCATATGTTACGTAGAATATTTATTTTGTTCCTATTCGTTTTTGTAACAGCGATGTTTTTGGGGATTCATCCCGTTTATGCTGTAGAAAAATATACGATCAAAGAAATGACTTCGGCAGTTCAATCCGCCTTGGAAAATCGTCGAAACCGTTATGGTCAGCTGGAAGCATTGAAGCGGCAGAGAAAAGTGGGAGAAAACAATCGAGGATACGTGGAGGCGTTTTCTTCCGAAGGAAGCGTACGGAGCCTGGTTGAAGCGGAAAACAGAGACCGCAAGGTCATTTATCAGACCATCGCCGATCAGAATAATCTGACAGATGCCCTTTCGACCATCGAGAAAGTTTTTGCTCAGACGCAGCGGGATAACGCCGAGTCGGGTGATAAGATTCAGACAGAAGATGGGCGCTGGGTAAAAAAGTAGATAATTCCTAGGCAGATCTTGCAATTTAAACGCATAAGTTTGACATTAATTTTAAAAAAGGAAACGAAGATTATCCATGCAAAACAGTCATCAAAGGGTTTATGTCAGTATTGCTATTTTGTTTCTGGGGCTGGGGGCGGGTTTGTTTCAGGCGGGCTGCGGGAAAGGACAGGGGAGGAGTATTCCATCCGAAGAAGTTCAGAGCACAACAAGCGAAGAGGTGATTCAGAAAGAAGTTTCAATAGAGAATGATTATTTGTTCAAAGAAAAAGAGAAAGAATCTGTTGAAGAGGTCGATTTGGTGGTTTCGGGGATAATGATGAGCGAGCGACCGATTGCTATCGTTAATGGTAATGTTGTTTCTGAAGGAGGCAGGATTGATAAAGCGAGGGTCATAGAGATTGGTAATCAATATGTTATTTTTGAAATTGACGGTGTTCAGGTACGAAAGAAAATCGCTAGCAATATCAGCGAGGAAAAAAAAGCTACAGATTTAGAAAGGTTTTATGAAAGACAGCAACGCAATCAGAAAGTGCTTACGCGATGGAAGAAAGAGAAGGCTTTGGCTTCAAGCGGCCCCAGCGATAAAGGTAATCTTATCGACGAAAGTGCAAATGATAAAAAAATAAAAAAGCCTTCTTTGATAAAATCACGTGAGGTTGTTAAGGCTGTTCTAAAGATTTTTTATGAATTGGGCCAGTTCGATGGCTATGTTATCTTTTATAACCAAAAAGGCGAACAGTGTGCCGTAAAGGGAGAATATTCTTTTCCTGCTAAAATTTATATCGGAGAACCAAAATTTCTCGTTACCTCACGGGAACTGATAAAAGAATTTAGAATTCAGCCGGAGGATTTTCGGTATTTAGAATTAAAAAATGGCAGTTTGATTTATGCTTATCCTGTCGCACCTTTTGTTTTGTCGAATATCAAGTCTGAAAAAATAAAGATTCAATTCCAGTGGGAAGGGATTAAATCCCGG
>Ga0272441_10010147_pt1 | contig 14333 bp, 14 predicted proteins | sample SSMProp6N_FD_193582 | JGI IMG/M metagenome (GOLD analysis project Ga0272441, IMG submission 193582) | Marine sediment archaeal communities from Little Sippewissett salt marsh, Falmouth, MA, United States - SSM-Prop-6N | ecosystem: Environmental > Aquatic > Marine > Wetlands > Sediment ... | reverse complement strand
CAAGGCACTCGCGTTGGCCAAGAAAGCTCCGACCGCGAGCGATCGTGACGACTACCTGTGGGAGGCCGACGAGATCTGGTCCCTGCCGTGGGACGAGGTCTTCAACTTCTACGAGGCCATGGCTGATGTCAATCCCAGCGTCCCCCTCACGGTGGTCGGGCCCGATGTCATTGGTGATCAGAAAAAATCCCTCGCCGCGTTGCGGAAGCATCGGGCCAGGCTTCGGCGCTTGATGAAGATCAGGAATCTCGAGGTGGTGATCCCACTTCAACAGCAAGGCCATGTCGAGGGCAGGAAGTTTGTGCATGAACCAGGCGGCCTGAGTTTGGCCGCCTACTACCGTCGCGTGATGGATGTCCTGGGGACCAACAAGTTCGTGGTGGGTATTCCGATGTTCCAGAACACCCTGGCCGATGCCAAGCAGGCCGCCGAGCGGATCCGCCCGAAGCGGATGCACCTCCTGGCTCAAGGCCTTTCAAAGGCGGACAAGCCCCAGCTCATGCAACTGGCGCGGACGCACCCGAAGATGCATCTGTCTATCGACAGCATCGCCACCAGTGGGAGCTACGGAGGCGGTGGTGAGTTTGTCCCGGCCGCCATCCTGGAAGCGAAGAAGGCCAAGGTGAAGGCAGCAGGCAAGGGACGCGCCGGCGTAGAGGTTGCCGACCGGGTGACCAAGATCACCAAGAAGGACAAGGTCATCATCGACTGGATGCGCGAGCAGGGGTGGAACATCACAGACTACCGGCGCGATCCCGCGTTCTACTGGCAGCTCTACCGCCTGGAGAAGGAGGTCGAACAGCTCCAGGATCCTGACTATCTCGAGACCATGCGTCAGGAGATGTACCACGACATCTACAACGGCGCGTTGGATGAAGACCAGGTCGAGGCGCTGCGGTATCTCTTCAACTGGAACGAGGAGAAGTTCAAGTCCTTCGTCAAGGCCTACAAGAACGACGCCACTGCGGCCTGGTTCGATCGACATGAACCCTACTGGTTCAAGCAACTGTTGCGGCTTGGTCACGATCCCCGCGGGCCGGAGACACCGGTGATTGCCTCGTTGATCCTGCTCTACTACGCGGAGCCCAACGAGCGGGAAGCGGCGACCCGCATGCATCTCCAGCTCCGCAGGAAAGGATTTTTCGGATGAGGATCCTCGTCGTCGCCTCCTGCACCAAGAGCAAACGGAAGTATCCGACCTGGGCTTCCCAGCTCTACACCGGCAGACTGATCAAGCTGACCAACCAAACGGTCAAGGCCACCCTGGATCGTGGCATCCGGGTGGATTATTTCATCCTCTCGGCCAAGCATGCCTTTGTCCCATCAGGTGAGGTGCTGCGGCCGTACAACGAGACCTTCGAGGGCCTCAGCGCCGCGGCGACCCACGCCAAGGGAGATGCCATGCGACTCCCTCAGCGAGCCCGCATGTTGATCAACCGCTCGGTCTACGATCGGGTCTTTCTACTTCTGGGCAGGAACTACCAACGGGCCTGCAGGCTCAACGAAATCGACCATCCCCGCCACATCACCACGATCTACTCCCCCTCAAAGGACCTCAAATGGCCTCTGGACCCCAACTGGGACTACATCCCGGCCGGTAACGCCCAAGCGAAGGAGTTCGGCGGAGGGGCTACCGGAGTGAAAGCGGTCCTCTTGGGGAGGGACCTGGCCCAGCTCCCGTCCAGGCGCCGCGGCTTCCCTTTGGAGCAGGGAAAGGTACACTGGTAGCATGATCCAGGAAGCACTGCTGGCAGGGGCCGCCCAAAGGGCAGCGAAGAACCTGGTAATCCCGGTACGGATGCCCAGTTACACCGATATCCCGTTCTGGGGTGATCCGGTCACCATTACCAGAGCCAGACCTGTGGACCCTGGTGGAGGCTGGGTAGATTTCCTCGAGGTTCCCGTCCGCAACCTCAATGCTCGGGTCATCTATCGCTATGGGATAACCACCGAGACCGCCAATGTTGCGGAGTTCCGGTGGATCTTGGGCAACACCCTCCTCTCGGTGGCGCCTTTTACCATGACGCCGGGTATCGAGAGACACCTGGACCGGTTTGTGGTTCATCCCTATCCGGTCAATCTTCGAGACACTTTCATCTTCGCCAAATCAAAATACCGGCTTCGCATCCAAGTCCGCAATCTGACCATCGCCCAGCAGTATGTCTGGGGTATCGTCTATGGTTGGTATTATCCGAGCTTGGAATCACCCAACGAGATCACCCCACAGGAAGGCATCGATGACACGGTCAGGGACTTCTAGGCTGATGCAGGATGTGCTGCGGAGAACGGCTCACCGGCTCCCTGAGGCGAGACCCATGGTGCCGGCCGAGGTCTCCCGACGCGATGATGACATCGATCGTCAGTATTGGCGAGGTTGGGTGCCCGAGGCGCCGAGGCAGGGTCACTACCAGGCCGAGGATGATCAACTCCTGATGATCCCCACCAACCAGATGGAGGAGAACGGTGCCAATCCCCAGAATCATGCTTGGGCGGTGGGCACCTGTCCGATGTGGAACTGCCCCAACTTCTGGGCCGATCCTTTTGAGTATCGTTTTGAGAGATGCGTACCGACCTGGGAGCAAGAGTATCTCATGGGGACCATTGTCGCACCTGAGATGTCGATGGTGGTGGTCAAAAGCGTTTCCTACGAGGTGATCAGCGGTCTTGGCCAATACGACCTGTTCGAGTTCTCCATGAAGGATCCGATACTCAAGGATCAATGGGAAGATATGATCATCGATATAGGTGTTCCGGCCTCTGACGGCAAATATGTCTTTGCCAGCGATGTCAAACCGCTGCCCCTAGAATACCATCTTGACAGGAACAACCGGTTGAGCTTCTTCGTAAAGGCCCGAGGCATTGTGGACCTCGCTGGCAACAGCAACCATTTCCCTGGGGAGATCCTCAACCCCAATGCCAATTTCCGGTTGAGTGTCCAAGGATGGCTCGCGCCTCTTCGTAAAAATGTCGATGGCGCACCCAGACCCACCGACCTGGGCAACATGGAATTCGCCAATCTTGATGAGGCCCTCTATTTGGAGGGTCGATAGTGGCATACGATCAGCACATGATCAGCTTCAGAACTCCACTCAACCGGGGTTATCAAAATCTGATCAATCAGTTCAATGCCTTCTTCACCGGCCGGCTCACCCAGGTGCAGTCGGTGGATTTCTCACGGCTCCAATCGACACGGGGGGCGGGAGATCTCCAGCTCAAGGTCCTCTACGCCGACGTAGACATCGATGGCATCGAAGTGGAGGCTCGACTCTACCAGACCAATACTACCGCGACCGCGCAGGCGAAGTTCAACGCGGAGTTTGCAGCAGGGCTCAACCGGGTGCCGTTGATCTTCATCGACCTGACCGACCACGAACAGAACCGCACCAACTACGATCAGCTAATGGTGATCATGGCCGTCACCGACCGAGGATTTGGAGCCGGCGGCGACGGTCTGGCCGGCTATGAGGGAGCGGTCATGGTCGCGGAGCCACTGGCCCCGATCGCGGTCGGCGCAACTGGCTTGGCACTGATCTACGACGCCAACGGTGTCCTGCTCGACAACGCGCATCCGGTCACCAACGTGGACCCGGCCGGAGTCTGGATCGCCGGCGAGAGATCCCTGGTCGTCTACGACAAGGAGCTGGGGCAGTACATCGGCATCCCCACCTGCGCGGGCGCTCTGCCGCTGGTGACGCAGACCTCGACCGCACCTCCCCCTCCCCCAATCCCGTGCCCGACCGAGGAGCTGGTAAGCCCGCCGACCTTCCCAAACATCAACTCCTGTTCGACTACGACGCTGCCGCCTAGCTCTACCACCACGACCACCACCACTACGACCACCACGACCACCACCACTACTACGACCACTACAACCACGACCACCTCCACCACAACTACCACAACTACCACCACTACAACCACGACCACCACCACAACTACCACAACTACCACCACTACCACTACAACCACGACTACTTACCCATTTCCTCCTTTAGCTTTTCTGGTAGCTGATCCCACTGAAGCTCTTTGGGAAACGGATTCAATTAACGCCTATGATATGGTTCATTCGGGTGCTGTTCGACCAATAGTAATAGGTGGATTCTGGGGCATGCTTAATCCTGGCCAGGGTATCTTACGGGTCCCGGGCAGCACAAGCTTACCTGCCGGTGTCTACCCCCCGCTTAACACCAATTCATCTCCGACTCTTATCCAATGTGCTGTCCAAGGAACTACTGTTTTTCCTGTTGGTGTTCTGAATACTGGAGCCTACGGTATTATTATGCAAAGTTTGGGTGCCAATGTATTTACTTGGTATGTGACCGGCGATGCTGTTACAGGGAATGTTAATGTTGAACTCACCACAACAGGTGCGTTAATCCGTTACAGTCATCAGGTGATAAATAACCATGTGGTAACAGTGCCTTTGTGGGGTGTAGGGTACAAAGCAATTTGGGGCGGGGGTAACATCAACCATGATTTTTATTTCAGCGTAGATGGCACCAACTATACCAAGATATATAGTGAAGGACCAATTCCGTTTGCACAGTCCAATATATCTTTAATAGACTCCCTTAGATGTAACAACGTCTTAGACACTGGTCAATCCAAAACTCTTTCCATCCGTAATGCTACTAATCAGGTGATCCTGCCATGAGTTACAGGGTCGAACGGTTCGTGATCCCTTATGCCGGCAGCGATTCCGCTCAGGACATTGGCAACGTCCTGAACGAGTTCTTCGCTCTGAACAACTTCATCAGCGTCATCGGCATGACGACGGCCTTCAAGGAGGGTCGCTCTCGGGCCAACACCCTCTATCTCAACCTGTGGTTCCGGTTCGGCGGATCGAGGCACTGGGCCACGTTGTTTAGCGGCACCAGGTCGGCCTCGGCCGACCAACAGGTCACCGACTTCTTCACGCTCAATACCGACTTTACGCCGGTCCTGGTGGAGAGCCTGCGGCCGCCCTACTACACCCAGGACCTGGACAAGCTCCTGGTGATCTACCAGCCGAGCCGGGACCTCATCCGGGCGTCCAGGCCGGGAGCATACCCAGGCTACGCGCCGGCCGGCGGCCCGGTGGCACCGGGTGCCTACGGCACTTTCATGAACGTCCTCGATCCGGCGGCGCCGCCGGTCACGGCCATGAATGTGGGCACCGTGTCTTGGCTTGAGGGTCGTCCGGGCATCCTTTTCCGGAGCGTGGATGGGGCCCCAGATGGGTACGGTAATGCCCTCGGGGGCGTGGCGCCGAACTGCGGCATCAGCGGGCCGCTGGCCCCCGGCTCCATCACCTTCTTCGCCAACTGCGGATGCATCGAGACCGAGCCGTACTTCTGGAACCCGGTCTTCTCGACCACGATCACGTTCTCGGTGACGCCGCCGGTGACCACGACCTTCTCGTCTACCTCCACCACAACTACCACCACCACGACTACAACTACCACCACCACTACGACCACCACCACTACCACCACTACGACTACAACTACCACGACCACGACTACCACCCCGCCCACCACGACCACCACGACCACGACCACTTACCCCTTCCCACCGTTGGCTTATATGGTAGCTGATCCCACTGAAGCTCTTTGGGAAACGGATTCTATCAATGGGTATGATATGGTTCATTCGGGTGCTGTTCGACCAGTAGTGATAGGTGGATTCTGGGAGCGAAATACCGCAGGACCGTACGGGCTTAGTCTTTTGATCGTACCGGATTCTTATCCACCGTTGACTTGGGGTTCTTCTCCATTGAATATGTCATGTGCTATGCAATGTAAAGCTAGCTTTGAATCAGGAGGGGGTGCCAGCTCTTCCGAGATTTTTAGATTGATGCAGAGAACACAACTCGTAGGAAATAAATTCGAGTGGTATGTACGATGGGATTCAGGCACAGTGGGGGATGCGTATGTACATCTTAATTCAGAAGGCGTGCAGCAATTCGGTATCCAAATTATTAACGGTTTTACACCTATCTATCCTGTTTGGGGTATTGGCGTCAAGGCTATAAAAGTAGGTGCTAACCTAAATTGGTACTTTTATTGGAGTCAAGACGGCAATAACTTTGTTCAGGTGCACTCACATACTGATGTATTGCCGGTGCCAGCCACCTACCCTATAGTTGATAGAATATCTTGTACCAATTTAAGATTAAACGGATCTTTGCGTAGTGTTGCAATCCGCAATGCCACCAATCAGGTGATCCTGCCATGAGCATATGCACCACCATCAACGCAGGACTGAATGCATCCCCGGCTGCAACTACTGCTGCCGTAAATACCTTTCTGGGGATCCATAATCCCATCAGCATTGTCTCTGTCGATGCCGGATATAATGGACGCACCGGCCAGAATTTGGATATCAAGCTATGCTATAAAGACGGGGGTGCCCAGTACCTCGCCTTGCTTTTCCAAGGTAACATGACCCAGACGTCGGCCGACCTGGCCAACATCTTTTTCGCTGCCAACCCCTCTGCCCGGACTCCCCACGTTCTCGATATCAGCAACGTCTACCTCCGCAATCTGATCAAGGATGCCGTTCTGGTGTTGGCGGTTTTGGATTATTCGATCGATATTCAGGGAAACCGCTACATGGCGATTGTGGAGCCCACCGCACCGGTGGCCGCAGGTGCGACGGGGACCTTCCGGATCATCGGCAGCACCGGACCATTGGGCTCGTTCTTGACCGCGGTGAACAGGGACGCTGCGATCTGGGGACCAGGCGAATATGGTAGAGCGGCCGTCGATCCGGCCACCGGTGCCTGGCAGGCATGGTCTACCTGCTGCCCTTAATAGTCAAAACTTTTGACTTGTAATCCCAGCTCCCGTCGGATGATCCCGGAAACCCCACAGCGAGGCGTCCATGGAGAGCTGCATTGTCTGTGTCGAGAAACACCTGGGGATGGCAGACGGTTATCTGCAAGAGGCCCGGGCGGGTTATCAGGGACGCTTGGGGAAGGCCCTTGGTCAGCTCGCTCTGGCCGAAGACGAGGCCGCAGACCGTTTTCCGGAGTTCACGGCGAAGATCCGGACCTACCGCAAGGCGCTCGAGGCCCAGCGGCAGACGGAACCTGGGTACCTTGACCGGCTCCTGGTTGAAGTCGAGGAACTTGCGGCGGGCGCCGATCCCTCTCTGAGGAAGCAGTCGCCAGCGGACCATGCTCGGGTGATCGACCCCCCGCTCGAGGAAGGGGACTGCCCTCCGGAGTGCCAGGAGCGCCGCCGGTGGGCCGCGCTGGCCCGTGCCGCGGCCCAGCAGGTGATCCTGGCCAGGGAGCCGCAGGGGCCCCAAACCATTCGTAGGCCGGCAGGGGCGGGTTCTGACGAGGAAATCCCCCAGGACGGCCCCAAGCCCATCCTCGTCCTCATGACGGCCCTGGCGGACTTCTCGCCGGGCTACAGCCTCACGACCGTGATCAAGGACCAGGCGCGAGCTGGGGTCCTCGCCGGCTACGACGTCCACCTGGTGACGATGGAGCACACCACCCCGAAGAAGCCCAAGCTCGAGGGAGTGACCTTCGACCCGATCATACCCAACGTCGTCTGGAAGGAAGACGAGGTGGACGACAAGAAAGTGGCCCGGATCAGAGAAGTAATGAAAGGGTACCTACTCGCATTTTTCAAGGAAGAAGGCTGCAATAATCGTCCCGTTATCGTCATCACCCACGACTTCCTGCTCCAGACCTGGTACATATGCGCGGCCAAGGCCCTGCATGAGATCGGAGACTGGTTCCCGCAAGCAGGCTGGGCTCTCAAGTGGTTCCACCAGATCCACTCCTCGGTCGGCCCGCGGCCGACGCACAAGCCGGCCCAGTGGCGCTGCACGATCCCCAAGGGTCACCGGGTCATGCCCGTCAACTGGCACGACGTCCAGCACCTCCAGAAGTACTACCAGGCCGACGCCGGCCACTTCCACACCCTGCCGAACATCAGGGCCCCGGAGGACTTCTGGGGGTTCAGCGAGAACGCCCAGCTCATCGCCCGGGAGACCGGCCTGGCCGAGGCCGAGGTCGCCCAGGTCTACCCGGTCTCGACCCCGCGGGCCTCGGCCAAGGGCCTGGACAAGGTCATGCACCTCTTCGGGATCATGAAGCGGGACTTCGGCAAGAAGGTCTGCCTGGTGATGGCCAACGCCCACGCCAACGGCAACCTCCCAATGCTCCAGAGCCTCCGTCAGTTGGCAAAAGGTTTTGACTTGGAGGACGAGTTCCACATCACCAGCGAGCTGATCCCGACCACCGGCGCCCACGGCCTGCCCATGGCCGACGTCTCGGCCCTGATGGGCCTGGCCAACGTCTTCTGCTTCCCCAGCCAGAGCGAGGCCTGTGGCCTGGTGATGCTCGAGGCTGCGCTTGCCGGATGCATCCTGGTCCTCAACGACGATCTCCCGGTCATGCATGACTTCATCCAGCCGTCCGAGGCCCTCTGGGCGCCGTGGGGATCCATCCGTCAGAACCGGCCGGTGGATCCGAGGTACTGGCAGACGGTGGCCGGGTCGATCATCAGCAGACTGAGCGGACCCCCCAACTCCGCAAAGCGACGGGTTTTAGCGCACGGCACCAGGTATCTCGCCGGCGAGCTAACCAAGCTCCTCGGCATTTAAGACCCCTTGGCTATGCCTGAGGATTGGGTATCATGTAACCTGAGGGTATGACATGGCCTTTACCAATCTGACAGCCACGGCCACGACGTTCCAAGATGGCATCAGCACCTTGGGGATCGAGTCTGCGGTGGATGCCCAGCTCGCTGGGGTTTTGGACAAATCCATTGTCGGCGTGGATATCATCGCCAAGGACAAGGCCCGTCGCCAAGGCAAGGAGCTGGATGTCCAGATCTCCTATGATGCTGGCGGTGGGGGGAGCCCCATCGTCCTGGTCACCCCCTTCCATCTCGTCACCTTCATAGGCACCACGCTCCAAGAGGCATCTGACCTCGCCGCCGCGGCAAGAGCCGCCAACCCCGGATATTTTTGGGCGGTGCCCTTCATCAAATACATCAATGAGTTCGCTTCGGCCAACAAGCCTTTTATCGTCTTCCAATTCTACAATACCAACCCTCTGGCCTCGGCCAACTGGGATGTGAACAATCCATCAGGGACATCGACTACGGTTCCCGCCGGTCCCGATAGATCCGTTCAATTCAACGATGCCGGAGCTTTCGGAGGGGTTGGCGGTGCTTTTGAATGGATAGGCACGAGTGGTATCACAGGTCGTGGTCTGAAAATCAATCTAAGTAACTATCCTTTAAACCCTGTTTTTGGATCTGGGTATGATCTGTTTGTAAGTGGCTTGGTCCAAATGGGAAGTGGGTTCATGGCAGCCCGTCCATGTCAATTCACCGATGTGCTGGAAACCAAAGCATCCCAGATCAACACCGATGGCACAAAGACAACGGTGTCCTTTGGGAATTATGGATCATGGATACTCACTCCCGTGTTCCGGTGGAATACCACCACACTGACCGTATTGCCGAATACACCCTCCACCAGCCCCACCACGGGTGCTTTGGTGGTTACTGGTGGGGTGGGTGCCGATAGTCTCAGCGTTGACAAAGACCTGTACCTGAACCCCACCGGGATCTCAGGTAAGTTCCTCTACTATGGGAACGCCACCGAGAAAAACAGTGGCATCAACGCAGGAGGCCAGACGAAGATCCCGGTCGATAAGGACAATGCTGCTCTCGTCAACATCAACTACCCGTTGCCCGGCAGCAATCAGTACGCTCGCATCAGTTCTAAAATGAGCGATGCAGGTCCAGGCAACAACCTCGTCGGCATCTTCAGCCATACGGTTCAGACAAACGCCACCCCTGGAAACCTTGCCGGTGTGTTCTTCTCAGAGTTACTTCGGAATGACCCCGACAGACCATCCATCGGCTCTTACCACCACGGCTACATCACCACCGGTGGTGGTGCGCCGGTAGGTGGCTATTCCTGCGGTGTCTTTGCCCGAGGAACCCGTGGCAACATCGCCTACGGCATTCGGGCTGTCGCCACCCTGGGCGAAAATGGCAGCTATGCAGGACGCTTTGAGGGTAACCTCTGGAACGAAGCCGCCGACTTCCACTATTTTGGTGACCCCACGACCGATGGCACCTGGAGGTTCGGCAGGAGCGGGAACGACTGGGTGTTCCAGCGTCGCGAATCATCATCTTGGGTTACCAAGCAGACCATCACACCGTAAGGAATAAAACCATGGGCATCCCAGCACCTCCCCAACCGACCAATCCCACTTCCGCAGAAGACCGGGCATGGCGCACCAATCTTGAAACGCCTCGCGGCGTTGACGATGCCACCAACGGGGCGGACTACACCATCCAGACTTTCCGCGAGCGCAGGCAATACGATGCTGACGGCGTGACCTTGGGTGAGCCCGAAACAGGCGACATCCGACCCACCACCACTGATGGAGGCAAACCACCCCGGGTCAGCTTCAATTTCACGGCTCTGCTGGGCGATGTGGGTCTAAACCGGGAAATCACCATCCCCGCCAGCCCTTTCGGTCCCGCCGTGACCTTCAGACTCGCACAGATGGGGTTGATTATCCAGGAGGCACTCAACTCGGTCTGCGAGGATAACAAACAGAACCGCATGCTCTTCCAGCAGCTCATAGCCGGAGAGATCACCCAGCAGGAGTACGACGACGCCGTCGCCCTCCTGATCCAAACCGACCCGATCCAGTAGGATCGTGTCACCCTCCCCCGATAGCTCAGGAGTCCCCCATGTCCAAACCCCGCACAACGAAAACCAACCCTACCCCTCCACAACCAAACGGCCAACCGCAAAACCCGAAGAAAGCAGCCGCGGAATGTCTCACTCAGCACCTCAATGGGTACATATATGAGCTGAGGCGCAACGGGGCCTCCCCTGATTTCATCACCCGGGTGCAGTCTGAAGCCAACTGGGCCGTCAACGAACTGGCTGAAAAACAGATCCCATCATAGAAACCCACATGACCACCACTGCCATCGCCACCCTCATTGCCCAGTTCGGGTACCCGATCGCCCTATCCATCGTGCTGATCTGGTTCCTGTGGCACATCCACAATCAGGCGGTGGAACGCGAGAAACGGCTCGGGAGCAGGATCGATACCTTGGAGGACACCCACCGGGATGAGCTGGTGGAGGTCATCAAGAAGCAGACCCAGGCCCAGACGGAGGCCACCGGTGAGCAGAAGCGTCAGAACCGCAACCTCGAGAAGCTGGTCGGCCTCATGGAGAAGCAACCCTGCTTGGTGGCTGCGCTCGAGCCTCGGGCCGGGGCCCTCCCTAGACCCTCAGATCGCACCGGAGAGACCACCAGAACCCATATGACGCCGGGATAGGCTATTGTCAGCAGATCAGGGACACCGTACACTATATGGAACAGGAGGTTGATATGGCTCGATTCATGACCCGCTACGGCATGGTGGACTTCCCTGTCCTCAGCAACCCCAAGAAGCGCAAGGGCAAGGGCAAGAAGAAGGCCCGCCGGAAGGCCCGGGCCTCGGCCCGCAAGGCCGCCAAGAAGCGGACCAACCCCCGCCAGAAGAAGGTCTGCTCCAAGAAGGTCGGCCGGTGGCGCGTGGAGGCCCGTGGCCGCACCGTCTACGCCGCAGGGGCCAAGCACTCCTACAAGACCGCCGCGGCCGCCTGCACGGCTTACAAGCGCCTGACGAGCGTCAAGTCTGTCGAGGGCTTCGTGGTCAGGTACGGCAAGAAGGCCACCAAGAAGGTCGTCGCCGGCGTGGGCAAGAAGAAGTCCACCAAGCGGAAGTCCACCCGCCGCAACGCCCCCATCAGCGCCAGTCAGGCCGCCTCCATGAAGGCGGTACTCGCCACGCACGGCAACCCCCGGCGCAAGAAGCGGGGTCGCCGCAATCCCACCCTCGGCGCCAAGCTGGTCGGCAAGTACTCGGTGGAGGTCTACGCGCTCGACGGCGCCCACGACAAGGGCGCCATCATCGTCTACTACCGCGGGGTGTACGCGCACCGCTCCTACAAGAGCCTGGCGGCCGCCATGGATCGCTACCGGAAGCTGACGACCGAGAAGAAGATCGAGAGCTGGGGCGAGTCCGCCGGCCGGAAGCGCAACCCCAGCCGGAAGCGCAAGACCGCCGCGCACGGCAACCCCTCGAAATGGGCCAGACTGGTCAAGGGGAAGCTGCCTGGCGACCTCATCGATACCTGGGGGGTTTCCTCTTCAACCATCCGCAACTGGAGAAGCAAAGGCTGGATCAAATCCAGCAAAGGCTGGACCAAATCCAGAGGTGGAGGGTATTACACCCTTACCCAGAAAGGGTACGACCCTACCGTTTCGACCGCAGTCAGACGGGCCAGGGGCAACCCCAAGCGCCGGAAGGCTCGCAACGCACCCCTGAGCGCCGCCGAGAAGCGGTCCCTCCGCGCCGTCCTCAAGAAGCACGGCTACCTCCGGTAGCAACCCAGCTCATAGGAGCACCCCATGGCCCGCACCAAGAAACCCAAGACCCTGATGCAGCGGTTCGAGAAGCTGCATCTCACCACGAAGTTCATCTTACTGGGTCTATCAGGGTACCTGCTTGTCCGTAAGTACGAGAAGGAGGGTGAGCCTATCCCGATCATCGGCACGGTATTGCCCTCTGCCATGACCCCCTTGGCGATTCCCTCGGTGACCGAGCTACCGGCGGATGGTGCGAACCCGATCTACTACCAGGGTGCCGGCCCCGACCAGATCAACACCACCCAGCAGCTCGCCCGTACCACCGCCCAACCACTCTGACCGAATGGACGACATCCGAGAGAGATCTCCTGATGCAGAGATCATTCTCCAAGGGATCGAGTTTGATCTCCCATGGAGAGAGATACAAATCAGTCCCAAAACAGTTCTGACTAGAGGATTGAAGTACAGGGGACTATCAGAACCAACCGAAGATTTCATAATAGGTTTTCTGAGGTCTGAACCGAAACGATTCAACGCCATTCGGGAGTGGGCCGGTGATGAACTCCAAGACGCCTTGTATGAAAGTCCTATTCTCATCATAAAAAATGATGATGGGTGGTATTTGGTCGATGGTTGGCACCGGACAGCCTTGGCTTGGGCTGAGGGGTTGGGGAAGATTACCGCCCTTGTCATCGACGGCACCGGATATGGCCGGGACGACTTTGACGGGTGACCCTTTGCGTAACGCCCACACCACACAAACCTCCTTGTGTCACCTCGAACGCCGAAGCAGGTTCCGCTATCGGGGGGCATGCCTTCCGTTGTTTCCAGGCAAAAGCCATGGGTTCTCCTTCTGGACACTTGCCCTGGATTTGTAACTACTTGCTGTAGGCATACTTAGCTCCGTAGTCACTTTTCAGACAGGGGGTAAGTGTCCAGAATGATTCCGTTATGGGATGCTGCAGCTTCCGCTGGGCCGCAGAGGACCTCTGGTAGCCATCGCCCCAAGATCGGGTACGATAAGAGGCATGAGCGAATGGACCTCCCTGGCCTCCAAGGTACTCCAGCATCGTCATGAGCTGGCCTCTGGTTGGACCACAAAGCCTGAGAACATCTACAGAGGCAACTCCATATTGGAGGCCCGCCTGGCATCGGTGCTCTTCTCAGGAGGTGCCTACGAGGCCCCCAACGGCAATTTTGCCATCAACTGGAGCATCGGTACCCCCACCGGTACCGGCCGGGACCCCCGCATCCTACCCCTGATCATCTTCAGAAGCATCCCCAGCTCCCTCGGAGCGGCGAACCTCGATGTCCCCTACGACGAATACCTCAAAGACAAATGGTTCCGCAAGGACTGGTCCTACCCTGATCTGGTCCCTGAAGGCATGCACTGGACCTACCAGCAGTTTCTGGATCGGGCCAAACGCCTCTGGTACAAGATCCTGACCGAGCTGCCTTGGGTGCCCAACACCATCGCGGTGAAAGTAGACCGTGCCATCCAGATCGGGATGCTGCCGAGGATGCTTACGACCCCGGTTTGGAGGGCGCAGTTCGGTCCTCTCCCCTCTTGGCTCCAGAGCCCCTACCGTCAGGCGGCCTGGGATGAGCTGGTGTCTGTCTTGGGGGTGTTGAACCGGGATGTATCCTCGGCCAACATCGAGGGTCTCAAGGCCGAAGCCGATCGGTTGGAAGCAAATCGGCAGTTCTGGGATTCGGTGGCCAAGTACTCCGGGGTCGATCTCATCGCTGAACAATGGGCCAAGCTCAAGGCAAAGGTTCGGGAATTCAAGATCAGCACCGGTGTGGCGCGGGATACAGTCAACCGCTTGAAGGCCATGCAGGCTGCCGACCCCGGCGGATACACCGGTGATCAGAGGGCGCAAGTCCAGGCCCTGGAGCAGGAGATCTCCCAGAACGTCGCCGGCATCCGATCG
>Ga0272441_10010146_pt1 | contig 14334 bp, 9 predicted proteins | sample SSMProp6N_FD_193582 | JGI IMG/M metagenome (GOLD analysis project Ga0272441, IMG submission 193582) | Marine sediment archaeal communities from Little Sippewissett salt marsh, Falmouth, MA, United States - SSM-Prop-6N | ecosystem: Environmental > Aquatic > Marine > Wetlands > Sediment ... | reverse complement strand
TATCTTCTCCCCCATGTTTTCATCGGGGAATAAAAGAAGATTCCGGATATAATCCTGATTAAATGTTTCACCCGCTTTTATCTCCAGGGCTGTTAACTTACCATTTTCCTGTTCTATTATGCAGTCTATCTCCACCCCGTTACTTTCACGCCAGTAATAGACCGATGGACGCTTTCCCCGGTGAACCTGATTCTTCACAATTTCACTTATCACCAAATTCTCAAACAGCGCTCCATATGAATAATGTGTGAACAATACCTGTGAATTTGCTATCCTGAGTAAAGATGATACAATTCCGACATCATAAAAAAAGATCCTGGGTGACTTGATGATTCTTTTGTTAAAATTCCTGTGATATGGCTGTAAAAGAAAAATAACATAGCTGGATTCAAGCAACGACAGCCAGGCCTTCGCCGTGTTGACAGCCACACCCGCATCATTTGCCAGAGAGGAAAGATTCAATATCTGTCCTGTTCTTCCGGCACATAAACCCAGGAAACGTGTAAATGTTTGCAGGTTTTCAATCGATCTCAATGTTCTTATATCCCGTTCGATATATGTCTGTAAATATAAGGGATAAAAATCTGAAGGTTTTATATTCCGATCATGTACACGTGGATAAAAACCCGACAGCATCATTTGCGACGGTTCCACATCAACATATCCAGGTAATTCAGTAATATCAAATGGCAGTAAAACATTAACGCTTACTCTTCCCGCAAGCGACTGATTTATGTTTTCATTGAGAATAAAGCTCTGTGATCCCGAGAGAATGTACTGGCCATTATTATTCCGTTCATCGGATATTACCTGAATATAACTGAATAATTCAGGCATATTCTGGGCTTCATCAAAAATCACACCTGTTTCGGCTTCCTTCAAGAAACCAACTGGATCAGCCGATACTAACTGTCTGATATCTATTCTTTCCAGGTTATAATATTTGTAATCACCAAAGTAATGCCTGAGCAGAGTTGTTTTACCCGATTGCCGGGGACCTGTAAGAGAAACTACCGGGAATAGCTTCAGCATTTCTCTCAGATGACTGCTGATTTGACGATCAATTATCATTATATGTTATTTTGCATTATAATTGCAAATATACATATTTATCATGATAATACTATAAAACATAATAGATTTAAATGTTCCACAGGAATAAATTCAAGTAATATAATGATCTGAGTTTTTCAGGTCTTATATCATACTGATAATGTATGATTTACAGAGAATCAACGTAGTTTAATATGTTTTAAATACGTAGATGGTGGAGGATGTATCAAAAGTAGTTATCATACATCTTTCCCCCTTTGTGTTCTTTGTGCATTCCTTTGTGATCCTTTGTGGTTAAGGATTTTATTTTTTACCACAAAGAGCACAAAGTACATCACTAAGGTGCACAAAGGACTTTTGATACATCCCTGCCGGGTTATTCGGGATCGGGGAATGACAGCTACCGGAAACAAACTCCATTCTGTTAAAATATTTCCAGATACAACTAATATTGCTTACTTTGTATGGTTTGGAATGATAAACTAAAAACCAAAAATATGTTCAACAGCGAAGTATATCAAAAAAGAAGAGCAAAGCTCCATGAACTGATGAAATCTGGAGTGGCCGTTTTTATGGGAAACGTCGAGGCCCCGATGAATTACCCTGCAAATCAGTATCATTTCAGACAGGATAGCAATTTCCTCTATTTTTTCGGAATCGATATTCCCGGTCTTGCAGGTGTTATGGATTTCGATTCAGGCACGGATACTGTTTACGGGAATGATTTCGACCTTGATGATATAGTATGGATGGGTCCCCAGCCGACTGTCAAGGATCTTGCCCTGAAATGTGGAGTAACAAACACGACACCTCTTTCAGATCTTTCCGACAGAATCACAAAAGAAAAAGAGAAAGGCCGTAAGATACATTTTCTTCCTCCCTACAGGGGTGAAACCAAGTTGTCGCTTGGCCAGATCCTCAAGGAAAATCCATGCCAGCTTGACTCATTAACGTCAGTCGATCTTATCAAGGCAGTCGTCTCGATGAGATCGATAAAGGAAGATATCGAAATCGCTGAGATAGAGAAAGCTGTCGCTATCTCATATCAGACGCACGTCACTGCAATGAAACTGTGTAAACCCGGAACAAGGGAGCAGGTTATTTTCGGTACCCTCGAAGGTATAGCCTATGCAGTGGGTGCAGGACCATCGTTTCCTTCTATAATAAGTATCAACGGACAAACCCTCCATAACCACTCACACGATAATGTGCTCAGGGAGAATCAATTACTGGTAAACGACTCAGGCGTCGAAACATTATTGCATTATGCCTCCGACATCACACGTACAACACCCGTAGGGGGAAAATTCAACCAGAGACAAAAGGAGATATATGAGATTGTGCTGAAAGCAAATACGGAATCGATTAATAATGCAAAACCGGGTCTCTCGAACCGGGAACTTCATCTTGGTGCATGCAAAATCATTGCATCGGGACTTAAAGATCTCGGTATAATGAAAGGTGATGTCGATGAAGCTGTAGCTGCAGGTGCACATGCCCTTTTCATGCCTCACGGACTGGGACATATGCTCGGCCTCGATGTACACGACATGGAAGGACTCGGAGAACAATATGTCGGATATGATGAGAATACCAAAAGAAGCGAACAGTTCGGACTTGCATATCTTCGCTTTGCACTTCCCTTCAAACCCGGACATGTACTTACAATAGAACCCGGATGTTACTTTATTCCGCAGCTTATATCGATGTGGAAAAAAGAGGGTAAATTCAAAAAATTCATCAACTACAAAAAGGCAGAGACATATCTCGATTTTGGCGGTGTACGTATCGAAGACGATATCCTGATAACCAATATCGGCAGCAGGGTTCTGGGGAAACCTATTCCGAAAACCGTTGCCGAAATAGAAGATATATGCTCGAAGTAATAATATAAATCTCCTGAATCATGAAATACCGGAAACTTGGAAGAACAAACTGGATGGTAAGTGAAATAGGCTATGGTATGTGGGGTATGGCCGGATGGACCGGCTCGGATGATGAGGAATCATTCAATTCCCTCCAGATGGCAGTCGATATGGGCTGTAACTTCTTTGATACAGCCTGGGGCTATGGCGAAGGTAAAAGTGAAAGTATACTCGGTCAGCTTATCAGAGCCAATAAAGATCTTAAGCTCTATACCGCTACCAAAATACCTCCGAAGAATTTCAAATGGCCCGCCAGACCCGAATATACACTCGAGGATTGTTATCCTCCCGGCCATATAGAGGAATATGTGGAAAAAAGCCTGCGTAATGCAGGTCTTGATTCATATGACATCATGCAATTCCATACATGGGAAGACGACTGGTTAAAGGATGACCGCGGGATCAAAAAGATGATCGATCTTAAGGAACAGGGGTTGTTCCATGCCATAGGTATAAGCCTGAACCGCTGGGAACCATGGAATGGTGTTAAGGCTGTCAGAAGCGGATTAATAGATACTGTCCAGGTGATATACAATATCTTCGACCAGAATCCCAAAGACGAACTCTTTCCGGCCTGCCGCGAGATGAATGTCGGGGTAATTGCCAGGGTTCCCTTTGACGAGGGTTCATTGACGGGTACACTGACAAAGGATAGTAAATGGCCGGAGGGTGACTGGAGAAACACCTATTTTGTACCCGAAAACCTGATCTCAAGTGTTGAACATGCAGATGCTCTCAAACCACTGGTACCTGAAGGTATGACGATGCCTGAGATGGCTCTGAGGTTTATCCTCGGAGAACCAACCGTAAGCACTATCATTCCGGGTATGCGTAAACCACATCATGCAAGCATGAATATGGCTGCCAGCGATGCCGGACCACTCGATCCTGACCTGATGAAAGAACTGGAGAAACACCGCTGGGACAGGACTCCCAAATCGTGGTCGCAATAAAAAATGTCTTGCAGTCAAAAAAACAGAAGTCTTACATAACTACACGATTGCACGATTTTATAATATTCCTGGTTGTGGCTTCCTCCCTTCAGAAACCCACTTCCTCAGAAGGTCAAAAGCTCTTGCAGTTTCTTCTGGAGTAAAACTGCAATGTGCCTGCCCTTTTGTATAGACCACTACCAGGTTTGACTTCTTTCCGGTTTTCTGTACCATGTTATCATAAGGTATTACTGCCATGCTTGCAGGGATAAGCTGGTCGTAGATTGTATGTACGAGTAACACCGGCTTGTCTATTTCGCCTGTCCTGTCGTAGGGATCAAAGAAGTCCTCTGTCCCCGGAGTCATAGCCAGCCGTTCGACTTTTTTGTTCAGTTCCCAGTCGTCAGGAAAGCCCGAGTATATGGTATTCGTATTATCAAAAGGATTACCTCCCGCCTGTCTGCCTATATCACGCATTATACCGTCATTGAACATTACCACTATTGCCAGATCCTCTGGCTTCAGCTCGAACCTCCTGGCAATAGCTCCTGAAAGTATTGTATCACTATTTATTGCTTCTGCAACTTTCTGCATCGATATCTGTGGTGCAATTCCCTTAATAGATTCCGACACAGGAGGTATGACTCCGGGGAACATGGCGGCAAATACAAGATTTATATCACATGTCATCCTTACCTGCAGATAAGGCCGGCTTGCAAGTGGGCACATTGGCATCCCTCCGTTGTAATGCTGTCCTAAATATTCAATTGTTGCAAGTGTTATCCCCCCGCCCATGGAGTGGCCGGTAATATAGCATGTATCAGGCTTACCGTATTTTGATACAAAATATTTACGCAGTGCTTCGGTATCATCAACACCTTCCTTCAGTGCCCATCCTTTTTTACGGTATGCCGAACGTGCCACAGCAAAACCCCTGTCGAGATATGGTTTTATCCCCATATCATTGCGCTCATTATGAAAAGCTTCCGGGCCGGATGGCATAGATGGCATCTCATAACCATGAGCATACATCACCAGGTTGTTGTTCCAGTTTGCAGGTATCACAATCCTGTACATTGCATTGTCTATTCTTCCCGTGTCAATCTTTGTTGTTTGAATATCCTGTCCTGCCAGAGGTGCAACAGATAGCAGAATAGCTAATTGAATTAGTGGAATCAAGTTATGTTTTTTCATCTTGTTTCGTTTGTTATCTGCCATCCCCCTCTCACTCTGGGAGAGGGGGAATGAGGGGGTGAGGTTATAATACCGCCTCAAAGAAAGTCTTCATCTCGGCAGCATAGTATACACCATATTTGTAGAATGTGTCTTTCGTCCGTTGATCCGGTTTCCAGTCAAAAAATGCATGGCTTGCTCCTCCTATCTGTACATATTGTGCCCTCTGTCCTGCTTTAACCAGTGCATCAACAAACTCTTTTACGGCTTCGTCTTTAATAAGAGGATCCAGTGTCCCTCTTGTCAGGTATTGTGGTACTGCTCTTTCCTTTGCATCCGGAATATTGCTGAGTGGTGCTACTGCATCCCTCCAGGTACTATCGGCGGCAGGATCTTCTGAATAATGATTTAACATTTGTCCGCCAAATACACCATAACTGGGAGCTGCTGCTTTTATGGATGTCAGCATTTCATCTCTTACCTGTCCAACCGTCTTGCCGGCAGGTATATACGTAGGTTTAAATTCGAATATACCGGGACTCTTGCCGAATCCTCCGTCACCTATCTTATTAACCATCAGGGATGCAGCAGCAGAAAGATGACCACCTGCACTGTCACCTGTAAGTCCTATTCTTGATGCATCAATACCATATTCAGAAGCATGTTCTATAATATGGGCTACCGCACCAAAAACATCTTCAATCAGGTTTGCCATCGTATTTCCTGTTTCATCACCGTCGGCTTTTTCTGCCCACCTGTAATCAATACTGGCAACAACAAACTTACCGCCCCTCGTGAGTTCTCTTGCAAGACCTCTCATTACATCTTCGTCGTTCGATCTCCAGCCACCACCATGAATAATGACTATACATGGCAGATTCTTTGCCCCTTTAGGAATATAAACATCATATTTGAGTTGTTTAACCCCGGGTTTTGCATAGGCAATATTGTTGATCACATTTATATGATCAACCTCAGATTTTTTAATAAAGGAAACACCTATATGCTTATCCTGGTCAATAACTACCTTAAAAGGCGAAGCCGGAGATTCATGGTACATACTTCCCCACATTCCGGGTACTGAATAATAACCGGCATCCACGACATACCCTTTGTCGGGCGTTGCAGTTACCGTAACTTCTGTCCCTGCAGGATACTTTCCATCTGCAGGAAGGGGGGGATCGACTTTGAAGCTTCCGTTTACCGGGTCATCAAGTACAACACTATAGGATTGTGAAAATAAAAAACCCGCACTGCTGAGTAAAATTGCGCAGGCTACAAATAGAAGTCTTAAGAATATTTTCTTCATGAGTTAAATTTTAGGGTTCAATTTCTTATCAGCTACCAAGATATTGACCCCTAAAATAGTATTTTGTATGACAAAACGGAAAAATAAAGCTGCGATACTATCTGTCAATCCATTTTTTGAATTCGGCAACCCTGTCGCGGCTGACTATATATTCATCCTTGTCGTCCTCATTTTTCAATGTGAGCTTAAGCCTGCTCGAGGAATAGTTGTACATAGATGCTATTGCATTTATGTTGACAATGCACTCACGGCTGATCCTGAAAAATTTACGGGGATCAAGAAGCTTCTCAAGCTGTTCAAGTGAATAATCAATCCCGAAGTCCCTGCCCTGATTATCCGTCAGAAAGATATTACGTTCACGTATACAGAAATGACTTACCTCCGAAACAAGTATCGACCTGTATTTTTCGCCTGTTCTTACCAGAAATCTTGATTTATACTGACTCCTGAATTCATATAACAACTGTTTGAAATCCCTTTTAAAAGGATCATTGTTTGCATAAAGCTTTTTATATTTTTCAATGGCCGCTATAAGTGATTCCTCTTCAACAGGTTTCATAAGATAATCAACGCTGTTTACCTTGAATGCTTTCAGTGTATATTCATCATAGGCAGTGGTGAAGATCACCGGTATGTCAACCTTTATTGTCTCAAAAATCTCGAAGCAGAGTCCATCATCAAGCTGTATATCCATAAATATAAGGTCGGGTTGTGGTTTCTCCTGCAGGCGGTTGATTGTTTCCTCCACACTCTCACAAACACCGAGGATATTTATCGATTTATCTGCTTTATTGAGCATCCCTATGAGCTTATCAGCAGCAGGTATCTCATTTTCAACAACCAGTATATTCATAGCAACGGTACTTTAACAATAAAACTATCATCTGTCTCTTCGACCTCCAGAGATTTACCTGTCACCAGCTTTATACGTTCAGCGAGGTTTTTAAGTCCTATACCTGTCGATTCAAGCTTTGTGGCCATTTTCTGAAGATTATTCCTGACTACTATATTACTATCCTCGATAAATATCTCGATCGACAGAGGATTTTCCCTTGTTGCCTTATTATGTTTTATTGCATTCTCAATAAGTATCTGTATGGATACCGGCAGGATCTCATATTTATCAGGATCGGGAGCATTTATTGCAAGTGAGATTTTTTCTTCACCTCTTATTCTATGGAGCTCCAGGTAGTCAGTTATATAATCGAGTTCTGATTTAAGTGATACCTTATCCTTCTGACTGTTTTCAAGTATGTATCTGTAAATAGAAGAAAGCTTGTTCACAAACCTGTCAGCGGCTTCAGGATTGGTTGAAATCAGTGCAGAAAGAGTATTAAGACTGTTGAACAGGAAATGCGGATTAACCTGGTTTCTCAGGGTCTCATTCTGAAAGACCAGGTTCTCCTCCCTCAGTTTCTGTTCCCTCTTAAGTGCATCCTGCCACTGAATAACAATAAATATTACTGCACCTATTGAGAGGCCGCTCAGTGTCGCTTTGAACCAGGTGCTAAACTCATAGCTGAAGAAGTTCTTTAATACAAGAGATCCATCCCCGCCATTTATCAGCACCAATATATAATTGAAGGTAAGAATAATGATAAGCGCTGCTATGAAACATAATATTATAAACAGCAGGAACCTTGTAAGGATCATTTTCGTGAATTCCCTGCCCGGTATAGTGGTTTCAAATTTCCTGAATATCATACGGGCGACAAAGATGAATATCTCCAGCTGTATTAATCCAAGGATAAAGAAATTAATCGCTTTATTAAAAGATATGTCACCCCTGTTCAAAAGTGCGATCAATGACACACCGGCCAGGGTTATCACTATATATATTATATGTGATAATGGATTCTTCTGGTCGAGGAAGCTCTCAAGCGTAGCTGTTTTCATTCTGACAAAATTAACGTTTCTTTAATTAATTCTCTCTACCCGGAGCACCCGTATTGTCTTTGCCAGGATCTTATCCTGAAAACCCTGAAGCTCAATTTCCTGTATAACACCACCATACATTTCGGCATATTCAATCTGCCTGGTGTCAAGCGATATCCATGTTGTTCCCCAGTATTGTTCCGTGCCTCTGGTAGTCATCTGCTCCATTTCCAAGCTGATCTTGTTGTCAATTGCCCTGTATTCAATGACTGCACATAATTCACCATTCATAAATGAGATACCTGTCCAGCAAAGTTCAATATTGGTATGATCATATGTGCCTATATCGGCCATCTGAAATTCACCCATTATATCAGGTACAGTATAGTTTTTATTAAGCTGCAGTGAGTCGGAATATTCCCAGGCAAATCCTTCAATACATGCCATGTCCCATAACAGGTTACGTGCAAACACATTTTCCAGATCCGAAGGAAAGTCTTTAAAGGCTTCTTCCTCCAGCAAACCTTTTGTTGGGAGATATTTCATGTTTTCCATGTATTCCTGCCTGACTCCTTCAGGGAAGGGATCGGAAAAACTGTTTGATGCTGCTATCGACACATTTTTCCATGATGCCATACCGTTTTCCAGTCCGCAGGTATAATCACCGGTAACGAAGGTTTTTCCCGTAAAGTTACCATAAAGGTCACGGTTGGTATATACTGCAGTCATCCTGTAATTCTGAGGTCCTTCTTTGAAATCAGGCCTGCCGGCGGGTAGTTCCTGCATATATTTCTTTACAACCTCTTTTGTATTCTGGCTGAATGCTGTTTCCGGGGTAATAAATCCCGTTATCAACAAGGCTCCGGCTAATACTGTAATCAAATTCGTTTTCATGACATTTTAATATTTGGTTAGACAATGAATCTGATTCAAAATAAAACCATGAATTGTCGGTATAAAAATTAAAATTGCGGAATGGTAGATTATTAAATCTGAATGGTAATAATTGATGATTGAACCGGAAATGTTTTAAATATTTATTCCATTACGATTTTATGATAGAATTTGAAATCATATCTTTGATGACTTACTGATAAAATATCAGGATATCATTTTAAAAACTTAAACCGTAAATACCATATGATCAAGGAAATTACTTTTCAGGAACTGAATCCTTCGCAATTTATAAATGAGAAGGTTAATGAGATAAGGGATATTGTCGGAAACGGCACAGCCATCAATGCCTTATCAGGAGGAGTGGATTCATCTGTCGTTACTATGCTCGGTCACAAAGCTCTCGGTAATAATCTTAAAACGGTATTTATCGACAATGGAATCATGAGAGAGGGAGAACCGGCACAGGTGTCAGGTTTTTTCAAGGAGTTGGGTGTAGAGGTAAGCATTGTTGATGCCAGGGACAGCTTCTTTACAGCATTAAAAGGTATAACCGACCCCGAGGAAAAACGTGAAGCCATTACCCAGACCTTTTACAAGGATGTATTCGGTAAACTTGTAAGGGAAAGCGGAGCAAAGTATCTTCTGCAGGGAACAATACTTACCGATGTTGACGAAACTGTTGCAGGTATCAAAAGGCAGCATAATGTTTTCGAGCAGCTTGGCATTGACCCGCAGGAGGCATTCGGATACAGGATCATTGAACCGCTTATTCAGCTCCGCAAGGACAGTGTCAGAAAAACCGGTGAGGCCCTGGGGCTTCCCAAAGAACTATTCGACCGTATTCCTTTCCCGGGACCTGCATTATCGGCACGTGTTATAGGAGAAGCAACTCCGGAACGTATTGAGACAGCCCGTAAGGCAACTGTGGTGGTTGAACGTTTGCTGAAAAACACCGGGGCATTCCAGTATATGGCAATACTTCATGAAGACAGGGTTACAGGTATACGGGACGGAAAACGTGATTTCGGCCAGCAGATAGAGATACGCTGCTGGGAAAGTAAGGATGCACGGATAGCCACACCCACAAATCTGCCATTCGAAACCCTTCAAAAACTGGCAAACGATATTCTGGATGAGGTACCCGGAATAGTAAGTGTTACATATAACATAGCATCAAAACCACCGTCAACGATTGAAGCAGTATAGCAGATAACATCCTGACACAATTAAGGATTAGGGGTAAATTGTTTACAATATGACTCAGGACAGCCACTATAACCTGGCGAAAAAACTGAAGCCCGGTAAGATTATCTTACCTGTAATAATAGGTCTGGCCGTGGTCTTCTGGTTTATTATCAGGGAGATAGATGCCGAAGTCTTAAGTAACTTGCAGTTTACCTGGAAATCGGTCTTCTGGCTTTTCATAGCCTGGTGCTGTATGATAGGCAGGGATCTGGGTTATATCATACGTATAAGAATATTATCAGAAAATGACCTTACCTGGCTACAGGCCCTTAAGGTGATAATGCTATGGGAATTCACATCAGCTATTTCTCCTTCAACAGTCGGGGGTACGGCAGTGGCTGTTGTTTTTGTACATAAGGAAAATATATCTGTCGGCCGAAGCACCTCAATAGTGCTGGCAACTTCATTCCTCGATGAGCTCTACTTTGTAGTTATGTTTCCTGTCATCCTGCTTATCATCGGAGGAGATATTCTTTTTACAACCGCACTTCAGGGAACAGGAATAGCCCTGCTTAATAACCTGATTATTGTAGCCATTATAGGATACGGTATAATACTGGCCTGGGTATTACTTGTCGGCTATGGTCTTTTTATTGATCCTGATAAGATCCGGAAAGCCATCATATATGTTTTCAGGCTGCCACTGTTACGAAGGTGGGAAAAATCTGCCGCTAAAGCCGGTGATGATATTGTAACAAGTTCTCATGAACTAAGAAAAAAACCTGTGTCATTCTGGATCAAGGCTCTTGTTGCGACTTTCCTCTCATGGACATCAAGGTACTGGGTTGTAAATGCCATTATCCTGGCCTTTTTTTCTGTTACTGACCATTTCCTGATCTTTGCCAGGCAGCTCGTAACATGGATAATGATGATAGTGAGTCCCACACCCGGCGGAGCAGGATTTGCAGAAATAATTCTCGGACGTTATATATCTGATGCCATACCTGCCAACCCGGAATTAATAGGAAGTATCGGACTGGCTATTGCCATTATCTGGAGGATAATAAGTTATTATCCTTACCTGATAATAGGGGCATCGATTGTCCCGGGTTGGTTACAGAGAAAATTTTTCTCACAGAAGACAAAAAAGAAATAGTTTTTATACCTTAGCTTTCCCTAACTGACCAGATCACAACCCACTTATGAGTGAGGAAATATTAAAAGCCCTGATGGAACTGTTCGCGCTCATCGTCAAACAGGATGGCGGGATGATACAGGATGAACGTGATTATGTGTCAGGTTTTCTCGATCAGCAACTATCAAAAGAGAGAGTAATTGAATACATTTCTCTCTTTGATGAACATGCCGGACCAGTAACAGGGGATACTGCTGCAAAGGATTTTGTTGTCCCTTCCGTAAAAGACTCTGTTAAAATACTCGGAATATGTAAAAAGATCAATTATACCCTGAATCAGGGTCAAAAGGTTGTTGTACTGCTACGCCTTTTTGAACTGGTAAATGTAGGCAAACGGTTTACACCACAGAGAATGAATATTATAAATACTGTTGCAGAGGTATTTAAAATATTACCTGATGAGTTTGCCGCTATAGAACAGTTCGTGATAAACAATGAACCGGAGGCACTGGAAAATCCTTTTATCCGTATTCTTATCCCGGGGGAGGAACAATGTTCCCTCTGCAACAGGATGATAACCGGTTACCCGGACACTAATATTTATTTCCTCAGGATAGCCAGTGTTGATCTCTACTTTCTTAAATATATTTCCACGGAACAGCTGTTCCTAAATGGCCTTCCCATTGTCTCAGGACAGGTTTATATCTTTGCCAAGGGAGGGTCACTCAAGTCAGCACATGGTAATGCAATTTATTACAGCGATCTAAGTTCCACCTTTCTGTCGAGGGAATCCATTCACAGAATATCATTTACTGTAAACGACCTTACATACAGTTTCATTGAAGGCCATCCTGCTGTTAACGACATCAGCTTTTCTATCGACGAAGGAAGGCTGATGGGTATTCTCGGAGCAAGTGGTTCGGGAAAAACAACCCTGTTAAATCTTCTGTCGGGTATTCTCAAACCAAACAACGGAACAGTACACATTAACGGTCTTGATGTACATTCGGATGTTACAGCCCTTGAAGGAGTAATGGGATATGTTCCACAGGATGACCTGCTGATTGAGGACCTGACAGTTTTTGAAAACCTTTACTATGCTGCCTGTCAGTGCTATAAAGGCAAGAGCCGAACCGAAATAATATCCCTTGTCGATCATACACTGACAAACCTTGGACTGATAGAAAAAAGAAATTTTAAAGTCGGTACTCCCTATAACAAGATCATCAGCGGCGGACAGAGAAAAAGACTGAATATCGCACTTGAACTTATACGTGAACCCTCTGTACTTTTTCTTGATGAACCAACCTCAGGACTCTCTTCAAGAGACTCTGAAACACTTATGGACCTCCTCAGGGACCTGACACTGAAAGGCAAGCTTATCATTACGGTAATTCATCAGCCTTCATCAGAAATCTTCAAGATGTTCGATAAGGTGATAATACTGGACCAGGAGGGTAGTATGGCTTACTATGGCAATCCCATAGACGCCGTCGTGTATTTTAAAACCCATGATGCACAGATAAATGCCCAACATGGTGAATGTCCCATGTGCGGAAATGTCAATCCTGAGATAATCTTCAATATTCTTGAAAAACAGGTTGTTGATGAGTTTGGCAAATATACCGAGAAACGAAAGGTAAAACCAGGGGAATGGGCTGCACTCTTTAATCAGGAAGTTCAGCAGGATACAATTACCGGGATTAAGGAACCACCCCCGAAAAATTTACAGAGACCTGGTATGCTGAAACAGTTCCTTATTTATTTTTCAAGAGACATTAAAAGTAAACTTGCAAACAATCAATATGTTATGCTGGTGCTTCTCGAAGCACCCATATTGGGGTTTATCCTCTCCTTTATTATCAGATATATACCTGATCCTGATTCGACAGTTTACCTGTTCTCGGAAAATGAGAATATACCTATCTACATATTTATGAGCATAATTGTAGCTCTGTTCGTAGGTCTAACGATAAGTGCTGAAGAGATATTCCGCGACAGGAAAATACTCAAAAGGGAACGTTTTCTGAACCTGAGCAGGACAAGTTATCTTTTTTCGAAGATTGTTATATTGATTTTCATATCAGCAATACAGTCAGTACTATTTCTCATAATTGCAAATCCTGTCCTGGGAATAAAGGGAATGTTCCTTGAATACTGGATTGTTTTCTTTACAACAGCCTTCTGTGCAAATATGATAGGGCTTAATATTTCCGCATCATTCAATTCTGCTATTACTATCTATATTGTAATACCGCTTCTCATTATCCCCATGATGGTCCTCAGTGGTGCCATGTTCCCTTTTGATAAACTTAACAGGCAGATCGGAAATGTTGAGAAAGTACCTCTCATAGCAGAACTCATGCCTACCAGGTGGACATATGAGGCACTCATGGTATCACAATTCAAGGATAACAGGTATAGTAAAGTTGAATATACCCGAGATAAAGAAACATTTTATACCCTTCAGAAACAGATCAGCATAGCTGACTTTAACAAGGTTTACCGTATACCTGAACTCATCAGTGCTCTTGAAACAACAGTGGATGAATACAAAACATTCCGGACAGCCAACAGAGAAACTCTGTTTGATGATTCATCAAGAGATTATAGCCGGCTCGCCCTTATTAAGAATGAGCTTACACTGATGTCCCAAACCTATAATATTCCGGGTTTTAAATATATTGAATCTTTAACACCTGATGCCTTTCACCCTGCTATTGCAGACTCCGTTAATGCTTACCTGAAAAATATCGACGAAAGATTCAGTTTTGCCTATAACAGGGCAACTGATATTAAGGACAGTTTCTATAATCTGAACCAGGAAAGACTTAATAAACTAAGAAATGA
>Ga0272441_10010145_pt1 | contig 14335 bp, 10 predicted proteins | sample SSMProp6N_FD_193582 | JGI IMG/M metagenome (GOLD analysis project Ga0272441, IMG submission 193582) | Marine sediment archaeal communities from Little Sippewissett salt marsh, Falmouth, MA, United States - SSM-Prop-6N | ecosystem: Environmental > Aquatic > Marine > Wetlands > Sediment ... | reverse complement strand
TCTTTCCCGGATTTTTTATCCTTCGCATCCTCCGCCCCGGCGTTTAGCACCTGGGGAGGAGAAAGGCTCAGTCCATACGTTTTTTTCGTGGATTGTCCGGGAACGGCCATTCCCATGGCCGACATATACAAAATGCATAACAAAACCGCGATTGACTTACAAAATGGATTTTTCAAGGGGTACCTGCCTGGAGACCGGGATTATAGCATTCCCCCTCCTTTGCTGTCAATCAAGCCGGGATACCGCCTACTGGCAGGTACGGATACCCGCGGTTTCCTCCATGGGGAAGGCGTCTCCCAGGACGCAGGAGAAGAGGGTCTCCAGCAGGCGGGTTACCGGTCCGGGAGTTTCCGCTTCGATGGCCGGCTGACGGGGCCATTCCACGTCGACTCCACACAAACGCCGCATGAAGGCGGGGGTATCGGGATCCGGCAGGGCACGGAAACCGTGGCTGCGCACGAAGGCATCGGTTACGCCGTTCAATACCTGCCGGTGACGGACCGGTTCATGAAGATTTTTACGATAATGCCCGGAATCTCTGGTTGCGTTCAGCATGTCTGCCTCCATTACATGTACAGGATAACGCGCCACTATGCCAAATCATGGCACACTGGCGAACAAAAGGCAAACAAAAAAGAAAAAAGGTGACAGGGGACAGGTATCAGGTAAACGCCGGCGACCTTCGGAGGAGATCGCTTCATGGATCTCCTGGTACAATCGACCGCGATCCCCTGTCACCTGACACCTCCCCGGAATTAGGGGCTAAAGCACCTCTCTATTGCCGGGGCGGAGGCAACTCCTCCAGGTGGATCCACCACAGGGAAGCGGCGGGCCACTCCTCCGGGGGGGGCGGTTCATCCATGCCTTGCGGAGGCTGGGTCACCAGCTTGGCGGCGATCTTTTCCGGATCGGCGATCTCCTCTTTCAGCAGATAGAGGGTCATGTAACGGTCGTTTCGCGGTACCATGGGCAAAACCTGATTCAGGTCGAGGACGATATTGGCCGCCCGACCGCGAAAGGCCAGGGCGCAACGATATTCGGTTTTTTCATCCTGCAGCCGGATGCGGGCCCGCAGGGTGACCCCGTCAAGATCCTGATCCTTGTACACCGCGGCGCCGGTGAAAGAAACCGCCAGAACCAGCAGCATCACGATCATGACAACCCGTCGCGTATTTTTTGTGTTCATCTTTTCCCCATCCTTAGATATAGCATTTTTTGAGCAGGCTTTCTCACCTCCCCGCCGATTCTTCCGCTGGAATCCGGCCCCCGTTTGCCCGGCGGGAAAGAATCGGGTAGAATGGCTCATCCCCGGCGGAGGCATCTCCCATGAACAACATTTTCGATCGTGTGATCGACCGCACTGGAACGTCATCCTTTAAATGGGATTTCCGTGCCGAAATGACCGGCATACCCGACATCCTGCCCATGTGGGTGGCGGACATGGATTTCGCCGCTCCGGAACCGGTGATCAACGCCCTCGCCCAACGAGCCGCCCACGGAGTCTACGGGTACACCGGACATCCCGACTCGTTCTTTCAGGCGGTTTCCCGATGGTTTGAGCAAGTACACGGCTGGGGCATCGAGCCCGGCAGCATGGTGGTCACCCCCGGGGTGGTACCGGCCCTGAACATGGCGGTCCGGGCCTTCACCCGGCCCGGTGACCGGATCGTCCTGCAGCCCCCGGTGTACTATCCTTTCATGTGGGCCGTCGAAAACAATGAACGGGAAATCGTCTACAATCCCCTGGAACGCGCGGACGATACCTGGCGCATGAACCTGGATGACCTGGAAGAGAAGTTCCGGGCCGGCGCCCGCATGCTCATCCTGTGCAGCCCCCACAACCCGGTGGCCCGGGTCTGGCGCCGGCGGGAATTGAGTGAGCTGGCGGAGGTATGCAAACGCCATGATGTACTGGTGGTGAGTGATGAAATCCACGCGGACCTGGCCATGCCGGGTTTCCGGCACTATCCCCTGGAATCCCTGGCCCCGGAGCTGAAGCAGCGCCTGATCACCTGCACCGCGCCATCCAAGACTTTTAACCTGGCGGGGCTGCAGGTATCCGCCATTGTCATCCCCAACCCCGGTTTGCGGAAAAAATTCGCCGCCGCCATGAAATCCGCGGGCCTGGGCCTCAGCAACCCCTTCGGCATCACCGCCGCGGAAGCCGCCTACCGGCATGGACTGGAATGGAGAAACGATCTGATCCGCTACATTCAAGGCAATCAAGATTACCTGGTGGCTTTCTGCCGCGAATATATTCCCTGGGCCCGGCCCCTGCCCCTGGAAGGCACCTACCTGGCCTGGATCGACTGTCGTGACGCCAAGCTGGACGACGAAACCCTGAAAAAACGGCTGCGGGAAGTGGCCCGGGTGTGGCTGGACGACGGCCCCATGTTCGGCCCCGGCGGCGAGGGCTTTCAGCGCATGAACATCGCCTGCCCCCGCGCCACCCTGAAGAAAGCCCTGCATCGCATGGCGGCCATGCCCCTGTCTTGAAGCCGTTATCCACGGCCAACGGGCCGATATCGTTTGACAAATTGGAGGCGCGGGGAGTTCACTGCCGGCCCGGTTACTTGACATTCCTCAGAAATTCACGGAAAATCCAATCTTCAGTATAGTATGACCGGCGCGGGCGGGGGAACACGCTATCGAGTCCGGTAGTTGCCCGGCCGGGGAACCCGGGTAGAATACCTGAGCGAGGAGGAAATTATGGACATTGATATACCCGAAATGGACCCCATCTACCTGAAAGTCGAGCAGATGAGCCGCGACTTCGCCCTTTTTCCCCCAACCGACCGCAAAACCCTGCACCGCAAGGTGAAAGGCCTGTTGCCGCCGATCCGCATAAAAGCGGCTCTGGAAGAAATGAAACACCTCGACCTGGACGATTACATTTCCCGTACGGTGCAGCCCGCCAGTGAACCTTCCCGCCCGGGGGCTCTCGAAATCATCAGGAAACTGGGAGGAAATATTCTGCGCTCAATCCACGCGGGTCCCATGGTCGTGATCGAAATGGAGTTGGATTTCGACACCAGAACCAGGCGGGTCGGCATCATCGCCCAGGAAAGAACCACCGCCAACGGAGTATGGCTCCCGGAGCACCATGAAGCCGCGGCTTCTCACGCCAGGGAGTTCGCCAACCTGGGTATCCCCATCATCACCATGATCGACACCCCCGGAGCCGACGCAGGTGAAGCCGCCAACCTCAATAACCAGGCGCATAGTATTTCACGCCTGATCGCGGAAATGGCCGGCATTGATGTACCCACCGTAGCGGTTATTCTCGGCAACGGCTACTCCGGCGGCGCCATTCCGCTGGGGGCGGCCAACCTCCTGTTCAGCGTTCGTGACGGCGTATTCAACACCATCCACCCCATGGGGCTGGCTAGTATCGCCCGCAAGCTGAACCTTTCCTGGCGGGAATGCGCGCGGTTCGTCAAAGTGTCCGCCATGGAGTTGTATGATCAGGGCATCATCGACGGCATTATCGATTACGTCCCCGGCGAAGACAAAACCGGCATACTAAACCTGAGGGACGCGATCACCGGCGCCATCAAGGAGATTGAATCTTCGGGTCTGGATTTTGTCAGCCGCACTCCGGAGATTTTTGAACATTACCGCCGCAGCGTCCTGCGTATGGTATCCCCATCGCCCCGCTTGCGGGCCCTGCAGCGGCGGAGCGCCTTCCAGGTCGCTCCGGGCCCCGGCGAACACCAGAATGTTTTCGGTGCGGCCTTCCGTTATCTACGCTATTTGAGCCTGCGCAACCGGTTGCGTTCCTCCACCATGGAGCAATATGGCCGCCTGTCCATTTCCGCTCCTTCTCCCGTTGGAGGCGACCTGCGCAACCAGCAGGAACAGCAGCAACGCAGGGCTTTCAGGGACTGGCTGCAGGATCCCGATCCGGCTGCTTACGACGACCGTATTCTACGTGCCTTGAAAAGTTATCGCTATTGGCTGGACACCATTTCCCGTAAACGGGGCCGGCTGCACAGCCTGCTGCTTGGAGAGGCCGGGCCCAACCTAGAATGGTCCCGGGAGTTCCTCTGCATGCAGACGGGATTCTTCCTGTACAACCGTTGGAAAACCGACGCAAACGCGAATTTCCGCCTGCTGCTGGAGGCCCTTGACTCTGCCGCTACTCCCTGGCAGTTCCGGATTGATTCCATTATCGATCCTCCGTCGCTGGCCGCCGCCATTCTGCATGAAGCGACCCCGGATGCCCGGAGAATCAAGGACCGCCTCAGCCCGGAGGCTTTACGGATTTTCAGCCTGGCTCCGGATGATCCCGAATCAGACCGGCGACTCGGCATTGTCATCACTACCGAATTCAATCGCATCCTGAAGGAAACCGACCTTGGAAACGAGGAATTCAAAAATGCGAAAGACGTCCAGAACGCACGTTATACACACAATCGCCGCCTGATGGAATCCTTTTTTCCCACCCTGATCAAACCAGCTCCGGATTCGCCGGAGCATGTGCCCGCGGGCGAAGCGACTCTTCTTGATGTGATCCTGGATCCGACACTTCGCCCCGTTTTTGTCCGCGAATTTCATAACCTGCTGGTATTCGACCTTGTATACGACCAACTGTTGGTTCAATTGCCGCGAATCGCCGCGGAGGCGATCCACAATTGGACATTGTCCAGGGACACCGTCGCGGAAATCCTGGACCAATCCATTGACCGCGCCATTATATCCATCCGCTCCCGGAATCCCGAATTGCTCAAAGTCATGGAGCAGGACGGGGATGTGCATTCCCGGATTCGGGCCTGGCTGAGGCGACTCGCCGAGTATCCCCGCCGCGCTCAATTGCTCACTCACCTTGAAGAGTGGAAGAACAACGCCTTCCCCCGGATGTCGGATACCCTCTTCGTGGTGATCACCGATTTTCTCTGCCGCCTGATGCCCCAGCTTTTCAGAACCGAAAACCAGCCGGGAATTTTCAACGGCCGTCTCAATCCCCGCCGCATCGGACGCAAGAAGGACTTCTGGAATCGCCTTTCCATGGCATACCGCGACCTGCTGATCGGGGAAATCCTGATGGACGTCAAGAATCGGGGCAGGATTCCAGCTCGAGAGGTAATCGACCGCTTCTTTACCGATTTCGAGGAGATGGACGCCAATGTCATGACCGCGGATCCTTTGAAATTTCCGGGTTTCCGCAGGTCGATCGAAAAGGCCCTGAACTCCGGGACGCCTCCCTGCGGTACCGTGACCGGAGTGGCGAATTTTTCCTTTGCCGGGATCAAACAACACGTCGGCCTGATCGTTTCCAATCCGGAATTCCAGGCCGGGGCGTTTGATATGGCTTCGGCTGAAAAAATGTGCCGCCTGCTTACCCGTTGCGCCCGTCTCCGCCTGCCGGTTGTCGGTTTCATCAGTTCCGGAGGCATGCAGACCAAGGAAGGCGCCGGCGGCCTCTTTCCCATGGCCGTGGTCAACGCCCTGATCACCCGTTTCGTCCGTGATCACGACCTGCCGATGATCATGTTCGGTTTTGGTGATTGTACCGGAGGCGCTCAGGCAAGCTTCGTAACCCACCCCCTGGTACACACCTGGTATTTTTCAGGGGCAAACATACCCTTCGCGGGACAGATCGTGGTTCCCGCCCATCTTCCCGCCCGATCCACCCTGTCCAATTACCTCTCCGCCGTGCCCGACGCCATGGCGGGGCTCGTGGTCAATCCTTTTGTCCCGGATTTGGATGAGCGCCTGGGAAAAGTCGATCCCGAAATTCCCCGTCCCCGGGTCACGGTGGAGCAGGTGTTGAGCGATATTTTTCGCGACGTCGAAACCCGCGAGGGAAGTGTTGCCCTGACGGCGCAGATCCCGGAGCAACCCGTATACCGCCCCATCGATCGAGTTTTGCTCCATGCCCGGGGATGTACGGCGGTCCGCCTGATCGAGCTTGCCCACCAGCGGAAGTGCCGGGTGGTGCTGGTTCAGTCCGATCCGGATATGGGCTCTCAGGCCGCATCCATGCTGACATCCGGAGATCGACTGGTATGTATCGGCGGCAATACCGCGGACGAGAGCTATCTGAACGCGCACAGTATCATCCAAGTCGCTCATATGGAAGCCGCCGACGCCCTGCACCCGGGGATCGGTTTCCTTTCGGAGAATCCCGATTTCGCAACACTCTGCCTGGAACATGGTCTCAACTTCATCGGTCCCCCGGTGACGACCATGGAAGCCATGGGCAACAAGTCCAATGCGATTCAGACGGCCGTCGCAAACGGGGTTCCCGTCGTTCCGGGCAGCCACGGGATTCTCGCCGACTCGGTTCAGGCCTCCCGGATCGCCGATGAAATCGGTTACCCGGTCCTGCTGAAGGCGGTACATGGCGGAGGCGGAAAGGGCATCCGGGTCGTCCACGAGCCCGCCACCATCCACCAGGCATTTCTCCAGATCTCCACGGAAGCCCGCAACGCCTTCGGAAACGGAGATGTGTACCTGGAAAAGTACATCACCCGGCTGCGTCACGTCGAGGTCCAGGTACTGCGGGACCGGAGCGGCCACATGATCATTCCGGGAATCCGCGACTGCTCGGTGCAACGCAACAATCAGAAACTGATTGAGGAGTCCGCGTCCACCATGCTATCCGGGGAATTGGAGCAAAACGTCAGGGACTCCGCCGTTCGTCTCTGCGCCGCCATCGACTATGTGGGCGCGGGAACGGTAGAGTTTATTCTGGATCTTGACGGACCCGCGGTCTACTTCATGGAAATGAACACCCGCCTCCAGGTGGAACATCCGGTATCCGAAGAGGTCAGCGGGATCGATATCGTGGATGCCCAGTTCCGGGTCGCCCAGGGAGAAAGCCTGAAAGATCTCAAGATCAGGAAAGGCGGATATGCCATGGAAGTCCGCATCAACGCCGAGAGACCGTTCCTGGACGCGGACAACCGTCTGGGCTTCGTCCCCGCCCCGGGGGCCGTGACCGCCTGCGAATTTCCCCAAAACCCCCATGTGAGAGTTATTTCAGCCATCTCCGAGGGACGGACCATTTCGCCCTATTACGACAGTCTCATAACCCAGGCCATCGCGCGCGGTCGGGACCGGCGACAGGCCATCGCACGCATGTCCGCGTGGCTGGAAAAAGTCGTTATTCAGGGTGTTCCGACAAACATTCCCCTGTTGCGGCGCATCCTGGCGGACGATAACTTCGTCAGGGGAGATTTCACCACGGCTTTCCTGGAGGAATTCTCCGCCAGGATAGACGCCGGGGAATTGATCCGGGAGACCGAGGCCGCCGCCGCCATGGATGCCGTCGATCATCACGCCGTCAGGATAACGGATTCAACCGACCTGAAAGTTCTCAGCCCCTCCACGGGGCTCTTCTACTTGACCCCCTCTCCCACGGAACCCGCGTTCGTGCGTGTCGGTGACGTTGTAGACGTCGGCCGGACCCTGTGCCTGCTGGAAGCCATGAAGATGTTCACCAGTGTCACCCTGGAAGGGCTTAACTCCGGCTCGGCGGTTCTCTATCCCCCGGAATCGTCCTACCAGGTCATGCGGATCAACGTATCTCCCGGCGAACAGGTGAACGAAGGCGACCTGCTCTTCATCATCCGCCCGGTGACGGAATAATGAATAACCTTACCTTCAGCCTTGTCAGACAATCGCCGCCTTCCTTGCGGAGATATACGAGCGGAACGGCGAGCTTCTACCCGCCGCAACCGCGGGTAAAGAGTACTCCGGCAAGTTCGTCCTGCGGGGGATACTTGCAAATATTTTCCGGTCAGGGTAAAGATTCCTGAGGCTGTTTTTCCAATGATGGGATCAATGAAAACGAATATTACACGCGGATTTTTCACAAAAAGGAAATCTCCCCCGCAAAGCCCGAATATTTATTTGATCGGAATCATGGGATCCGGGAAAAGCACCGTCGGCAGGTTGTTGGCGGAGCGGTTGAATTTCTTTTTCATCGACATGGACCGGGAGCTGGAAATGCACACGGGATTACCTCTAATAGGAATACATTCCAGCTTGGGCACCAGAAAAATACAACAACTGCACATGAATTTCCTGAAAAACGGACACCCTCCATCCAATTGCATAGTGGCCTGCTCGGGAGGTTTGGCCGCCCGCAGCGAACATATCGCGAGGATCCGGAACAAAGGGATGGTATTCTTTCTGACCGCGTCACCGAACACCCTGTTGGCAAGAATCCGCAATCATCCAAAACGCCCCATCCTCGCGCAACCCGACGCTCTCGAACGCGTGAGGAAGCTTTCAAATCACTCCCACTCCCTCGGTATCCGGGCCACAAAGATTATCGATACGGAGAATCTGTCTTCCCGGGAAGTAGCCGAAAGCATACTGACCATTTACAGGCAAACAGAGAAGTAGCACAAATTCCGCCTGCTTCGACAATATCGCGCCTGGAATAGCGCCGTCGCGATTATTTATCCCGGATTTTCACTTCCATGGTGGTGCCGAAGGGGCTGGGGCCGCCGCCCTGTTTCAGTTCGGCCCGCAGGGGTTGCAGATCCTCGCTGGTGATGGGAATGCGCAGTTCCCTGCCTTCGTCTTCAAAGGACTTGAAGGCCGCGGGAATGGGTACGGCCTTGCCGCTGCCGCACTTCCAGGCCATGGGCACGCCCTTGTCATCATAGGTGATGTCCAGCAAGAGGAACTTGCCTTTTCTGCGTCCCGAGATTTTCAACTCGACCGCCTGTTTGCCCGTGCAGCCCCCGTCCGCACCGGTCACTTCGATGGCGAATTCCCCTTTGCCCTCACCTTTCAGGCCGCATCCACCGGTGGACGCCAACTCGAATTTTCCGTCCAGGCGGGCGAACATGGTGCCCGGCATACCCCGTTTGACGGTGATGGTGCCGGTGAGCTCCACTTGCCGGCAGCATTCGAGGACCATGGTGTGCTCCGTCACCTCTTTGCAGTCCAGTTCCAGGTTGACCTCCTTGCGATCCTCTCCGCCGGGGCAGATAACCGTCAGGCTGGCTGGCCCCTCGGCGCATTTCTCTACCTCGAACTCACCCATTTCATTGGTTGCCCCGGAAAACACCTGGTTCCCGCTGTCGGTCATACGGACGCGGGCGCCTACCACATAGTCGCCTTCCGAGTCATCCACCAACAGCCGCAGCCCCGCCTCGCAGCAATCAAAAGCAAAATCCGCCCGCACTTCGGCGTCGCACTCCACCTCCACTTCCTTGCTTTCCCGGACCTTCGAGTCCGGATCCGGGCAATGGAGGGTCACCACGGCGGAGCCGGCGGGCACATGCTCCACCCGGTAATTTCCGTCCCCGTCTGTCCGGGAATGCAGTTGGGAGCCGTCTTCAGCCACCACATCCACCGGCGCGTTGCGGTGGGGTTCACCCTCCTTATCCTCGCCGTGACCCGTCACCGTTCCCTCCGGCTGGAGCACGAAATCACGCCGCATGTTCATGCCGGCCTCAAGTTCCAGGCGTCCCCCGGAAGTGTTGCACTTCTCTTCCTCCTGGTTGATCAGGGTATACGGCGCGGAGACGACTTTTTTGCGTACCGGTTCGCCCCCCAGGCCGATGCGGTCAATGATGTAGCGGCCGCCGCCGTGGGAGGTGGTGTAGTAGGTATTGCCGTCGGGGCTTTCAATTTCCACCCGCACCCGTTCCAGGGGATTGCCGTCCCGGTCCGTTACTTTGCCCTCCAGGTTGGAGGTGGTGGGAACGATGTCCAGTTCAAAGGTGTACGCTCCGGCCCCGCGGATATCCCATTCCGGATACGGCCTGGGGGCGGTGTAAAAATGACTTGCCGAGCAGCCGAACACCTGCTTGATGGCGTACACGCCGTACAGGTCAGGCGGAATGGGCGTGACATGGGCGCACGGCCCGGGACCGTCCGCGTGGATCAAGAGCGTGGAGTATTCGCCGCTGGCGTTGCGGTGGCAATCCAGGTGGATCACGATATACCCCGGGGTTTCATCGTAGCCGTCTTCGTAATGGAGCTGCCCGCTGATGGTCGCTGCGCCGCTGCCTTCGGCCACGGCCACGCCCCAGTCGGAAAACGAAGTGGTCCGCACCGCCAGGCGGCGGTTTTCCCTATCCAGGTTCCACACGGGAACCACGGTGGTGCGGCGTTTTTCCATCTTCAGCATCACCACCCGCTCCAGTTTCTCTTGCGGAATGTCCGGCAAAGGAAAGGATACCTCCATGGGCAGGTGGTTTTTTTTTGACCATTGTATCCGGTACACCGGCCCCATGAGTTTGAATCCCTTTAGCGGCGAGGCGACTCCGGTCACCAGGCTGACCTCCGGGGGATCGGCGGATTTCAGTTTTTCCGGGGGCCTCCAGGAAACACCGTGGGCCAGGGTGCGGATTTTCCCCATGCGCAATCCGCCGTCTTTCTTTTCTATCTGTTTCGCGGCAGCTTCCGGCTGCGGAGGTGCAACCTGTCGTGGTTCCGGAGCCGCGACCGTTCCGGTCATGGTAAAGGACAGGGAGTGACGGTTCCAGGTGATGCGGATTCTCTTCCCGGAATCCTCCCGGGTAACGCTGACCACCGCGCCGGGAATCGCTTTCATGCCCTCCATGCGCACCCGGTACTCTCCCCGGCGGCTTTTGACGCCTCCGGGACCCAGTTTGTACAGGATCCGGGAGTCCAGGTCCGCCAGCTTCGGCCCCTGCAACAAAAAGAGGCAATACGTTCCGCCTTCCACCGTTGCGGAAGCCAGGGGGATGTTGACCTTGCGTCCATCCAGGACCAGGTCTTCCGGATTCAGACGTTCGAAAGGGACATCGGAATCCGCCGGCATCGACAAAACGAAAGATAGAATGATGGCAACGAATGGTATGATTCTCCGCATGGGTCCTCCTTTTTGGATCAACCGGACAACGGGCTGAGAATAGCCAACCGAGAAATAAATGTCAAAAAAACGGGGGAGATCGGTGGGACACATCTTTCGATTCGCCTTATATTTCTCAATGCGCGGGGTCGAAACCCTTTAGAGAGGCTTCCTGTCCTTGTCGGTCTGACCTCCGGGCTTATGCGTTTGATTCTAAAGCAGCGTGATTATCGGGCCAGCTCTCTGATGATATGACGAGCAAGGTGCTCATTGATCTCTGTATGGCGGGGCACGGGCTGGCATGAACCCGTAAGGGGATTTTGGTACCAATCATGGCGGCCGCCATGACGAATAAGAACGCATCCCATCTTTTCAATCCTGCGGATAAGCTCCCGCCGTTTCATGCAAGATTCAGCTCGGCGACTTTGCGAACACCCGGGATGTGTCCGCCGGTGAGATCATTATGGATATCCTTCAGATTTTCCTGAAGTTCATCCAGGGATTCACCTTGCGTCATATATGCGGGATAATCCTCAAGATATCCCAACCACATATCGTCTTCCTGCCAATAGACAAATCGGACCGTTTGCATACTTTTAATATAAACCGATTGTCATTATTATTCAATCCAACCCCATATGGACAGCCCGTTCCGGCAAAAATAGCTGACGGGAGTGATGTCGCGGGCCATAACAGCCGGCCTTCCCCCCTGAAATCGCGGGCAGGGAGTACTCCTGCAAGCTCGTCCCGAGGGTCGACCGGCACTGTTGACAATTTCAGTACCATTATAGTACTATATTGGCGTGCCCAGAAAAATCAGGGAATTGATTCGTGACTTGAAACGAGCGGGGTTCGTTGATCGCGGCGGCAAGGGCAGTCACCGCAACTTCAAACATCCGAAGGGCACGATCATCACCCTGGGCGGTAACCCTGCGCGGGACGCCAAGAAGTACCAGTAACGCGATGTCCGCAGGGCGATTCGCGAGGGGACGGAATGAGAAAGAGTGATGGATACCTCAAGATCGTCGAGTGGTCGGAAGAGGACCGCTGCTACATCGGCAGATGTCCCGGGCTGATGCTCGGCGGTGTGCATGGAGATGATGAAGCCGAGGTGTACCGGGAACTGTGCCGGGTGGTGGAGGAGTGGATCGAGATCTACGAGCGGGACGGCGAGCCTCTCCCCCCCGAAACCGCGGGCAAGGAGTACTCCGGCAAGTTCGTTCTCAGGGTCGGCAAAGAGTTACACAAGGAGCTGGCCATCAACGCCCTGCGCCACGGCGAAAGCCTCAACGCCCATTGCCTGCGCCTCCTGACCGAAGCCCAAACCCGCCCCAAAAAGAACAAACAGACCCAGGCGAGGTGAGGCAAGGGGCGACAGGCCCTTGGGGGTGCGGCCGGTGGGGGCGGCTTATTTCAGTTTAAAGAACCACCACTCCCCGTCCAGGTCCTCGATGCGTTCGACGGGATAGCGGCCGGAGACCTTTTTGGGGTCCATGCCGATCTGGTTGAGGAAGGACTTGATGGCCAGGCTGGACGTGCCCTTGCCGGTCCCCATGTGGGAGATCTTACGGGCCCCCTCCAGCTTGCCCTCGGTGAGAAATTCCACCATGAGCACCTTTTCTCCCGCATGATACCCCGGCCGGGCGTGGGTGATATCCGGGTTGGTGTCCAGCAGGTGGTTGCGCAGGGATGACGACAGGGTCAGACTGCCGGAATTGGTGATCCCCACGCTTTTTCCCCCCTTGCGTGTCCGGGTGTTGCGGTTCATCTGGGCTTCATCCTTAATTTTCTGCCAGTTTTTCATCTAAAATTCTCCAAAGTTGTGCGGTAGTATTAATAATAAAGTTGACCACTGCATGTGTCAACAATAAAAATGAATTTATTATTGTTAATAGTAATAATTTTACTTAGTAAAACTTAACCCCGAATTCATCGAACACTCAAGCCTGATTTCTAATCCGGAATTTACGTATTGGTCAAAACGTCAAATTCTATTGTTAATGCCGGGAGGCAACGGCGGCGGATACCCGCCGGCTTTGCTCCTTCGGCGTATAAAATCCGGGCTTATTCCCGAAGGGTTTTCCATCGGCCAGGTACCGGGCCAGGCGGTCCGCCTCCGCGATGGTCAGGAATTGCGGATCCTCCACGTAGCCCTGCATGCGGGCAATGGTTTCCCGCCATTGCGGGAGATCCATTTCCTGTTCATGGACTTTCTCCAGAGTGTGGCAGCGGGCGCAGCGATCCTTCAACAGGATTTCGACGTTCGCACTCTCCGTTGCTGCCGAAGAAGAAACCGCCGCCGTTGCGTGCGCGTCCCCGGGTGGATTCTCATGCGGCACCAGTGCTGGCATGCACACCAAAAGAACGGCGAGAAAGAAAATGCTTAGCCCCAGCGATATCAAGTGCGGATATAGACGCTTGAACCAGCGGCCGATAGCCGCTTTGACAAGAAGCATGGGGACCAGGATCAGCGCCAGCGCTACGTGGAGAATCGGTAGCGGACCGCCTGCGCGGACCATGGAGAGACGATCCAGCATTTCCACCAGCAATCCCGCGAACAAAAGAATGAAAAGATATCCCGACACGCGATGAATCCACCGCAGGCGCACCGTTCGTGTTCCGGAGACAGACCGCCCCTGAAGCACCAGCATGCTCAGTACGGCGGATATCCCCGTCGCCAGAAAAGACACCGACAGCACAAACGGAAAGGATGGTTCCATGACTCACCTCCGATTCGGCAACGCTCTCCCCTCCGGGAGATTGCCGATCCCTGCTCCTTCTAATACCCCGCGAAAACAAAAAATGCAAAGCCAAAACATACCCGGGTCCCGCGGCTGTGATCCTCCGGCATGGGAACGGAAGGGACTCCGGCGGTGAAGGCACCGCCGGGCGTGCTTCAGCCGCGGTAACGGTCCGCCACGGCGGCGGCGGTATCCGCCACCTGGCGGCGCAATTCCTCCGGAGCGATTACGGTCACATCGGCGCCGAAGCGCAGCACGTCCCCGGTGATTTCCCGCAGGTCCGCCACCGGAAACGACAACTCCACGGAACCATCTTCCCGCTCATCCAGTTGCTGGCCGGGATACCATACCTGATCCCGCACCAGGCCGGCGGCCCGGGGACCGAAAAGGAGCTTCACCTCCACCGGCGGGCCGTCAAAGAATATGCCATAATTTTTTTCCACCTGGTCCGCGATGGGAAGGTGCCAATATTCATCAGGTACCGGCTCATCCAGCAGCTCGAGGGAGACGATCCGGGACAAGACGAAATCCCGCACTCCCTTCCGGGTCCGGCAGAATCCCAAAAGGTGCCAGTTGCCCATGTAGAGCAACAGGTGCAGGGGCGATACCACCCGCTCGGTTTCCCCGCCCCCCCAGGGTGAGCGGTAACGCAGGCTCAGGTTGCGGCGCCGGCTCATGGCAAAAACTACGGAAGAGAAGATCCCCTGCCGTACCCGGTGTACCCGGGTATTTTTCAACGAAATTCGCCCCTCCAATTCCCGCATGTCCACGCCGGTTCGCGAATTCAACTGATCAAAAAAGCCCGCCACCC
>Ga0272441_10010143_pt1 | contig 14341 bp, 14 predicted proteins | sample SSMProp6N_FD_193582 | JGI IMG/M metagenome (GOLD analysis project Ga0272441, IMG submission 193582) | Marine sediment archaeal communities from Little Sippewissett salt marsh, Falmouth, MA, United States - SSM-Prop-6N | ecosystem: Environmental > Aquatic > Marine > Wetlands > Sediment ... | reverse complement strand
GCGGATCGGCCCGCAGTTCCAGCTTCTCGCTCGCTACCTCATCCTGATGACGATCGACGAGGCGTGGAGGACACACCTCTACACACTTGACGACCTCAAGGGAGGCATCGGCTGGACCGCCTACGGCGGCGGTGATCCGCTCGTCGCGTTCAAGCGCGAGTCGTTCGTCCTGTTTCAGGAGATGCTCGGCCGAGCGGCCGAGAAGATCGTACGCACGATCCTCAATCCCCGGCTCGAGGCCCCGAGTGGCGAGCGGCGCCGACGCACCGGCCCCGACGTGCGCTACGTGCATCCGAGCGTCTCATCGACCGCCCCAAGTCGCACTCCGGGCCGACGGCCGTCCGTCGACCCATCAGGACGTCCAACCCCCTCTCGCCCGTCGGGGACCGCGCCAAAGGAGCCGGGACGCAACGATCCCTGTCCCTGTGGCTCGGGCAAGAAGTACAAGAAGTGCTGCGGCCGCAACGTCTAGGGAGACGCTCCAGCACGGAAGAGGCTACAGCGCCGGCTCGAGGATCAACTCGTCCTCCACGACGTGATGGCGAGAGAAGAGGTCCACCAACTGCGAGACGGTCGCGTCTTCCTTGTCCGTGCCCCGAAGGTCCTCGATGATCTCGCCCTTGTGCATCATGATCAGCCGGCAGCCGATCCCAATCGCCTGCTCCATGTTGTGCGTCACCATGAGCGTCGTCAGGTCGAGTCGCTCGACGAATCCCCGCGTCAGTTCGACAATCATCGCCGCATTGCTCGGATCGAGCGCGGCGGTGTGTTCATCGAGCAGCAGCACTTCGGGCGGCACCAGCGTCGCCATCAGCACGGCAAGTGCCTGCCGCTCCCCGCCGGAGAGCAACGAGACCCGACACCGCAACCGATCCTCCAGCCCGACGTTCAGACTCGCCAGTCTGTCGCGAAATCCGCGTCGCCGACGGCGCGGCAGCGCAGGGCGAAGGCCGCGCCTGCCACGCTTCGTCGCCAAGGCGAGATTCTCCTCCACGGTCATCGACGGCGCGGTCCCGGCAAGCGGATCCTGCACGATTCTCCCGATGCGCCAAGCCCTCCGATACGCGGGCATCCCTGTGACGTCGGCACCGTCGAGCTCGATCCGCCCTTCCGACGGGGGGAACGCTCCGGCGATCAGGTTGAGCAGGGTGCTTTTCCCCGCCCCGTTCGATCCGATCACCGTCAGGAAGTCCCCTCGGGCAAGGGACAGATCCGTCCCGCGGATCGCGACCACCCGGTCCGCGCCGGTTTGGAACGTCTTTGACACACCCTCGAGCCTTAGCATGCGCTGACCTTCCTCATCCGACGCTCTCGAAGATACGGAACGACGAGCGCGAGGATCACCAGCAACGCCGTGATCAGCTTCAGATCGCTTGCCTGGAAGCCGACCACGTAGCCGTAGCGAAGCGCAAGAATGACCGCCACCCGATAGATCAGTGATCCCACGAGAACGCTCAGTGTCATCAGGCCGACGCGACTCGACCGAATCAGTGTCCCGCCGATGATCACCGCGGCAAGGCCCGTGACGATCATTCCAAGCCCCATCCCTACGTCGGCAAAGCCACTGTACTGGGCCACCAGCGCCCCGGAGAGCGCCACCAGCCCGTTCGAGAGGACGAGACCCAGGACTTTCATCGTCCGGATGTTGACCCCTTGCGCGGTGATCATCGCCTCGCTGTCGCCGGTCGCGCGAAGCGCGAACCCGAGCTCCGTGCGCAGGAACGCGTCGAGCAGGAATTTGATCGCGATCGTCAGGAGGGCGATGAACACGAGCACCGAGAAGACCCCGAGGGGCGACCAGACCGCCTTGATGATGCGTGTCGCCGTATCGACCCGGAGAAGCGATAGGTTCGGGCGTCCCATGATTCGCAGGTTGATCGAGTAGAGCATGATCATCGTCAGCACCCCGGCAAGGAGGCTGGTGATCCCCAACCGTGTGTTCAGAAGGCCGGTAATCAGCCCGGCGATCCCCCCGGCGACGAACGCAAGCACCAGGACCGAAAACGGGTCGAACCCGTAGCGAACGAGGAGGATGGAGGCGATGGCCGCCCCCGTTACGAAGCTTCCGTCGACCGTGAGGTCGGGGAATCTGAGAATGCGATAGGTCAGGAAGACGCCCAGAGCGGCGATGCCATAGGCGAGTCCTTGCTCGAACGCATGAATCCAAAGGGCAGCCATCGTTCTCCTTTCCTGCTACTCGGCCTGCTGCTCCCAGACGACGCCGCCGAAGAGAAGGCTCGCAGCTTGTTCGACAATGGCTGCCGGAAACTCGAAGTCGATCCGGCCGGCAGCGTCTAGATTCAGATGCACCTGACCGCCGGTCACATAGGTCACAGGGATCTCATTGGGCTTGGTGCCGGAGAGCACCTGAATCACGATGTCTCCCGTCGTGAGCCCGAGGTCGTAGTAGTTGAATCCTGCAGCCAGCGTCGCTTGGGCAAGGCTGGTGGGATCGGCCATCAGGAACGGGACACGCGCCTCCTCCGAGGCGGCAAGGACCGAGTCGATCGCTGAAACCACCGTGTTGTCCGTCGTCACGTAGTAGGCATCGACGCGCCCTACCAGCGATTGCGCCGCCAGAGGAACGTTTGCCGTCGAGTCCGCCGTGGCTGTCACGATTGTCAGTCCCAGATCAGGGGCTGCGGCTTCGGCCATCGCGGTAAGGATCGCCGAATTCGCTTCCCCTGCGTTGTAGACAATCCCGATCCTCGTGATGTCGGGCGATAGGTCCTTGAGCAAGCGTAGATGCGCCGCCACCGGAATCATGTCCGAGACACCGGTGATGTTCTCGTTGCCGCTTGGATCCGTCGCGCTCGGCACAAGCTTCGCGGCCTGGACTGGATCCGTCACAGCAGAGTAGATGACCGGCGTGTCGGTCCCTCGAAACACCTCCGCCGCCGCGATCGCGGTATCCGTGGCAATTGCGACCACGAGATCGACGTTCTGCGCCTGGAAGTTCTGCGCGATCGTGCTTGCGACTGCCAGGTCTCCCTGCGCGCTCGAGATGATGTACTCGACATGGACGTCGGTCTCGTACCCAGCCGCAGTCAATGCGTCAATGACGCCCTGCTGAACGGCGTCAAGCGCCGGATGCTCGACAATCTTCGTGATTCCGATCTTCAGCGGTTGCGAGACCGCTCCGATTCCGATACCCACCACCAGCAACCCTAGGACTGCAACAACCATCAAGCGTTTCATTCTGTTTCCTCCCGCGTTATGCTTGCGGAGGTCCTTTCGGACCCATTGCGGACGATCTCGATCGATCGTCCCACCTCGCCCGCTCGCGAGCTGCCAGTACGCGCCTGCGAGCGGGCGCCCTTGTTTCTCGGCGTGTTGAGTCGGTGTTCGCCTCCTTGCCAAAAGAGAAGGACCGCGGGAATCCCGCGGTCCTCTTCCTGGCCCCTCTTCGATTCGCTAGTTGCTAGTTGCTAGCACATCGCAGAGGAGTCAGGCTCGGTCCAATACCAAAAGAAGGAGAAGCTCGGCGCGGTCGCTCTCACGTCTACACCTCTCGCTTCAGTCATGATCGGCACTATAGAAGGGGAAGCACCTGGTGTCAACCCCTCAAGCAGGATCCGATTGACAACGCCTCGCCGCTCAACTATCATTAGCAGACTATAACTGTGAGTGCTAAGAGCCATGAATGCCCTGTCAGAGCGACAAAGACTAATTCTTAAGGAGATCGTCGATCGCTACATTCGTCAGCGAGAGCCGGTCTCGTCGCGCATGATTCTCGAGGACTACGGACTCGATGTCAGCTCGGCGACGGTTCGCAACGAGATGAACGACCTCGAGGCCGCCGGCTTCATCCAGAAGCCTTACTCCTCCTCGGGGAGGATCCCGACCAAGACAGGCTATCGATTCTTCGTCGACTGGCTCCTCGACCTCAGCGAGCTTACACGAGAAGAGCGGCTCGAGATCGTGGAAACCTACGAAACCCGATGCCTTGACGTCGAAGAGACGCTCCGCCAGACCGCCTTCCTGCTCTCCAACATGACCGGGGCGGCAGCCTTCGTGATTCCGCCGCGCCCCGACGAGATGAGACTCGATCGCGTCGCGCTGCTTCGCATGTCGCCGCAATTGGCCTACCTCGTGATCGTCTCGGACATCGGCGTCGTCGAGCACGGCCTCGTCCCGCTGGAAGATGATCTCCCGCCCGACGACATCAAGCGGATCGCAACATTGATCAATGAGAATCTCCGCGGCGTGAACCTCTCGGAGGTCCTTCAGCTTGCCGACGACGATACCGACGGATGGTACGAGCGTCCGGTCCGGGAGGCGCTTGTTGTGCTCGGCAGGCTTCTGCAGCGACGCCTGCAGCGATCGGTGCAGTTCGAGGGCCTGTTCCATCTGGCGGACGCGCTGCAGGCCGTCCCGGCGGAAGAACCGATGACGAACTTCACCGCGTTGGGCCATGCGGTACGGGACGAGAAGGCGTTCGCCGCAGCCTTGGCAGCGGCGCGTACCGATCGCGAGGGGATCGTCGTGTCGATCGGCGACTTCCCCCTCGAAGGCGTAGAGGAGTTCAGCGTCGTGAGCTGTGGCTTCCGGCCTCACGCCGGGACGCTGGGCGTTATCGGGCCGCTGTGGATGGACTATGGGAGAACGCTCTCCGCCGTGCGGTATATCGCGAGCCGGCTGGAGACGCTTCTGCTCGGATCCTGCACGCAAGCGCCCCTGAGGAACAAGCAATGAGCAACCCGAAGAAGAGGAAGCGAGACGAGACGGAGATCCCGGTCGAGCAGGTCGAGGCTCCCGTTGCGGAGGATCAAGAGAACGCAAACGGGGAACTCTCGATCTACATCGACCGGCTTCAACGGCTCCAAGCGGAGTTCGAGAACTACAAGAAGCGCACTGCGCGTGAATACTCCGCAGTCGAGGAGCGCGTCGAGGACCGGACAATCCTCGGGTTTCTCGGCCTCTACGACAACCTGGAGCGTGCCTTTTCCAGCCACGCGGAGGACAAGGACACGGAGTCGTTTGTCGCCGGGCTGGAGCAGATTTTCGGCCAGTTCTCGCAGCTGCTCGAACAGTATGGCGTCGAGCGTATTCCCGGCGTCGGGGAAGCCTTTGACCCGGCGGTACACGAGGCGCTTCTGAGCGTGGCAAGCGATCAACAGAAGAACAGCATATTGGAGGAGTTCCTGCCTGGATACCGCCGAGGCAATCGCGTGCTTCGCGCGAGCAAGGTGTCCGTGAGCCGGGGCCCCACCCCCACTGAGGAGGCTGACGAATGAAAGAGAAGATCATCGGGATTGACCTAGGCACGACGAACTCCTGCGTCGCCGTCCTCGAGGGCGGCACGCCGGAGATCATCACGAATGCTGAAGGAGAGCGCATTACGCCGTCCGTCGTCGGGTTCACCGCCGACGGTGAGCGGCTGATCGGCCGGCTCGCCAAGCGCCAGGCAATCACCAACCCGACCAATACGGTCTCGTCGATCAAGCGAGAGATGGGAACCGATCATCGGACGAAGATCTCGACCGACGGGAAAACCACTGAGTACTCGCCGGAAGAGATCTCGGCGATGATCCTGCAAAAGCTGAAGCGGGACGCCGAAGCGCACCTGGGCGGAACCGTTACGAAGGCCGTGATCACTGTCCCGGCCTATTTCAACGACTCGCAGCGGCAGGCGACCAAGGACGCGGGGCGGATTGCGGGACTCGAAGTCGCGCGAATCATCAACGAGCCGACGGCCGCGGCGCTCGCCTACGGACTCGAAAAGCAGCATGACCAGACGATCCTCGTGTTCGACCTCGGCGGTGGCACGTTCGACGTGTCGGTGCTCGACATCGGTGATGGCGTGTTCGACGTGCTCTCGACCGATGGAGATACACGTCTCGGTGGAGACGACTTCGACCAGCGAATCGTCGATTGGCTCGTTGAGGAGTTTCGCAAGGATACGGGTGTCGACCTCACCGCCGATCCGAGCGCGATGCAGCGCCTTAAGGACGCCGCCGAGGCAGCAAAGAAGGAGCTCTCCAGCCGCATGGAGACGACGATCAACCTTCCCTACATCACCGCCGACGCAAGCGGGCCGAAGCACCTCGAGAAGAAGCTCTCCCGCGCCAAGTTCGAGGGGATGATCGACGACCTTCTGCAGCGCACGATCCAGACCGTCGACGGCGCCCTGCGCGAAGCGAAGAAGACGGCCGACGGCATCGATCAGGTCGTGCTCGTCGGCGGGTCGACGCGCATCCCGAAGGTCCAGGAACTAATCGCGAGCCGCATCCCCGGCAAGATCAACCGCGAGATCAACCCTGATGAGGTCGTTGCGGGCGGTGCCGCCATCCAGGGAGGTGTCCTGGCGGGAGAGGTCGACGAGATCGTCCTTCTTGACGTCACGCCGCTGACCCTGTCGATCGAGACGCTCGGCGAGGTCGCCACCCCGCTGATCGAGCGAAACACGACGATCCCGACGGAGAAGACGAAGACCTTCACCACCGCGCAGGACAACCAGCCCGCCGTTCAGATTCACGTCGTGCAGGGCGAACGCAAGATGGCGAGCGACAACAAATCGCTCGGCACGTTCCAGCTCGACGGCATTCCACCCGCGCCACGTGGGATCCCGCAGATTGACGTCACGTTCAATATCGACGCCGATGGGATCCTCCATGTCACCGCGCAGGACAAGGCGACATCGAAGAGCGCCTCGATTACGATCACCGAATCGTCGCGCCTCGATGACGACGAGATCGAGAAGATGCGCAAGGACGCCGAGGAGCACGCCGAGGAAGACAAGCAGAAGTACGAGCAGACGGAGGTCCGAAATCAGGCCGATCAGCTGATCTATGCCGTGGAGAAGGCAATGTCCGATCTCGGAGAGAAGGTCGATGCCGCCAAGCGAAGCGAAGTCGAGGATCAGATCCGGCGGCTGAAAGAGAAGCTGGAACAGGGCGCCGGACTCGAGGATCTCCGCCAAGCCGTCGAGGAGCTCACGAAGGCTTCCCAGGAGATCGCTCAGCAGGCCTACCAGCAGACGCAAGCAGACGCTGGTGCTGCCACATCGAGCACCGGCGCGTCGACGGAAGCCGAGCCGGGCACGCAGGACGATGACGGCGGCGAGTACATCGATGCTGAGTACGACGAGCCGCAGGACTAGGGGCCAATCGGCCGTGCGTCGCTCAGGCGCAACTCGCCGTTGGACCGCAATTCGCTAAACGGCGCCATCAAGGCCGAGTACAACGCGGGATAGCGCCCTCTAGGAGGAACGTGGCCAAGAAGGACTACTACGAGGTCCTCGACGTTGCACGGGATGCGAGCGAGACGGAAATCAAGAAGGCCTATCGTCAGAAGGCGAAGGAGCTTCATCCGGACCGCAATCCTGACAATCGCAAGCACGCCGAGGAGCAGTTCAAGCGGATCGCCGAGGCCTACGAGGTTCTCTCCGATCCGCAGAAGCGGGCGCAGTACGACCGCTACGGCCACGCCGGTCCCGATCAGGGGTTCACGTTCGGGTCGAGCGACTTCCATCGTGCTCGCGAGGCGTACCGCGAGTTCGGTTTCGGCGGATTCGATGATCTGTTCGACATGTTCTTCCGTCAGGGGGGTATGCGATCCTCCGCGCGCCAGCAGCGCGTTCGCCAGGGCGAGAGCATCGAGTACAAGCTGCGCATCACCCTCGAAGACGCGGCCCACGGGACGAAGATGACCGTCACCGTGCCGCGTCTCGTCGCATGCGATGTCTGCAACGGCAGCGGAATGGAACCCGGAAGCTCGAAACGGACCTGCGCGACCTGCGGCGGCCGCGGACAAATCGAGTACCGGCAGCAGAGTCTCCTCGGGAGCTTCGTCAACGTCCGTGCCTGCCCCGAGTGTCATGGGGCAGGGGAAGTCATCGAAGAGCCCTGCCACCGCTGCCACGGGAACGGGAGGGTCAAGGAGAAGAGCAAGATCTCGATCACCGTCCCAGCCGGCGTCGACAACGGCTCACGGCTTCGGCTGCGCGGGCAAGGGAACGCCGGCGTCGAGGGCGGGCCGAGCGGGGACCTGTTCATCGTGATCGAACTGATTCCTCATCCGACGTTCGAGCGCGATGGCCGAGACATTCATGCTCCGGTGACGATCAGCTATCCTCAAGCTTCCCTGGGGGCGAAGATCCCGGTCGAGACGCTCTGGGGCGAGCAGACGCTTTCCATCCCTTCGGGCACACAGCCGGGGACGACCTTCCACCTCAAAGGGAAAGGGATCGAGAACATCCATCGTGGCCGCGGCAAGGGCGACCACATCGTGCATGTGACAATCGACGTGCCGAAGAAGCTTTCCTCGAAACAACGCCGTGCGCTCGAGAGCTTCGCCGACCTACTCGGCGAGTAGTCCCGCGACCCCGTGAGGAATCCCGCTACTCGGCTTGATCGACGCGCTTCAGTTCCCCCTCGCGGCCAAGCGCCTCCAGGATCAGCCGCATGCGCGAGAGTCCGCGGTTCCGATGGCTGATCTTGTTCTTCTCAAGGAGGTCCATCTGCGCCAACGTCCGGTGTTCGCCTGCCGGGATGAAGAGCGGATCGTATCCGAATCCTCCCGTGCCGATGCACTCGACGCCGACCGTGCCACGGAGCGTTCCCGTCGTCACGAAGATCTGTCCGTCGGGCAGGCAGAGCGCCGCCACGGCGACAAACCGGGCGCGCCGATCCTCGATGCCCCGGAGGCGATCAAGAAGCAGCTCGTTGTTTCGCTGGTAGTCGACCGGTTCGCCGGAGAAGCGGGCCGATCGAACGCCGGGTGCACCGTCGAGCGTGTCGACCTCGAGGCCGGCATCCTCGGAAAGCACCGGGAGCCCTGTCTCATGGCAGATCGAACGCGCCTTGAGAAGCGCGTTTTCGAGGAAGGTCTCCCCCGTCTCCTCGACGGGAGAGAACGGCCGGTCCGCAAAGGTTAGGAGCTCCAGCCCGGGGATCGCGGACAGGAGCTCCATCGCTTCCTCGATCTTGCCTTGGTTCTGCGTTCCGAGGAGGAGTCGGATCATCCCTCGTGAACGGGCTGCAGAGTGAGACTATCCGCGAAGTGGCACGTCACGAAGTGTTCGCCGCCAAGATCGCGGTACACGGGCGCCTCGGTCTTGCAGATCTCCTTCGCATAGCGGCAGCGAGGATGGAAATAGCATCCAGGCGGCGGATTCACCGGGCTCGGTACGTCGCCTTCGAGCAGGATTCGCTCGACATTCCAGTCCGGATCCGGCACCGGCACCGCGGACATCAACGCCTCGGTGTAGGGGTGCTTCGGCTCGGAGAAGAGCTTCGACGTTTCCGCCAGTTCCGCGATCTTGCCGAGGTACATCACGGCCACGCGGTCGCTGATGTGCTTCACGACGGACAGATCATGCGCGATGAACAGATACGTCAGCCCAAATTCTCCCTGCAGGTCTTCGAGCAGGTTGAGAACCTGAGCCTGAATCGATACGTCAAGCGCTGAGACGGGCTCGTCGCAGATGATCAGCTGCGGGTCGAGGGCAAGCGCCCTGGCGACACCGATGCGCTGTCGCTGACCGCCGGAGAACTCGTGCGGATAGCGCTTCATGTGGTCGGGTTTGAGTCCGACGGCCGCCAGCAGTTCGCGAACGCGGTCCTCGCGCTCCGAGCCGCGCGCCATCCCGTGGACGAGGAGCGGCTCTCCGACAATCGCCCCAACCGTCATTCGCGGGTTCAACGAGGAGTACGGATCCTGGAAGATGATCTGCATCTCGCGGCGCAACGCCTTGAGCAGCTTTCGCTTCGCCGCCGCGACATCGACATCGGCGAATTGGTCGCCCTCGGACGCAAGCTTCTTGCTACGGAAGAGAATCTCCCCGGCCGTTGGCTCGATAAGGCGGAGGATGGACCGACCGGCCGTCGTCTTGCCGCAGCCGCTCTCGCCCACTAGACCAAGCGTCTCACCCTCTTTGATGAACATGTCGATGTCGTCGACCGCTTTGACCTGGGCAACGACTCGCCTGAAGACGCCCGTGCGAACGGGGAAGTACTTCTTCAGCCCCTTCACCTCGAGCAGGATGTTATCGGAAGACAGCGTGATCACCTCTCCTTTACTCGTAGAGCCAGCAGGCCACTTCGTGACCCGGCAGCACTTCCTTCAGATCGGGCATCTTCGTCTTGCAGATTTCCATTGCGTGCGGGCACCGCGGCTCGAACCCGCAACCGTCCGGCACCTCGTACGGGTCGGGAACGACGCCCTTGATCGGCTCAAGTCGGTCCTTTCTCGACGCCAGCGACGGAATGGAGTTCATCAAGCCCTGCGTGTAGGGATGCTTCGGGTTGTGGAAGACTTCATCGACCGATGCACCTTCGACGATTCGACCGAGATACATGACAACCACGTCGTCGGCCATGCCGGCGATGACCCCGAGGTCGTGCGTGATGAACTGGATTGCTGCGTGGAACTCCGCTCGCAGATCGTTCATCAGCTCGAGAACCTGGGCCTGGATCGTTACGTCGAGCGCCGTCGTCGGCTCGTCAGCAATCAGGAGAGATGGGTTGCACGAGAGCGCCATCGCGATCATCGCACGCTGGCGCATCCCTCCGGAGAGCTGGTGGGGGTACTCGTCGACGCGCTGCTCGGGGAGCGGGATTCCGACCGCGCGGAGCATCTCGATCGCCTTGACCTTCGCTGCCTTCTTGTCGAGCTTCTGGTGGAGAATGATCGCTTCCATGATCTGGTTGCCGATCGTGTAGACGGGATTGAGGGACGTCATCGGCTCCTGGAAGATCATCGCGATCTCGTTTCCACGAATCGATCGCATCTCGCGACCCTTGGGATTGAACTGAGTCAGATCGCTGACCTTCCCGTCCTTATGGAAGAGGATTTCTCCCTCTTCGATCTTCCCAGGCGGAATCTGGATCAAACCCATGACCGACAGAGCCGTGACTGATTTTCCGCAGCCGCTCTCTCCGACGACTCCGAGCGTCTTCTCCTGCTCGATCACGTAGTCGACGCCGTCCACGGCTCGAACGACACCGTCTTCCGTGTAGAAGTACGTCTTCAGACCTTTGACTTCGATTAGTGGCACCGGTTCTCCCTCCTCGTCGAAGCGCTAGACGACCGAAAGTATGAAGCCCACAACTATGAAAACAGTGGCCAGCCCAACCGTCAACGTACGCTTGGGATCTCTGACCTCGTCGCGGCCGAATACCGTATTCGTACTCCCGGACCCGAACGCGCCGCCCAGACCCGAGTGTTCGCTCATTTGAAGCAAAATGAGGCCCATCAACACGAAACAATCAATGAAGAACAAGACCTCCAGGATGACTCGCCACATGATCAACTGGTCCTTTCTCAGTACCTTTGGGATGTCTGGAGCCGGGGCGAGTATAGCACAAAGGTCAAGGGCGCTCAATAGGCCATGGCGCCCAACCTTGCGCCCCTTTGGCGGTTTCCGTAAGCTGCTAAAAGCTCAGCACTGAGGGGGCAGGTGTGTCGGCACCAACGCGCAAGTTCATTGTTATCACCGGAGGCGTTCTCTCCGGACTGGGGAAGGGCGTCATCTCCGCATCGATCGGCCTGCTCTTCAAGGCGCAGGGGCACCATGTCAGCCTTCAGAAGATCGACCCCTACGTCAATGTTGACGCGGGCACGATGAACCCCTACGAGCACGGAGAGGTGTTCGTGACCCACGACGGCAAGGAGACCGACCTCGACATCGGACGCTACGAGCGGTTCCTCGGCGAGAATCTCTCCGCATCCAACTACCTGACCACCGGCCAGGTCTATTGGAACGTGATCCGCAAGGAGCGCGCCGGCCAATACCTCGGGCAGACAGTGCAGGTCATCCCGCATGTCACCGATGAGATCAAACGCTTGATCCGGCTCCCCCTCGAGGAGAGCGATGCCGAGATCGGCGTCATCGAGATCGGCGGAACCGTCGGGGATATCGAGAGCCTCCCGTTTCTGGAAGCGTTGCGGCAGCTCAAGGACGAACTTCCGAGCGAGGACACGCTGTTCGTGCACGTGACGCTCCTCCCAAGGTTGACGACCTCCGACGAGGTGAAGACGAAACCGACCCAGCACAGCGTGAAGGAGCTCCGCGCGATCGGTATCCAGCCGGATGCGATCGTCGCTCGTTGCGACAAACCGCTCGCGGAGTCTGTCAAGCGGAAGATCGCGCTGTTCTGCGATGTCCGGATCGAGAACGTCATCGAAGATCCGGATCTGCCGACCATCTATCACGCGCCGCTCGAGATGCACCGAAATGGTCTGACGCGTTGCGTGGCCGACGGTCTCGGCCTCGCGCATCGCGGGCCCGATCTCACGGCGTGGGATGCCCGCGTCAGCCGGATCGATGCGCCAAGCAAGCAGGTCCGAGTCGGCGTCGTCGGCAAGTATGTGGAATTGCGCGACTCGTACATCAGCATTCGCGAGGCGCTTCTCCATGCGGGTGCCAGTCTCGACATACGGGTCATCACCGATTGGATCCCTTCGGAGTCCCTTTCCGGCCAGGATCCTGCGTCGATTCTCGAAAACCTCGACGGAATCGTGATTCCGGGCGGCTTCGGAGAGCGCGGAATCGAGGGGAAGATCGAGGCTGTCGAATACGCGCGAACGCGCGGTGTCCCGTTCTTTGGTCTCTGCCTCGGCCTGCAATGTGCGACAATCGAGTTCGCTCGGAACGTCGCCGGCCTCGTCGGCGCCGACAGCGCCGAGTTCGATCCAGCGACACCGCATCCGGTGATCGCGCTGCTCGAGGAGCAGGTGTCCATCGCGGAGAAGGGCGGCACGATGCGCCTCGGAACCTACGACACAATGCTCGCTGAGGGAACGCGAAGCCACGCTGCGTACGGCGAGTCCCGAATCCAAGAGCGCCATCGGCATCGGTACGAGTTCAACCCCGCATACCGCGAGCGGCTCGAGGCGGCAGGTCTTCGCGTCGCGGGAACGTCCTGCGAAGGCCACCTCGTCGAGATCATCGAATTGCCCGACCATCCCTGGTTTGTCGGCGTGCAGTTCCATCCGGAGTTCTCCTCCCGGTTCCTCACGCCCCACCCGCTGTTCGTAGGCTTCATCCGCACATGTCTCGAACGAAGTGGCTCGTCGCCATCCTGAGCCTGGCCGTCGCCGGGCTCCTGTTGCTGCTCCCGCGGGGAGGGACGCCCACCGGACCCTCTGAGATCATCGCGACGTCGATCACACTCCACGGGTATTCAACGAGCGGTACGTCCGAGTGGGAGATTCAAGCAACCGAGGGCTCGATCGCGGACGAGGAGGGAACGCTTCGCAACGTCGCGATTCGCTTCTTCGCCGAAGACGGGTCACAGCTCTCGGTCGCCGGCGCCGAGCTTCTCCGCACAAGGGGAGAGAGCCTGATGCCCGGCGCGGTACGGATCGAGCAGGAGGACGGCTTCCTGCTCGAGACGTCCGATCTCGCGTGGAGCGAAGCGGAGGACGTCCTGCACGCGGGACCGGTAGCGTTCGAACAGCGCGACATCCGCCTTGAGGCGCAGAGCTTCGCGTACGATCTATCGACACAAGCAGCTCGGTTCGACGGATCGGTCGTCGCATCCTTCGACGTCGGAGCCCTCGAGGCGGAGACCGCGCAATGGACTGAGGAAGGGCTGAGCGCGTCCGGCGGCGTGGCACTCCACGTCGATCTGGCAACATGGGAGGCTTTGGATGGCTCTTGAAGCACGACAGCTCGTCAAGGTCTACGAGCACCGCGCCGTCGTCGATCGCCTTTCACTCTCCGTCGAGCGTGAAAGGATCATCGGGCTGCTCGGGCCGAACGGTGCCGGCAAGACAACCACGTTTCACATGATGATCGGCTTCATCGCAGCCGACGAAGGTCAGGTTCTTCTCGACGATCAGGACCTCTCGACGCTCCCCTTCTTCCGCCGCGCCCGACTCGGGATCGGCCACCTACCGCAGGAACCGAGTGTGTTCACTCGCGCTACGGTAGCCGAGAATCTCGACATGGTCCTCGAATCGCGAGGCTCGAAGCAGCAGCGCGCTCGCCTCCGCGAGGAACTCCTCGAGGAGTTCGGACTCGACAAGCTGCGAACCCACGGTGCCGGGACCCTCTCCTCCGGGGAGCGACGCCGTCTCGAGATCGCCCGTACACTCGCGATGACGCCAAGGTATGTCTTGCTCGACGAACCCTTCTCGGGAATCGATCCGATCTCGATCGCCGACCTGCAACGCGAGATCCTTGCACTGAAGGAACGTGGCATCGGGGTCGTCGTCACCGACCACAATGTTCGCGATACCCTTTCGATCGTCGACCACGCCTACCTGATCGACAAGGGCCGTCAGATCGCTTCGGGAACCCCGGAGGAGATCCTCGACGATCCGCTCGCGCGGAGTGTCTACCTCGGCGAGGGATTCCGTCCGTAGCCCGGTGCTCCCATCACGCCGCGGCGAG
>Ga0272441_10010141_pt1 | contig 14344 bp, 15 predicted proteins | sample SSMProp6N_FD_193582 | JGI IMG/M metagenome (GOLD analysis project Ga0272441, IMG submission 193582) | Marine sediment archaeal communities from Little Sippewissett salt marsh, Falmouth, MA, United States - SSM-Prop-6N | ecosystem: Environmental > Aquatic > Marine > Wetlands > Sediment ... | reverse complement strand
CCTACGACTACCTGACCCTCTACCGCAGCCACGACTGCCGGCTGCAGATGGGCGGGGACGATCAGTGGGGCAATATCGTGGCCGGTATGGATCTGATCCGGCGGGTGGAAAGCGAGGAGACCTTCGCCCTGACCTCTCCCCTGGTGACCCGGGCGGACGGACAGAAGATGGGCAAGACGGAGAAGGGCGCCCTCTTCCTGGATCCCGAGCTGGTCAGCCCCTACGAGTTCTACCAGTACTGGATCAATGTGCCGGATGCGGATGTGGAAAAGCTCTTGAAGCTATTCACCTTTCTACCATTGGAAGAGATCACCCGGCTCGCGGCCCTGCGCGGCCAGGAGATCCGCGTGGCCAAGGAGACCCTGGCCTATGAGCTGACCGGAATCGTGCACGGAAAAGAAGCGGCGGAGGGCTCCCGTTCCGCTTCCCGGGCTGTGTTCCCCAGCGGCGGAGGCCAGGCCGGGGATCTGAAGGACGTGCCCTCGAAGCCGCTTCCCCGCCCCGAGCTGGAGGAAGGAATCAATGTCCTGGATCTCTTCGTGCGCTCCGGTTTGGCGGCCTCCAAGAGCGAAGCCAGGCGCCTGGTAAACCAGGGAGGCGCCACGGTGGCGGGAAAGAGCATCCGGGATATCGAGCACACCGTCGGGCCGGAGGCCCTGGAGCAGGACGCGGTTCTCCTGCGCAAAGGCAAGAAGAGGTATTTCCGCTTCATCATCGAGTGATGACCTGTCTTGGCTGGTTTTACGTTGCCCTAGCCTCTCTGGAGACGCTGCTCAGCGTCCTGGGCCCCTGGGCGCTGGAGCGAGTCGTGCTGACGGACATACCCTATTTCCTGCTGCTCTTTGTGCATCTGCTGGCCGGCCTGCGGATGCTGCCGCCGGTGGCCAGGCACTTCCGGCGGCCGGTACCGGAAGAGCGCTGCCGCTGGTGGTCCGAGGAGCTGCTGGTCGCCACCCTGATACTGTCCGTCTTTGCCGCCATCTACGCTCTGAATGCCAACATGGACTACGTGCAGCGCTTCATGGCTTCCGGCGGTGCCGTACGCCTGGCCCTGGACACCCGACGGGAACGGCTGCTCACTTTGCTGCGCTTCGGCCCCCTGCTGCTTTTGAACCTCCTGGTCTACCTGCGGCTGAAACCCCTGCCCGCCGCGACGCCGGAAGGGACAGTACACGCCGGCCCTGGTCCGGCGCCGGAACGGACAAGGCTCGCCGACCCTGGTCCGGCGCCGGAACGGACAGTACACGCCGACCCTGGTCCGGCGCCGGAACGGACAAGGCTCGCCGACCCGGTTGACCGTTGGGCCCTGGTTTGGGTTTTGCTTTCTGTGCTGCTCGCCCTGGCCGCCTTTCCCTCTTTTCTGAACCTGAGGGGATTCGCTTCCGCAGCCTGGTTCGCCCTGGTGCCCCTCCTTCTGGTGCTCGAACGGGTCGGGAAGATCGGTTTCCGCCGCGCGCTGTTCTACGCCTTGAGCTTCGGTGTTCTGCAGGGGATGCTGCTCAATTTCTGGCTGGGCACCTTCAGCCTGATCACCCTGCAGCTGGTGACCATCTTTCTGCTCCTGGCCTATGCCCTTTTCTTCGCCGCTGCGCTCTGGCTCTACAGCCGCCTGGGCCGGCTTCGCTGGCTCGTGTTTCCTTTAGCCTGGATTCTGTTTGAGTACCTGCGCTCCTCCGGGTTTCTGGGTTATCCCTGGGGTTTGTGGGGAACCACCCAGTACAGATTCACCTCCCTGATACAAATCGCCGCTGTTACCGGCGTCTGGGGCGTGAGTTTCCTGGTGCTGCTGGTGAACTCGGTCCTGGCGGAAACCGCGGCGGCGCTGATCAGGGCCCGCCGGCCGCGGTCCAGCGCCGAAACGGACAGGGCCCGCCGGACGTGGTCCGGCGCCGAAACGGACAAGGCCCGCCGGCCCTGGTCCGGCGCCGAAACGGACAAGGCATGCCGACCGCGGTGGAAGCTCCTGGCAGCGACCTTGCTCGTAGCGGCGGCCTGTGCGGCCGCAGGCTTTCTCTCCTTAAGCAGCAGGGATAGCCTGCCGGCGGAGCGGCGGGTGAGAGTCGCGCTGATCCAGCAGAATTCCGATCCCCGCAAGCATGACTACCGGCGAACCCTTGACACCCTCAAATTCCTGACCGGAGAGGCGCTGAAGCGGAATCCCGAGCTTGTGGTCTGGTCGGAAACCGCCTTCGTGCCCAATATCCGGCGCTGGAGCGGCTACGATCCGGATCATTATCCCCTGGCCGCTCTGGTGCACGAATTTCTGGATTTCCAGCGCGGCCTGGGTACCTGGCTGATGACAGGGAACGATGACTATGAGCTGGTGGAGACAAAAGAGGGCGGTCAGGAAAGGCTGGACTACAACGCCGCCATCCTGTTCTCGCCCGCCGGAGAGCGTACTGCGACCTACCACAAAATCCATCTGGTGCCCTTTACCGAGTATTTTCCCTGGAAGCGGCAGCTGCCCGGTTTTTACCGCCTGCTTCTGACCTTTGACGTTTATCTCTGGGAACCCGGGAGCGAGCGGGTGATCTTCAATCATCCAGGCTTTCGCTTCGCCACCCCCATCTGCTTCGAGGATGCCTTTCCCGACGACGTGCGGCGCTTCGTGCGGGCCGGAGCCGAAGCCATCGTCAACCTGTCCAATGATTTCTGGTCCCTCACCGAGGTAGAGGCTCAACAGCATTTCGTCAACGCTCTCTTCCGGGCTGTGGAAAACCGGCGCCCTCTGCTGAGGGCTACCGCCTCCGGGGTGACTGCCTATGTGGACGACCGGGGCCGGACCCGGGCGCTTTTGCCATTCTATCAGGAGGGCCAGCTGACCGTGGATGTTGTCTTCCGCCAATCCCCGCCGGACACGTTCTACACCCGTCTGGGGGACTGGTTTCCCCGCCTGGCCGGTGTGCTGCTGGCCCTGCTGGCTGTCGCCGTCTGTATTCCCTGCTTGAGGAAGCGACTCTGAAAGCGCCGCTTAAGCGTATCTATACCCTGCTGCTCGATGCTTACGGTCCCCGGGGCTGGTGGCCTCTGCAGTCACGGGCGGGCCGGCCCGGATTCGACGCCGAAGGCTATCACCCCGGAGAGTACGGCTTTCCCGCCACAGTAGAGGAGCGCTTCGAAATCGCCGTGGGGGCCGTGCTGACACAGAATACCGCCTGGCGCAATGCCGCCCGGGCCGTGGGGGCCCTGCTGAGAGCCGGTGTGCGCACGCCGGCGGAAGTCCTGGCCCTGCCGGAGGGGGAGCTGGCGGAATGCCTGCTTTCCTCGGGCTACTACAACCAGAAAGCCCGCAAGCTCCGTGCCCTGAGCGCCCTGTTGCTGAAAGACGGCGGACTTGACTGGGAGTCGCTGAGCCGGAGGGACCTGCTTGCTGTCTGGGGGGTCGGGTTCGAGACCGCGGATTCGATCCTGCTCTACGCCTGCAGCCGGCCCAGCTTCGTTGTGGACGCCTATACCTGCCGGCTTCTCGAGCGGCTGGGGCTGGCGGCGGCGGGGCAGGGCTACCCGGCGGTGCAGGCCCTGTTCAGCGCCGCGCTGCCCCCGGACGTCGAGCTCTATCAGGAATACCACGCCCTGATCGTGCACCATGCCAAGCAATTTTGCCGCAAGCAGCCTGCCTGTCCGGTTTGTCCTCTGCTGAATCTGCCCTGCCTGCGGGGTAAGGCAGCTTCCATTTAAAGCGAATCACTTGACAGGCCGGGACAAATTTGGTAGCTTTGCTATTACACCGATTTTCTAAGCTATTGTATGGAGGGTAATTAGTTTGCCAGGTAAGGGTTCTGCTGCCAAGCGAAACAGACAGAGTGAGAAGAACAGAACGCGTAATAGAATTGTAAAATCCCGGGTGCGGACCAGCACCCGCAAATTTATAGATTCTGTATCCAGCAACGCCAAGGAAGAGGCTCAAGCGCAGTTCAAAGAAATTTCCAGTCTCCTGGACCGAGCGGTCAGTAAGGGCGTGCTGCATAGGAATACTGCAGCCAGGAAGAAACAAAGACTGAATAAACGGATGAGCAGCCTGAGTTGATTTCCTGCTGCCGGCAGGGAAAGGAGTAGGGGTGGGAGAGGGAAAGCTCACGAAAGCGGAGATAATAGAAAAAATTTATCCGCAGGTGAATGTGAGCAAGAAGAACATTCACCGTATTTTAGATCTGTTTATCAGTGAGCTAAAGGGAGGGTTGCTGACTGACAAGGTGATCGAGCTCAGAGGCCTGGGTACCTTCGAAATCAAGATGAGAAAGGGACGCAAGGCCAGGAATCCCAAAACCGGCGAAAGCGTCGAGGTGATGGATCACGGGGTTGCCGTCTTTCGTCCGGGCCGGGAACTGAAGCAGAAAGCCTGGTCTCTGAGAGAATAGGTTTGCAGCAAGCTTCCAGCCAAGTCTCCGCCCGGCCCTCTGAAATCCAAGCCAAATTCCTAAAGACTATAGCCGGCGAGCTTAATCCGTTTCGGCGCCGGACTATAGCCGGCAAGCTTAATCCGTTTCGGCGCCGGACTATAGCCGGCGAGCTTCTCCTTTTGGCTCTGTCGGCCCTGTTGTTCGCTCTTTCCTTTCCCAGCTTCCTATCCACCTGGGGGTGGTTCCCCCTGGCCTACGTTGCTCTGGTGCCCCTGTTTTGGGTGCTGCAGCGTGCCGGTTGGGTGCGGACGCTGATCTACGGGGTTGTTTACGGCCTTTTAAGCTACGGCCTCTTCAATTTCTGGCTGGGAAAGTTTCATCCCCTGGCGCTCTACTTCGTGGCGCCGGTGCATGCTTTTTATTTCCTGCTGCTTTTTCCCCTGCTGAAGCTCATCGACAAGGCCTTTCCCAGAACCGCTTTCCTCTGGCAGTCTCTGCTCTGGGTGGGCTACGAGTTCGTGAAGGCCCAGGGGTTTCTGGCCTACTCCTACGGCATTCTCGGTTATTCCCAGTATCTGTTTCTGCCGCTGATCAGGATCGCTGAGGTGACCGGCGTCTGGGGGGTTTCCCTGCTGGTGGTCTTCCCCTCCGCGCTTTTGGCGGCGGCTTTACGCGCGGGGCTGAAGGCCTTCCCGGCCGGGCTCAAAAGCCTGCGCCTCTATGTTCTCGGCTACGCCCTGGTCTTTGTGCTCTCCTTAAGCTACGGCGCGGCGGTTAAAAGCAACCTGGACGAGAGCCGGCGCTGGAAGGTCGCCCTGATCCAGCACCATATCGATCCCTGGCAGGGAGGATACACGGCCTATGAGCGCTCCCTGGAGCGGCTGCTGGAGCTCAGCAGACAGGCGGCCCGGGAAAACCCGGAGATCATTATCTGGTCGGAGACCGCCTTTGTACCGGCCATCGACTGGCATACCCGCTACCGCACGGACCAGCGGACCTACGGACTGGTCAAGAAACTGCGGGAGTTTCTTTCCACACAAAACGCCTACTATCTGATCGGCAACGACGACGGCCAGCTTGTTCGGGATGAGAGCGGGCAGGAGTTCCGGGCGGACTACAACGCCACGCTACTGTTCGAAAGAGGGGAAATTTTGCAGACCTACCGCAAGATCCACCTGGTGCCCATGACGGAGCATTTCCCCTTTCGCAAAGTACTGCCCGGAATCTATCGTCTGCTGCAGAATGTGGACACCCATTTTTGGGAAAAGGGCGCCGAGGTCACGGTTTTCGAGGCTGGGGGAGTACGCTTTTCGACGCCCATCTGCTTCGAGGATACCTTCGGCTATCTGGGGCGCCGATTCGTCAGGGAAGGCGCCGATGTGCTGGTGAATGTGACCAACGACAGCTGGTCCAAATCGGTGGCCGCCGAGATGCAGCATATGAGCTGTGCCGTGCTGCGTGCGGTGGAAAACAGGCGCTCAGTGGTGCGGGCCACCAATGGCGGCATTACCTGTTTGATCGATCCCAATGGACAAATCGTTTCCCGGATCGAACCCTTTATCAAGAGCTATCTGGTGGATACGGTTCCCGTGTATACCCGCGGGCAAACCCTCTACACGCGCTGGGGGGACTGGTTCGGCTGGCTGATGCTGATCTTATCGGCGGGCCTGGCAGCGGCGGGACTGCTCCGCTGCCTGCGCCGGCGGCCAAAAAAGGATTGACAAGAGATGATTCATTGGGGACAATAAGCCAGGATAAAACCATGAAACTCAAAGGCAGAATACTCATCGTCGATGACGAGCCCATTAATCTGGAATTCTTTGATGTCATGCTCAGTAAGCTGGGTTTTGAGGTCGAGAAGGCAAACGACGGCGAAGAAGCTCTGACCAAGGTCGTGGAGACCGATCCCGACCTGATCCTGCTGGACAATATCATGCCCAGGCTCTCCGGCTGGGAAGTGACCAAGAAACTGAAGCAGGACAAGGATTTCCGCCGCTACCGGCAGACGCCCATTATCATGTTTTCCGCTTTAGACGAAGTCCGGGACAAGATCGAAGGCCTGGAGCTCGGCGTGGACGATTACATCACCAAGCCCTTCAATTTTTCAGAAGTACTGGCACGCATTCGGGTGGTGCTGCGCAACCGGGAGCTCACCAAGCAGGTCAGCCGGCGGGAGCGCCGCCTGGCCGTGATCGAATCACTGAACAACTCCCTGATTTTTTTCACCCAGCACATCAGGAAACCAATCACCGAGCTCCTCGAGAAGGCGGAAGCCCTGGAAGCGGGGGATAATGACCGGGCCCACGAGCTGGTGGAAAAAGTAAAAACCGAGGGGCAGGAGATTCTGGCTACTTTAAAGGGCCTGGAGGACGAAATCGCCGAGCTGCAGAGCAAAGGGGTCAAGCTCAAACGGGGAGATCTCTCCCTGGAGGACCTGGAAAAGAAGATGCAGAAGCATCTCAGGAATTGGAAGAAACGTCAGGAACAGATGGACGAGGTGTAGCAATGATTTCAGAAACCAAGAAGAAAGTTCTGAAACATTTCGCCGAGGGACGCAAGAATTACAAACTGATGAAATTCTCAGAAGCCCAGGAGTGCTTCGCCAGGGCCTTGAGCCTGGATGCTGAAGATGGGCCTTCCAAGGTCTACTACGCCCGCTGCAAACATTACCTGGCCACACCGCCTCCGGAGGACTGGGACGGCGTTTTCGTCATGAAGACCAAGTAGAGGGAATATGGCAAAGAACAACGATCTCAAGACAATCGAGAAGATTACCACCACCCTGGGGAAAGAAACCAATTTCAATGGTACCCTTAAGTTCAAGGATTCCCTCAAAATCGACGGCAGTTTCGAGGGTGAGATCGAATCCTCGGGATATCTTTATATTGAAAACGGCGCTACCGTGACCGCCAACATCCGGGTGGGCTCGGTTGTTATCGGCGGTGTTGTGCGGGGGAATGTCGAAGCCAGTGAAAAGCTGGAAATGCTGACCACCGGAAAGGTTTACGGTAATATTCGCACCGCCAAGCTCAAAATCGCCGACGGGGTGGTCTTTGAAGGCAAATGCGAGATGATCACCAACTCCGACGTCATCGATGTCTTTGCCGCCCGGGTGGAAGAGGTCAAGAAGACCGCCCAGCGGGTATAAACCGCTTACAAATTCATGCCCCAAACAGAAGCCCCTGATCGACGCCAGGCAGTCATCCTTACCGTGGGAAACGAGCTCACCGAGGGTTCGATCCTGAATACACATTTCCGCTATCTGGGTTCGGAGTTGCGCGGCCTGGGATATTCGGTGCTGCGGGGTGTTCAGATACCCGACGTCCTGGAGCTGTTCGTCGCCGAGATTCAGCGCTCCCTCACGGACGCGGAGGTGATCCTGGTGACCGGTGGCCTGGGACCCACATCGGACGATTTGACCCGGGAAGCGGTGGCCCGGGCGGCCGGGGTGGAACTGGATTTCAACCCCGAAGCCTGGGAACATCTCAAGCAGCGCTATGCGGGGCGCAGGATGGCTGCGCCCAACCGCCGGCAGGCCCTGATTCCCCGCGGCTTCGAGAGGATACATAATCCCTATGGCACCGCACCCGCGTTTCACGGTCGGATCGGGAAGGTTCTGATTGCGGCACTGCCCGGGCCGCGCCGGGAGCTGGAACCGTTGTTCGCCGAGCGGATTGTTCCCCTGCTGACGGGCGGATCCGGAGAGGGGGGCGTGGCGGCCCTGACAGCCACGGTGATGATGGTGCCGGAATCCCGTCTGGAGGAAGGGCTGCAGCGTCAGCGGCGGGAAGGAGTGGGGTGGGGAACCCGGGTGACGGATGACCGCATCGTGGTCAATTTCCGCGGCGGTTCCGCGGCAGCGCGTGAGGCGGCCTTTACCGGCCTGGTTCGGGAATTCCATACCCTGAGGGTTCGCCGGGGGGATGTACGGCCCGCGGAGCTGGTTATCGACACCCTCAAGGAGAAGGGATTGCGCCTGGCGCTGGCGGAATCCTGCTCAGGCGGACTGGCGGCGAAGATGATCACCGACATACCCGGCAGTTCCGAGGTTTTCTGGGGCGGTGGGGTGGCTTATGCCAATGCCGCCAAAACGGAGCTCTTAGGGGTCGAGCCGGAGCTGCTGACCCGTTGCGGGGCGGTGTCCCGGGAAGCCGCCGAGGCCATGAGCGCCGGCCTGCTAATTCGGAGCGGGGTGGAGGTGGCCACCTCGGTTACCGGTATCGCCGGGCCGGGAGGCGGCAGCGAGGCTAAGCCGGTTGGCACGGTGTATATAGCGGTGAGCCGCCGCGGTGGCGGCGGACGCTGCCTGGAATTCCTGTTTCCGGGCAACAGGGACCTTGTAAGGCGGCGGACGGCAGTGGCCGCCCTGCTGTTGACGGAATCGCTTGTGCGGGGAGTCGAATATCCCCCGCCCCTGGATTGACGATTTTGGTCGGATCTGGTTGTGCTTGACAGTTGAGGCTAATATTACTATACTTTCTGTTAGCTTAAACAGTCCGACTATTATCCTGAAAAGCCTTCATGACCTAATACAAACAGCAAGGTTACATATTACAGTGGAGTGATTAATGGCTATCATCCGGAAGAAGAAGGTTGTGAGCACCACCAATGGCGACGACGAGACATCAACCAAGAGTGATAATATGCTTAATTTCAACGAAGAAAACAATCACAAAAACGATGCTGCGGTAGATTCGAAAACTTCCGGAGCGGACAATGGCGGGGAAAGGGCAACCGAAGAATCCAGGGGAAAAAACGCCGGCAGGACGCCGCGGGTTCCCCAGAACGGTCAGAACGGCCAGCCTGAGCCGCGTCAGCCCCGCCCTCCGCGCGCGGACAAGCCCGGCGGCGGGCAGACGGGCGGTCCGGAAAGGCAGGTAAAGAAGGTGCGCCGTAAAAAGATCCGAGTCGAGCTGATCAAGGACGGTGAAGCCGAGAACGGCAATTGGGAAGCCCAGGAGACCCAGGAAATCCCGGCCGAGTCCGCGGATACGCCGCCGACGGAGGCCGTTGCGGCCCCGGTCGAGCAGGCTCCGCCCCCCGAACCCGCGTCTGCGGTGGAGAAGAAACCCGCCAAACAAGCTCAGGAACGAAGCCCGGCCCGGACCGATACGCGGGAGAAGCTTAATATCAACGAGCTGACACCCATGAACATGACCGAGCTGCGCCGCCTGGCCAGCAACTACGGCGTCAGCTACGAGTCCGTTGTGTCCATGAAAAAGCAGGAGATCATCTTCTCCATACTCAAGCTTCACACCAGCCGCAACGGCGTTATCTACGCCCACGGGGCCCTGGAAATACTGCCGGACGGCTACGGCTTCCTGCGCTCGCCCAACTACAGCTATCTGCCCGGACCGGACGATATCTATATTTCTCCTTCCCAGATCCGCCTCTTCAACCTGAAAACCGGCGATACGGTTTCAGGGCAGATCAGGCCGCCCAAGGAGGGAGAGCGCTTCTTCGCCATGCTCCGGGTGGAAACCGTGAATTTCGACAACCCGGAGGTCGCGCAAACCCGGATTCCCTTTGACAGCCTGACTCCTCTTTATCCGGAAGAGATCATCAACCTGGAGACCAAGGGCACGGAAATTTCGACACGCATGATCAACCTCTTCTGTCCCATCGGCAAGGGACAGCGGGGCTTGATTGTCAGCCCGCCCCGAACCGGAAAAACCATTCTGCTGCAGAAGATCGCCAACGCCATTACCACCAACCATCCGGAGATTTTCGTTATCGTGCTGCTCATCGACGAGCGCCCGGAAGAGGTGACGGATATGCAGCGCCATGTGAAAGGTGAGGTCGTTTCTTCCACCTTCGACGAACAGGCGACCCGGCATGTATCAGTGGCGGAGATGGTCATTGAGAAGGCCAAACGCATGGTGGAGCACAAGCGGGACGTGATCATCCTCCTGGACTCCATCACCCGGCTGGCCAGGGCCTACAACCAGACCGTACCCACCTCGGGGAAGATTCTTTCCGGTGGAGTGGATTCCAATGCCCTGCACAAGCCCAAGCGTTTCTTCGGCGCGGCCCGAAATATCGAGCAGGGCGGCAGCCTCACGATCGTGGCCACAGCCCTGATCGAAACCGGGAGCCGCATGGACGAGGTGATCTTCGAGGAATTCAAGGGAACCGGGAATATGGAAATCAACCTGGACCGCAGGCTTTCCGACCGCAGGCTCTTCCCGTCCATCAATATCAAGAGATCGGGAACCCGAAAGGAAGAGCTTTTGCTTACCGAGGAGACGCTGAGTAAGATGTGGGTTCTGCGCAAGGTGATCGGGCCCATGGATGACATGGAAATTATTGAGCTGCTCATTGACAGAATGAGCAAAAGTAAGAATAATACAGCATTCTTGCAGTCAATGAATACATCGTCGGTCAGCGACAGCTGATCTTAAGAAGCGATAGTGGGGGATATATGAAACAGAAAATTCATCCGAAGTACGAAAAAACGACCATCACCTGCGCGTGCGGAAATACCATTGAAACCCGCTCCACAGCCAAGGATATCAAGGTGGAGATTTGCTCGAAATGTCATCCCTTTTTCACGGGCAAGCAGAAACTCGTGGACACCGCCGGCCGGGTTGAGCGGTTCAAGAAAAAATACAATATCAAAGACTGACAGTTTTTAAGCTCTCAATTCATTATTTCTCGCTTTCCAGCAGCAGTTCCAACTTTTTCTGCATGTGCTCCCAGTGGCTGCCCCGCCAGTAGATGCGTCCGCAGGCTGGACAGCGCTTAAAGCGTGTATAGAGCGTCAGCACCTGCGCAGGAACTTTCCCGGCGGCTTCTTCCCGGGATAGACCTTTCAGAAGCAGGTTGCATTTCAGGCAGCGGGAAAAGGGCCGGAAGCTGTTCTGCCGCAGGTCGAAACGCCTGATCACTTCCAGGAGCTGCTCCTGGGGCTTCCGGGAGCGGATGTAGTAGGCATGACTGACGATGCGTCGTTTGAGCAGGCCTCGATCCCGGGTAAGCAGAATACGTCCCTCGGCGGCGGAAATAGTGGCCAGCTCGCTGTCGTCCCGGCTGCGGTCGTATAGGGTATCGAAGCCTAAAAGCCGCAGCGCCTGGGCCAGACGGCCCAGGTGGGTGTCCAATACAAAGCGAATTTTTCTCAAGGGGACCGGCCGCACTTTGCTCACTGCCGCGATATCGAAGGATTCGAACACGGGATAGACGCTGATGCGGTCATCGTCGCGCAGGCGGTAGTCGAAGGATTGGGAATCCCCATTGACCAGGACCAGGTCCACCTCGGTATGGGGAACCCCGAGTGTCTCGATCAGAGCCTTGACCGTATCTCCGCGGGTGTAGGAAACCCTCAGGTCCCGCTTTCTTTGCTCCCGGGGCAGGAAGAAATTAAGCTCCTCGTAGAAGCGGATGTTCACTTTACCGCGCTTTTTTTCCAAAACCGCCACTCTTTCAAAGGTAACATATTTCTGCTAATCTTCCAGCCTGGAGAAAACATGAGACGGAATCAGGAAGCCGTCCGGCTCGAGAATGTCTGGTTTGCCAGAGACGGCCACCATATCCTCGCAAACATAAGCTGGCGCGTAGAAAGCGGTGAACGCTGGGTCGTGCTGGGGCCCAATGGCAGCGGCAAAACAACCCTGCTGCGTATGATCTGCGGCTACGCCTTTCCCTCCCGGGGGAGAATGTGTGTGCTGGACCATCTGTTCGGGAAAACGGACCTGCGGGAGCTGCACGGACATATCGGTTGGGTCCATTCGGACCTGCGTGTCATGATTCCCGAGTTCATGGGCGCCGCCGATGTAGTGCTCTCCGGCAGGCGCGGCAGCCTGGTGGTCTACAACGAGGTCACCCGGCGGGAGAAAAAGGCCGCCCTAAAGATCATGGACTGGATCGGTACGGCCCATCTGGCCGAAAGAAGGTTCGCCACCCTGTCCACCGGGGAGCGCCAGCGCGTTCTCATCGCCCGGGCCTTAAGCGCGGAACCCGGCCTGCTGCTCCTTGATGAGCCCTGCCTCGGCCTGGACCCCCTTGCCAGGGAGGAGTTATTGGCTTCGCTGGAGAAGTTGTACGCAGCCCGGAACGACTTGAGCGTAATTTATGTGACCCACCACGTGGAAGAGATTACCCCCGCCTATGAGAAGCTGCTCGTACTGGCTGGGGGGCGCGCGGTGGCCGCCGGCGAGATGAAGCGAACCCTCACCAGCCGGGTAATCAGCGGTTTGTACGGACACAGCTGCCGGCTGACCTATTCCCAGGACAACCGCCGCTATAATTTGTCCTTTCTCTGATACCGGGAGCTTAAGTGCTGGTGAGCTTGCCGATCATGCCGTGGATGCGGGCGGAAAGCGAATGCAGAAGGCGTTTTGTCCACTGGGGGCTGGCGGCGAAGATATCGGCGAAATTTTCCCTGGAGAAGACCAGGGCCTCCACCGGTCCTTTCGAGATTACCGTGGCCGAGCGCACGGACTTGTCGAAAAAGCTCATCTCCCCGATAAGCTCTCCCTTGCCCAGAGTGGCCAGAACCTTGTACTTGTTTTTCATCCTGCGGGTGATATAGACTTCTCCGGAAAGGATCCAGAAGATCTCCTGCTTCACTTCGCCTTCCTTGATCAGGATGGTCTTGTCGCGAAATTTCTTGCCAAACTTGGCGATGATCTCGGTGTCGATCGCCTCTTCTGCCTGGAAAGCGATCTTCATGATCTCATTGTGGTCACTCATACATCAGATCCTGTCTTCCACCAGCCCGAGGCGCTCCCCGAACTCCGCATTCAGAATGCGCAGGATCTGGGTCAGCCCCGTGATGGTATTGAGCGCCAGCTCCCAGTGGACGCCGGAGGCCATATCGAAGCTTTCCAGGTCCCAGTGGTAGAGGATGCTTTTTTCCATGCAGTAAGCTGCGGTTACACGCTCGGATGCCAGGAGCGGCTCCACAAGCCCGAAGACCGCGTCGGGCTGCAGATAAAGGGGGAAATGCTTGCCTTCCTCCAGGTCGAATTCGATTTTAACCAGGCCGGCGATGATATAATAGATCGGCTTCTGCTCCAGGGCGGCCCCGGGTTTGTAGATGCAGGCGCCGGCATCCAGGATTACTTTTTCTCCGTACTGCAGATCTTTTTCTTCCATATCCTTACTAGGTATCGACAGATTGAATCAATTTTATTGAATTCTTTTACTCTTTCCTATAGAATAAAATGCTTTTTTACCCTTCTTTTCAGCGGAGTTATCCATGGATGATCTGATCAGATACCATAGGGAAGAGTACGATCAGAAGCCCGAAATCATAGCCGCCGCGCCCGGGCGCATAAATCTCATCGGCGAGCATACGGATTACAACCAGGGTTTCGTCTTTCCCATGGCTATCGATTTCTATGTTCGGACAGCTGTCTCCAGGCGCAAGGATCAGCATCTGAGGTTTTTCTCCACCGATTTTCAGGATCGCAAACGCGCCAGCATCAACAACCTGCGCTTCAAGAAGGAAGACCGCTGGGCCAACTACCCCAAGGGCCTGATCAGCGTTTTCCTTTCCAGGGGCTACACTTTAGGGGGACTGAATCTCACCGTTCAAGGCAATGTGCCCCTGGGGGTGGGTCTTTCTTCCTCGGCGGCCCTGGAGGTATCCACCGGACTGGCCATCCAGAAGCTCTTCGGCCTGAATCTGGACGGACAGCAGCTGGCCATCGCGGCGCGGGAAGCGGAAAACAGCTTTGTCGGTGTCCACTGCGGCGTCATGGACCAGTTCATTTCCTCCCTGGCCAGACAGGGGCACGCCATGTTTCTGGATACCCGCAGCCTGGACTACCGACAGGTACCGCTGGTCATGGGCCCGGTCAAGCTCCTTGTTACCAATTCGAATGTTCCCCGTACCCTTCTGGATTCCGAATACAACCAGCGCCGTGAGGAATGCGAGCAGTGCGTCGAGATCCTGGGTACACGCAAGTCCGGGAATGCGCTGCGGGATTACAATAACATTGACCTGCGGGAAATCATGGGCCTGCTGCCTGAGAGCACGCGCAAGAAATGCCTCCATGTCG
>Ga0272441_10010140_pt1 | contig 14345 bp, 15 predicted proteins | sample SSMProp6N_FD_193582 | JGI IMG/M metagenome (GOLD analysis project Ga0272441, IMG submission 193582) | Marine sediment archaeal communities from Little Sippewissett salt marsh, Falmouth, MA, United States - SSM-Prop-6N | ecosystem: Environmental > Aquatic > Marine > Wetlands > Sediment ... | reverse complement strand
TGTCTCAGGAGATCATTCTCTTTAATTATCACAAGAACTATCGAACACCACTGTACCCCCCAATATGGTCTTTTCCACCTTTATGTCAGGTATTTTATCGACCTGCACGGCATATGGATCCTGGACCAATACAACTAGATCCGCCAGTTTTCCCTCTTCGATGGTTCCCTTATCCCTCTCTTCAAAAGCAGCAAAGGCCGAATTTGATGTCTGTATAGCCAACGCCTGATCAAGGGTAAAGCCGGCAACAGTTATCCGGTCATGCAATCCCTGCAAGGGCGAAAGATACTTACCAGCAGGATGACCATCTGTGCCTCCGATGATCACGGTACCATTGTCCAGCAGGTCTTTGTATCTGTGCAGAAACCGGGTCCTTTCATTGCCCACTCTGACTCGTGCCATATCTTGGTACCAGTTCGAAAAACCAGCAGTAGACGGTATACTGGTTACAATTAAACCCAGCTTTTTTATACGCATGATCTGTTCATCACTAAGCAGTTCAACATGTTTTATTCGATGCCTATGATCTTTTTGAGGATATTTTACCAGGGCCCTTTCCACAGAATTCAATGCCATGTCAATTGCTCGATCTCCATGTGCATGAATGGCCAGTTGGATACCTGCCTTCTGCGCCTTTTCAATAACGTTATCCAGTTGTTCCTCTGTATAAAACAACATTCCCGAGGTGGATGGATCATCGTCATATGGCTGATAAAGTGCGGCAGAGCGGGCATTGAGACTGCCATCTACGAATATTTTCGCCGGTCCAATTTTTAACATAGAATCACCGAAACCGGTTTTCAATCCCAACCCGATTAAGTGGTCTAGCATTATAGTGTCATTGCCTCTATGAAAATGCTCCCATACGGATATCAAGAGGTAATTTCTTAGACTCAATTCCCCGCGGCGATTCAAATCAACATAGGCTTTGATTTCCTTATTTATAAAACCAACTGCCCAGGGAAGGCCAAAAGGACAGTTATGAACGCTTGTGAGGCCAAGAGAATTGGCATGCTGGCAACCAAGCTGGATCCCTTCTACCATTTCATCCCACGTTGGCTGAGGAACAATGTCCCAGATATAGTTCATGGCAGTTTCCCTCAGAATGCCATTGGGCATTCCAGAACCCGTGTCCTGATCTATGTGCCCATTCTGAGGCTGAGGAGTATCTTTGTTGATACCTGCCAGATCTAATGCCATGGTATTGGCGATACAGTAATGCCCAGAAATATCCTTAAGTGTGACGGGATTTTCGGGAGCAACCTTATCCAAATCCCAACGGGTGGGGAGCTTATTACCTTCAAGCTTTTCCTCTGCCCATCCTCGACCCGCAATCCAATTTCCTTTAGGAGAAGATAGAACCTTATCAGCTACCTTATCAACTATTTCTTCACTGTTGGATGTTTCATACGCATCCACCCATGTTTTAATAGTAATGCCATAGCTGAGAAGATGCTGGTGAGCATCTATAAATCCAGGGACCACTGTTTTCCCTTGCAGATCAACTACCTTTGAAGCTCTGAACCTATCCATGTCTCGGCTGGTTCCGACTTTTATTATCCTTTTGTCGCGTATTGCAAGAGCCTCACAGCGAGGATTTTTGGAATTGACTGTAATGATGTTTCCATTTTTCAATATTAGATCGGCACTTTCCTCAATAGTTGAAACCATGTAATAACGCTCCTTTTCTACGAGAATGCTGCCCAAGAATATCTTTTTCGTGAACTTTGCACTTGTAACCCATTGACACTGTTATCTCTGCACTTTTCTAAACCACAAATATTCGATTTCTCGGACAGCCTTCTAGTGTTGGTTTATTGTCTTCGAAAGACTCTTACACTCCTTATTTGAACCTCCAACAATACACGTTATGTCACCTCCAGCACCGCGTGTTTGCGTTTCCTGTGATAGAGACAAACCCGATGGTTCTTCATTTGTATCCATACGATAAGGGTAATGAAATTAAAACCGTCAAACATTTTATGAGACCATAACACTAATGAGCAACTGAAGCTGCAACAGCCGCATAGCTGTTGTTTTTTCCCAAACGGATTCTCACATGCCAGAGGGGAGATGGGACAGCATACATATCAGCATATAATGACACCATCCCGAAAACTTCATTATTTCTGGCAATCGACCACAATATTTGAGTCGGTTTCTTCAAGACACTACTCGATAACCCAGATAATCCCGGAATGTCACGCGAGACTCTTCAATCGGGCAGACTCGCCTGAGTTCAAGATGACATTGGAATTAACGGCTCCTTGATCAGGAGTCCTGCACACAATCAGCCAAATATCTCGGTCGGGTTGTCTGTTTTTAGACAAGATAACCCTTCTAAATGAATTCGTATGTTATCGGTTTCTTCGTATCTTCGAGAACCGTCTAAAACCAGAAATAGTTTTTCTTTCTTCTAGCAATTTTTTCAAAGGTGATGGGCTTTTTTACGATTTCAGCACAGATATATTTCATTTTCTTCTCTCCAGTGCCTCGGTAGGACGTGTCCCGAGAAGCAGGACTATATGTGACGCGCCACTTCCGTAACTGAATCCACAGAAACACGCATATCGCTGTCGAAGACAAACACGTAGATGTATAAACAACTTTTTGAACATAGTCAAATAATTATTACGAATATCAATCATAATCATATGACAATGTATGCTATAAGCAGAAGTGTTTACGAACAATTTAGAGTTTCTAGAGATGACTGCCACCCTCTACAAACTTATAGTTTAAGCACAGGCAAATGTAGTTCATCCTGCAAGCAAGCTTGTGGTTTTCCGATATGACTCTATAGGTATACTTGCTACTAAGAGATAGCTTACACCGAGAATAACCATAGAAGGAAAAAATAGTCAGCTTTTTTAAAGATGCAGGCACATAACATAATCCTCTTTGTCCCATTTTAAAACAGTTTCCAGCGGGACAGATAGTCGTTTCAGAAGCTCAAAAATATATTTAGCTTCTTTTCTTGAGGAAAACCGAGGCGTGGAAAAACCCTCCGCTATCAAGGGAACAAACGTTACGCTGCATATCTTGCTCCGGTCAAATTCTATGATCGCGGCAATGGTTTCTTCACTAAAACCATAATCGCCGAGGGCAGGCAAATCGAATATGAATTGAGAAAGGCCATATAGTATAACACCCTGCTTGTAGGTTTCAACTGCCTGGAGATTATGAGCGTGGTGCCCCAATACAACAGAGGCACCGGCATCTATAGTACGGTGCCCGAGACTTCGCTGGTAATCCACGAGATCGTAACGCCCCGGCACGCCCCAGTGGTAAGATACAACAACATGATCAACCTGACGCTTGAGTCTGATGACGGCATCCTCCATTCTTGCTATGTCATTGATATCCGGCTCAGTTATAATTGCAGGAACTCTCCCTGGGTGCTCAGCCTCTCTAGCAAAATCAGGGGCATAGCTCGTATGTATTCGGATTGGTGCAATGCCGCCCAGACTGGATGTTGCCCTGTATGACGGGGGAAAGGCTGCGGCAAATGCCAGGAAGCCGATGGTAATCCCGTGTCGCTCGATAATTGTAGGATTCAAGGCCTCTTCAATAGTCCGCCCAGCCCCGCCGAAAGACATGCGGTACCCTTTAAAGGCGGTCAGTGTCTCTTCCAAGGCCTCGGTACCATAGTCGAGAATGTGGTTATTGGCCAATGAGATGAAATCGAAGCAACCCTCCTTAAGTGCCTGGATATTGCTCGGCGGCGATTTTAAAGGAATATTCGTCAGGGCACGGCCGGGAAGGGGGTTCTCCACACTGGTGAACGCCGCCTCATAATTACAGAAGCGGACATCCATTTCACCAAGGAGTTTTTCAATTTCTTTGTAAGGACGATAGAGGTCGGTCCGATTAAAGTAAATGTCACCGACTGCGAGTAGACGAGTTGTCGATCCTTTTGGCATGACAGCTTTCAGATCCACTACGTTTCCCAAGGTAATCCTCCTGAATTAATACTTCTTTCCATGTAGTAACTGCAACCACAACAAAAATCCATGGTGCAAAATACATCGTAATTAGGCCCCAGAGCGGATGATAATGAGCCACTCATTATAGTAAAACCACTATACCGAAGTGTAAATCACATTCCCGGCTTTTTCCTTGCCCGTTACACCTTGCTCGCCACCTATTATCACGGCATATACATTTCAACACAGTACCGCAAAAGCACAGCCCCACCAAGTGGTTCGCATAAACATAGACAGTAATATCTTTAGAAAGACTCTTGTCGGTAATTCTTCTGCAAGTCTATTCAAATGAGCAGTATTCACTTGTAAAAAATAAAGAAGTGCTATTTCTCAACTATATAGAGGACATACAACATAACCTGTAAAATGAAAACTACTAATTTCGGTAGTATTATAGAAAGTCTTTTTGTAACGCATTTATACTTCACAATTACCGGCATCTTATCTCCATTCACCTCACCCCCGACGACCCATGTCTCAAACGGAACGTAGCATTTCTTCATATGATGTGGGAAAAGTCAATAGTAACGGCATGCAGGGACCTTTTCATTGGACAGCCGGGGCACCTTCTGCTATTTTGCAGAGGTCAGAAAATCGGGTCCGGGAGAACATGTCATGCACAGGCGCGAGAGATTCATCAGGGGATACTACGGCATACTGGAGAACATGATCCGTCCCCTGGCGATCAGAGGTGTGACCCCCAATATCGTCTCGCTCATCTCACTCGTTCTGTCACTCATCTCCGCCCTCCTCTATGGTGTGGGATATTTTTTTGCCGGTGGGCTGCTGCTCCTCCTCTCCGGTTTTACCGATACGCTGGACGGCACCATAGCCCGTATCACCGGACTGTCAAGCAGATTCGGCGCGCTTCTGGATTCAACGCTGGACCGGTACGCCGAATTCCTCGTCTTTGCCGGTCTGCTCATACATTTCCGGAACGACTGGACATGCTACGCAGTCATAATGGCCCTCATGGGGTCGATCATGGTAAGTTACGTCAAGGCCCGTGCCGAATCCCTGGGCAGCACGAGGGTCATCGGCCTCATGCAGCGTCCCGAACGACTGATAATGCTGGCACTGGGATCGCTTCTCAACACGCCGCTGGGTATGTACCTCCCCGCGCATCCCGACTGCATCATGAAGACAACCCTGGTCATCCTTGCAGTGTTGACTAACATCACGGCCATTCACCGGCTCATGGCGGAGAAAAGAGACCTCTCTCGTGAACAATGAAACCACGGGAGCAGCGCCACCGCTTCACCTGTCGAACATGATCGAATGGTTTTGGTTTGCCAAGAGCAGTGAAGTCGTGTATGATCTGGCAAAACTATCGGAAAGGGAAGGATATGATAAACAAGGTAATACTGGTGGGAAGACTGGGTGCCGATCCAGAGGTAAGATACACCCAGGACGGCATGATGGTCACCAATTTCAGGCTGGCGACGGATGAGCAGTGGAAGGATAAGAGTGGTGAACGGACTCAGAGAACAGAGTGGCACCGCATCGTCAGCTTCGGGAAACTGGCCGAGATATGCGGTAACTATCTGTCCAAGGGGAAACTCATATATGTCGAGGGAAGGCTGCAGACACGATCCTGGGACGATAAGGACGGTGTCAAACGCTATACAACGGAAATAGTGGCCGCAAACATGCAGATGCTTGAGCGAAAGGGCCAGGAAGATCAGTCCGGGAACACCTATTCGTCGCCCTTCTCAGGACCGGATAGGGGTGAAGACGACGTTCCCTTTTAGCTACTCCTGATCCTTCTCTTCGACCTTTTCAGAATCCTTGTCGGCATCGACGCTTTCCTGCTCGTGGAAAGATTTTTTGAAATTTTTTATCCCTTTCCCGACGGCACCCCCTATCTCGGGGAGTCTGCCCGCACCAAAGATAATAAGTATAATGACGAGTATTATCAGGAGCTCCGGCATTCCAATTCCAAACATATTGACCTCACCTCACTGAGTAGAGGGGCGGTACCCCCCTATTTTCACTTACCCGTGGAAGGGTAGAACATCGAACAGTGTTTGTCAATCAGATCTTTCCTGCGGCAGATCGAGAGAGACAACCTCTCCATGCTCCCCCAGTCTGCCCAGCGATTCTCCATCGAATACAACATCGACGCCACCGGCATTTCCAACGACAACGACGAAACCCTCTCTGGCCTCTCTATCCAGTTTTTCACCGGGTTGCAGCAGAATTTCAGATGACTCGCCACCGTCCCGCGCTATTTTCAGCCATGTCAATTCCCGTGCCGTAATCGTCAGCCGATAGGTCCGTTCCTCGGTAACCGTCGTCTCAACGACCGCCTCTCCGGGGACGACTGCTTCTACCGTCGGCTGAACCACGGCCTCTTCTTCTGCGGCAACGGGGGGAGCCGGTTCGGGTTCCGGTGCCGGTGCCGGCTGGATGGTTGTCTCTTCTTTTACCGTGGTTTCAGGGGGCTCTGACGGCGGTACAACAGAGGTCTCCTGCACGGCCTCTTCTGTGACGGGACGTTCCTTCCCCGCATGATCCTGCTGTACAACGTAAAAAACGAATGCAACGACAGCGGCAATGGCAACGACGCCCCAGACAACGAGCGAAGAGCGCGATCTCATCCAGGACTTCTCGTTTACCTCGTCTTTCTTTCCCGACAGTTCCTGTTCTTTCAGGTATCGGCTGTACCGATAGAGGATCTCTTCACCATCGGCGCCGAGGGCCTCGGCATAGGTCCTGATGAAGGCGGTAGCATAGATAGGTTCCGGAAGTGCCTCGAATTTTTCAATCTCGATCATCGCCAGGACGGTGTGGGAGATTCTCGTTATCCGTGATATTTCCCTGAGGGTTAATCCTTTTGACTCGCGGATCTTTTTCAGGTCAAGTATCTGATCGCTCGAAGGGGTACCACTACTCCCGGCATTGATGCTGTTGTCACTGTTTTCCATACCAAACAACGCCTCGACATTACGAAAATTAGGCAAGGTTTACCATTAATTTTTCAGGGAAGCAATAGAAATAGTTTTTTATTTTACCGGCAATCATGGTATTGAGTAGCCTGAATTTATCACACGGAAAGGCACGTTGCATGACCGGATATACTCACTTTGCCGTCGCCATCGCACGAAAGGCAGGATCACTTATGAAGGAGCGATTCACAGAAAAACACGACATCACCTATAAGGGTGCAATCGATATCGTCACCGAGGCCGACCGGATGTCGGAAGCACTCCTTGTGTCGGCCATTGAGGACGAGTTCCCCCATCATGACATACTGGCCGAAGAATCTTCCGGCACGAACAAGGGATCCCCCTACCGGTGGATCATAGATCCCCTTGACGGAACGACAAATTATGCCCACGGATTCCCCTTTTTCTGCGTCTCCATAGCCCTGGAACGGGATGGGAGGGTTATCGTGGGCGTCATCTACGATCCCATCGCCGAAGAGCTGTACGAGGCATCTCTTGCCGGCGGAGCCTTTCTGAATGGAAAGAAAATTGCAGTCTCCACCACGACGGATCTGTCGAAGGGATTGCTGGCAACGGGATTCCCCTATGACATACGTACGAACCCCTACAATAATATAAATTACTTCAGTGAGATGGCCCTCAGGTCACAGGCCATTCGACGCGCCGGTTCTGCCGCCCTCGACCTGGCCTATGTGGCGGCGGGACGTTTCGATGGGTTCTGGGAACTCCAGCTTCATCCCTGGGATACGGCGGCAGGCTGGCTCCTCGTCACCGAGGCGGGGGGCCTTGTGACCGATCTCGACGGCGGCAGTTACGCCCTGACCTCGCAGGGCATACTGAGCTCAAACGGAAGACTGCACACCGCCATGAGGGATGTCATCGAACAGACCGACCCTCTCCACAGACGCCAGTGACCGGCCATCTTTACATCTGGTGAAAGGCAATGTACAGTGAAGTCGAGACCCTTTCTCCAACAAAGAAAACAAGGTAAGGAGGAACACCATGGATCATGCAATACTCTATCAGCCATCCTATTCGTTATTGAAAGTCACGCTCCAGAGAGGTGAAACCATATCCGCCGAATCGGGAGTCATGGTAAGCATGTCGAGCGGCATTTCCATCGACACCCGCATGAAGGGGGGATTGATGGGCGCCCTCAAACGGAAGGTGCTGGGGGGAGAGAGTTTCTTCGTCAATACCTTCACGGCCGATGAGACCGGCGAAGTCACCTTTGCCCCCTCCCTCCCCGGCGACATACACGCCATCGAACTGCGCGGTCAGAGCGTCTATGCCCAGTCGGGTGCATACATCGCCGCCTCTCCCGGTATCGACGTAGACACCAAGTGGGGAGGTGCCAAGACATTCCTGTCGAGAGAGGGATTTTTCCTCTTGAAGATCAGCGGCACGGGGACGCTCTTCCTGTCAAGTTACGGTGCAATCCATGAGCTCACCCTGACAGAGGGAGAACGATACGTCGTCGACACGGGGCATATGGTGGCCTTCGATGACAGTGTCGGATATGCAGTGAAAAAGGTGGGCGGATTGAAGTCGACCCTCCTCAGCGGGGAAGGACTGGTATGCGAACTGACGGGGCCGGGGACAATCAGGTTGCAGACGAGGAGCGAAGATTCCTTTCTGTCGTGGCTCATCCCCCAACTCCCGACAAAAAAGGGAGACTGAGATCGACGGGGCCAGCAGGTCGCATAAAGTGATAATAAGTTTTCATTCCAATTACATATTGACATATATATGGTATGTATGTTAGGCGCTCTAGAAGTCGAGCACTTATGTTTATTTCTACGAAGGGAGGACCTGAAAAACGAAGATTCACGAATATCAGGCAAAAGAATTGTTGAAGGAATATGGCATTCCCGTCCCAAGAGGCAGTATGACAAAAAGGCCGAGTCAGGCCGGTATAATTGCTACCAATCTGGGTAGTGAACGGGTAGTAGTAAAGGCACAGATCCATGCCGGTGGACGGGGAAAGGGGGGGGGAATAAAACTTGCTTCTTCTCCTGAAGATGCCGAAAAGGCAGCCCGTGAGATTATCGGTATGCAGCTCGTCACCCACCAGACCGGGCCTGAAGGGAAAAAAGTAAAAAAGATTCTGATAGAGGAAGCAAAGGAAATAAAACAGGAGCTGTACCTGGGTATTACCATCGATCGTTCACAAAAGAATGAACAGCCGGTAATCATGGCTTCCGCTGCAGGCGGCATGAATATTGAAGAAGTAGCGGCAAAAAGCCCCGAGAAGATCATCAAGGTGGCCGCCAATCCGGTGGTAAGTTACAGTAACTTTCAGGGAAGAAAGATCGCCTTTGCCCTTGGACTCGAAAAACCCCTGATCGGCGAACTTTCGGATATCTTAAAAAATCTCTATCGCCTCTTTATCGAAAAGGATGCCTCGCTCGTGGAGGTAAATCCGCTGGTTATAACGGCAGCCAATCGTTTCCTGGCGCTGGATGCAAAGATCACCTTCGATGACGACGCACTCTATCGGCATCCCCGAATAAAGGGACTGCGTGATCCTGATGAGGAAGATCCCCTTGAGGTGATAGCCAAGGAGACAGAGGTCAATTATATAAAACTGGACGGCAACGTGGGATGTATGGTAAACGGTGCCGGCCTGGCCATGACCACCATGGACCTCATCAAGATGGCAGGGGCCGAACCGGCAAATTTCCTCGATGTCGGCGGCACAGCCTCACCGCTACGAATTGAACGGGCCTTCAGAATCCTCACGTCCGATAAAAATGTCCGAGCCATTCTCGTCAATATCTTTGGGGGAATCGTGCGGTGCGACCGTGTTGCCCAGGGAATCATCGAAGCGGCATCCAATATGGACCTGAAACTCCCCATGGTCGTGAGACTGCAGGGTACGAATGCAGAAGAGGCACGCCGGATCATGGCGGAATCGACGGTGAAATTTGAAGTGGCGGAAGGCCTCTACGAAGCCGCCGAGAAGGTTGCACAGATGGCAAACTAATCACACATTTGGAAGAGAGAAGGAAAAGTGAGCATATTACTTGATAAGAATACCCGAGTAGTAATCCAGGGCATGACCGGGAAAGAAGGAAGTTTCCATACACGGGAAGCCATAAAATTTGGAACGAATATAGTTGCCGGCATGACACCTGGCAAAGGAGGACAGGAATTCGACGGAATTCCTGTTTTCAACAGGATCTGTGATGCGGTAGAACAAGAAGGAGCCAATGCGTCGGGTATATTTTGTCCGGCCGCCTTTGCCGCTGATGCAATCCTTGAAGCCGCTGAGGCCGGCATCAAACTGATCGTCTGCATGACCGAAGGCGTTCCCGTACTCGACATGGTCAGGGTGAAAAAGGCCCTGTGTGGAACCGACTGCCGTCTCATCGGACCCAACTGCCCCGGTATCACCACCCCTGGAGCCGGCAAGATCGGCTTCATGCCTAATTTCATCCACAAAGAGGGGAACGTCGGCGTCATCTCCCGGAGCGGCACACTGACCTACGAAGTGATATTTCAGTTGTCGGCCCTGGGCATCGGGCAGTCGACCTCCATCGGGATAGGAGGCGATCCCATCGTGGGAACGACCTTTACGGACGCCCTTGAACTCTTCGAGCATGATCCCGCGACGGACCTGGTCATTCTCATCGGCGAGATAGGCGGAACGGCAGAGGAAGAAGCGGCACAGTTCATCAAGGAAGGAATGACCAAGAAGGTCGTCTCTTTCATTGCAGGCCAGACGGCACCTCCCGGCAAGCGGATGGGGCACGCCGGCGCCATCATATCGGGCGGCAAGGGAACGGCAGAGGAAAAGGTAAAGACACTGAAAGAGGCGGGAGTCATTGTGGAATCGAATCCCGCCAATATCGGCATGGCAGCGAAACAGTCCCTCCAGGAACAGGGACTTATCTGATACAAAGAAAGGCCGGAAGATCACTTCCGGCCTTTTTCTTGTTAGTCCTCTTCTTCGTCATCGTACATGTCCGGGTGCAGTGCATCTTCCGGGACCTCGGCTGCGATGGATCGGGTAATCCCCCGCGCCAGCATGGCTGAAATCAGGAAGAGAATGATGACGGCGGCAATCAGGATCAGGATGATCGTGATCGTCCATGCCTTCGCCTCCTTCTCGATCTTCTGAGACGCCTGCATTGCCAGTTCGGTAAATTTCTTTACGTCCACTCCCATACCGACCCATCCAAACCCTGCCGGTTTGGGATAGTTTTTCGAGAAATATGGTATGGGGGCATAGGCCAGTATCATGTTGCTGCCGGAGATTGTATATTTCTCAATTCCCGATTTTCCCTGTGCGGCAGACCGTGCCACATCGGGCAGTGCCGCATCGATATAGCCTGCCTGGTTATAATTGAGCACCTCCTCTCCCTTCGCGCTCATGGCATCCATGGTCTCTTTCGTCAGGGGCGGAACTGCTGTCCCGTCCTTATACAATCCCGCTATGTGATAGTCATTGGGATGGGAAATGACCATACCCCTGTTGTCCACCATGAAGGCGTAATTGCCCGTCGCCGTATCCGCTTCAACGACTCGTCCCGGCTCGGTGGGAACAATGGTGTCCGTGAATTTCGCGAGATGTCTGACATCAAGGGCAAGAACGATCAGTCCCGCAAACCCATCCTTATCGAAAAGAGGGGTGGCCATGCGAATGATGCCCGCGAATCGCTTTCCAGCCTCATAATCGGATCGATTTACATACCATCCGGTAACGTGGGACATATAAATGTCGCCCTTGCTCAGTTTCTGTGCCTGCATGAAATAATCTTCCGATTTAAAGGTGGTATTGGCGGGATCGCTGATGTTACGTAACCCTTCCACGGGTACCACCTCTCCATCGACGATCTTGATTACCTCATCGCCTGTCCGTGCTACGAGCGACATTTCACTGTACAATCGCTCGAAGACCTTTACTATTTTACCGTCTCGTTTTACCCACAGCGGCTGTCTGTTCGTGTTCACGAATTCCTTGTAGGCCGCCTCCGTTGATGGGAGAATCGTTGCAATCAGTACATCCTTTCCCCGTTCCTGCAGGAAACCGGCAACCTCTTCTGCAACATTTGCGGCCCGGACCCCGATCTCTTCCTGGGATTTCTGATCCAGAACGGTAACTGCTCGCTTCCTTGATGTGTCCCCCAATTGGAAAATGCCGTTGGCTATCAGAAAAGACATCAATAATAAGGGGATAACGATAAGCAGGAAGAAGACCCGTGCAACGGTAAAAAACTGCTTATCTTGTGTCGTGTCTGGCATTTTTCTCCCCCTTCAATTTCCTGTTAATTGTAAACTGATCACCTGTTTCCCATTAACCGAAAAAGTAACTCACGAAGGGGTTTGCATAGAGCAGCACCAGAGAGATGACCAGCGCGTATATGGCGATCGACTCTGCCATTGCCATACCGACAAGCATGGTCATCATGATTTTTCCCTGTACGCCCGGATTTCGTCCAACGGCAGTACATGCCCCACTGGCGGCGGTTCCGATTCCCAGACCGGATCCAACAGCTCCCACACCGATCGCGATACCGGCCGCGATCATGGCACCCACTGCAAAAATGGCCTTCGTAAAGGACTCACCTTCGGGTATAGACTCGGCTGCGAAGACCACCGGTGAAGACACCAGCAGAACCGCCATCGTTGAAAATAGAGTACATAACCTTTTCCCAGACCTCCGTAACATGATTTTCTCCTTTCATCGTCAATTATTTTTCACCGTACGCGACAGTGCTGGAAATATCTCATTCTGTGCGTGCTTCAACTGCAACAGATATGCCACTGGAGATTCAGGGACACAACATCCTGGCAACCTCCTGTAATATAGCATTATTTTATGTAGCCAGCACGACCGGCAGGGATTACAGTCGACCTATCATGTTTAACGTTTCATTCAACACAGGCGGCACGTTGAACAAAAGTTAGAACGGTCCGGCACCATGAATCTCCTTGTTTCATAGCCGACAGCAGAGCGCCGACACACGATGATATCATAACCGTGACTGCTCGTACATATCAAAAGCCTGTTAAAAAGGGCGACAACATGATATAGAAGATAAGCTGTGGGTAGTGGTATTTAAAATAACAAAATCTGTCATGTAGCTGGGCGACAGCGGGCGGAGTGCGTATCCGCTGTCTGGTTAAGCGGCAGGTGACAGTGACGCACAGGGAACGAGATTATTCTTACGGTGTTCACCAATGCATGAAATATTAACCGTCGCCACATATCTGGTTGCATGGCTCATATGTGCCTCAGTCCTGCGTATAGAGAGCGGCCTGGTGAAACTGATCATTTCCCTGACTGCTGCCGTATCAGTATATGCGATAATTGCCGTTAAAAATTACAGGGACCAGAAAGACAAACGTGACGAGTCGTAGCCCCCTTCCCCGGACAAAAAAAGAACAAAAAAAGACGTGGGCGTTCCATATATGGGCACACCACATGAAGATGCCTATATGGATCTCCACGCTGTCAGTGATCTTTCTCATCATTATCCTGGCATTGACGGTCAACCGCTCCCTGGAAACGGACATGGCGCAACAGTTTGGAAAGCAGCAACTGGTCATCGCAGAGGGTATCGCCCTGAGAATAGAAAATGTGATTGCCGATATCGAGAAGAGTGCCTATCTCTCTTCTCGACTATCTTCAGACGGTACTATGTCACCGGCCGCGATACGGGGCATCATGACGTCGATCTATGGTGACCTGCCCATGACCTTTGCCGCCACAATCGATGAGCGGGGGAATGTCCAATCCATATACCCTCCCCATCAAGAAAAAACAATTACCAAAGACCTGATCAGGGGAATCAAAGATATACGGAAGCCCCATAGCTACCATGTAGATCTCCCCGGGAATGAAGGCGGCGGCACAACGCCATCGACGATTTTGAGCATACCGTCGAAGGATGGCGGAATTATCATGATGGCCCTCTCACTGGACAGGATCACCGCCCCGTTTGCAACATCCGAGATCGATGGCGTAAACAGTGACCTCTGGATGGTCGACGATATGGGATTTCTGATCACCCACCCGTGGGGAGAGATGATCGGACAGGCCATACAGTCCATGGGAGAGGAAACGGAAAGGGCAAAGCAAAGACTCCAGGAGGTCTTCCTGGGAGGAACGGGGGGTTACGGGACCTTCAAAGTCCGGAACGGCGGAAAGGCACTGGAAAAGAGAATCATCGCCTACGCCCCCGTCCGCGCCGGTGGCACCCTCATGTCCGTGGTCATTACGACACCCTACGGATCGGTCATTGCCCTGCTGAGAAAGGCCTTTTTAAACATCATGATAGGTGCCCTTTCGCTGATCATCGTGGTCATCATCGCCGCCCTGTCCATCGCCTACGCCGGTGTACGCCAGTTCCGCCTCAAGGAGGAATTAAAATATTTCAAGGAACGAAAAGAACTGCAGGACAGA
>Ga0272441_10010139_pt1 | contig 14345 bp, 22 predicted proteins | sample SSMProp6N_FD_193582 | JGI IMG/M metagenome (GOLD analysis project Ga0272441, IMG submission 193582) | Marine sediment archaeal communities from Little Sippewissett salt marsh, Falmouth, MA, United States - SSM-Prop-6N | ecosystem: Environmental > Aquatic > Marine > Wetlands > Sediment ... | reverse complement strand
CTTCATCATATTTTTCCACACTGAACCATTATAACCATAAAACCAGAAGTCAGTATCATCACTTCGTATTCCTTGATAGAACATAACTTTACCATTAGTACCGCCACCCTCATTCCTAAATATCATTTGGTTATTATTAGATCCTGCTGGTCCTTCCATTATTAGTGCAGTAGTTCCAGCAGTTACTATACGTGCTTCTCCTGCAATATGAAGTGTTGAATCAGCACTACTACAACCAATACAAACTCTATCAGCACTAGCATCTACAAATAACATATTTTCATTATCATCGCTTTCCACACGGAAATCAAAGTCCTCGCTATTATCGTTGAATACAGCACTGCCGTTTACTACCAAGTTGCCGTCTATTTCCAAGTTACCACTCATGGTATCTCCCGTCTCATCAACGAATAATCCACGTAACCAAGCCATTACTATATTTAATGTTCCTTCATTCTCTTCCATTTGTGTGGCGTTGATTGTGTCTAAATTATCCCAGTAATTACTTGAGTTGGTATTCAAATCGCCTTCCGTAGATGCTAGTATGAATTCCGTGCTATCCAATCCATCCAAATACTCTGTGTCATTCACGTTCAAGTTTCCCTCAGTAGAAGCTGCAATAAAATATGCTGCATTATGCCCTTCTAAATAATCGCTGTTATTTACATTTAAATCGCCCTCGCTTGATGTCAATATATAGCTCTGCAAGTCCGAAATATTTGCCTCGTAAAAAACAGGTAATCTCGCCCAGTCTATTGTACCTGCTGTTATATTCTCAGCGTATAAAGTAATCAGATTGTTCAAGTCCGAAACCACATCATAGCTATCCCAGTAATTGGAACTGTTTACATTCAAGTCGCTCTCAGAAGTAGTTAAAATAAAAGCTGTGCTGTCCAGACCATCCAAATAATCAGTATCGTTCACATTAAGGTTGCCTTCTTCGGTAACCAAAATAAAATATCCTTCTGCCCAAGAGGAATCCCAGTTAAACTCCGTTCCGTCTAGCGTGAGATTGTTCCCAGCCGTGTATGTTGTATCGGAATCTCTTAAGTCAATCGTGTTGTTTAATTCTGTTTCATTTACATTAAATTCCAGTCCATCGAGATACAAGTAATTTCCAGCAGTGTAAGTGTTTCCGCTATTATCATCATCATCACATTCCCACAGTTCAGACACACCATTGTATTTTAATATTTCACCGTTTCCGCAAACTATCAAGCCGAAGACAGTTCCTTCCAGTGTTATGGGAGTGCTATTTGAGTATGATGTTTCTCCTCGTGCATCTATTGTTGAATTGAGTTCTGTCTCATTAAAATAAAGCGTGGTGCTATCGTTGTATAAGTATTTTGAACTTATGAGCCATCTGTCCCCTGACGATGTTCCGTTGTTATATATCGTGGGGCTGTAATAATAGTAGTAGCTGTCCTCTCCAAAGAGTGCTAATGAACTCTGGCTAATTATTATGAATGTAAAAAAAAATATTGTCAGAATTTTATACACGTGTTACCAACTCTTTATTTTCTTTTTTGCATCTTTCGTCTAGTTCTTCCAGTTTTTCTATATCTGTTATTCCTCGTTCCTTGAATTTTGTTGTTGCTCTCACATATTTAGTTGGTAATGTTGCTCCATATTTATAATAAGCTATTCCTCCGTGCACACCGTTTGGCCACATATAAATTGTACCCGGAGATGTTATAAAGTTTCCCACCTTGGTGTCATATATTCCTCCTTTGTTGTCTGCTGAGAGTATATCAATTTTTCCAGAATCATTTACAACAGCGATTATATCTTGTTTCTTTAATCTGGCCTTTAAGAAAGGTGCTAGAATACCATCCGTCATGAATGATACAAACATCAATAACATTCCACCCACCACACCGAGAAGAATTGATATTATCATAAAGATGTTGAATGTAATTGCACCCGACATAATCAAAACTGCGTTTATCATACTACCGAAGGCAACCAATACTCCAAGTAATACCATAGATTTCATTTTATCGCCCCTTAAAGAATGACCCTATTTTTGATAACATTCCACCACGTGGTCTATCACTTTCAGCGTCAGCCTTGAATTGTTTTATTTGAGTGGCCAATAGTGCTCTCTCTCTTCCCATACCACCACTACTTCTTTTAGATTTAATAAATGTTTTCATTTCAACTTGGTCAAGATGTTTCAAGTCATGGAATTTCAGTTTAAAGTCAGGCTGTTCCATTATTGTGTCAAGCCTTACTATTTTTTGTGTCAACATAAGTTTTTTAATGTCGTCGTCAGTGAGATTTGTTAGAGCCATTTCCTTGTCAAAAGAAATCCAAAAGTTGGACATAAAGTTTTCTGGAACTTTTATTTTCTTTTGTTCGTCTTCCAAAAGGAATTCCGCAAACTCTCTTCCATCACTTTTTATTTCCGGTGGCTCTTGTGCGAACTCAACTTCGTTTATGTTTTTTAGTTGTTCTAGTTCTATCTGATTCATAACTCCGACCTCGGATTATTGGCCATCGTCAACCAAGTAAAGAATATTGTTATTGTGTTTATTATTAAAAACAATATGTTAACTCCAACAAGTACAATCTCCTGTTTTGAATGTGTTGTGCAGTTCCACTCGCTTGTATCATTGAAGTTAGTGACATAACCACAATGGACAGTTTCCAAATCAAATGCACCAAACATCAGTATTATGAAAAACAGCCATGAAACAATGAGAAGAAATATTCTCGGATTTCTATCAAGTTTTATTACATTTGTCAGGCCAATAAAGAAAGTTAAAAAACCAAGTAACATGAAGATTATATACATTGATTCAAGCATCAGTTACCATCCTCTCAATAATTATTCTATTTTTATCTGTTACTGATAAGTTGAGAGTTTCACAATCATAAAGACCGGCTTCTCTTAATGGTACTGTCACAGTTATGGCTTTTGATGTGTTCACAGTATGTGGTTTTATAATTCTCCTAGAAATTATTTTTTCTTCCATTGTAATATAATTATACTAACTCATATAAATAATTATGTGTTACAAATAGAAAAATAAAAGAAAAAAAAGGGGGTGTGACATTATTTTCTCAGTCCCAGATAGCTGAGTATAGTTCCTGCAGCTAGTATGATTAATCCTATCGCTAACAGTGTCATTGAACTCCACGTTCTTGATAGTGAATCGTTGTATGCTGTGTTTGCATTGTCATTGATGTCGTTTACAGTATAGGTTATCCAAAATTCATCGTCTTCACTGTCTGCAAGTGGACAACTTGTTATGCTATACGTTCCGAGTGCCCTTGAAACTACTGTATAGTTTGTTGTTTCTGTCAATAACTCTTCCGCGTCTGTGTCGTTATCGTGTATATAGATTGTTTCTGCTGTGACATTGTCGTATGCGTGTGTTATTGTCAATGTTTCTGGCTGAGAGCCTGCTGATGCGTGTGTCTCATTGTCGTATGAATAATCAACAGATGGTAGTGTAACTGAGTTACCTACCAGAGTGACACTCCATATTCCAATGGGTATCAACATCAGTATGGTCACAACTGATAGTATCATAGACCTATCCATTTAGGTCACCAACTATCTTTTTCCGCCGAACATACCGAAGTAACCGAGTATAGTTCCTGCAGCCAATATTATCAGTCCTATTGCTAACAACTGAATTGAGTTCCAACCATATGTTTGTACGTTTGTATAGGTTGTGTTAGCTGTTGCAGACCAATTTGCTTGGCTTATGGAATTGTAGAATATGGATATTACCCAAATACCAATGACGATTGTCATTGCAGAGGTAATTACCATTACCACAGTTCCACCAACTAAACCCTTCTTACTTAGGTTCAAAAGTTTTGTATTCATAATAATATTATTGGGTTTCCGGAGTTTATTAACCCAACACATTAAACATGGTAAAAATAGAATACCCAAGGGTATTTTCTAAAGAAATATGCTAGTTCGATGTCCGTCAAACAAACAATATGTTTTTTGAACTATTGTTTGACGTTTTGTAAAAAATCTGTTGTTTTACCCCTAGGGTAAATGACTAAAAAGCTCTAAAAATACTTCTAAGTGGGGAATGAGTTATCTGAAGATGGGTGTTTTCATCTCTTGTCTGACGTTTTCTTCAAATAGTCTTCAATTATCAATCTCATTTCAGAACCCGGGGGGAATTCTGAATTAAACCTATCGATAGCTCTTAACCTTACTTCATAGTACAACTTCAAGGCACTTCTTATCGCTTTTGAATCAGCACCAAAGGAATCTTTTATACCCATAAGTTCTTTTACTCTTTCGAGTATCTTCTCTTCCTTCTCATTCATTCTAAAAGCGATTCTCCTATCTCGTACCATTCCACCACCAATAGTCTGTCTCTCTTCTTCTTCTGTTAACTATTTTCCATTTCTTCTCTAGTTTTTTTAGTTTCCTTTCCAAGTTCTTGCGATTCTTTATATCAGCCAAAAGCATAATAGTTTGTATATTTACTTCTTCTAATCCTTTTCTTTTGGCTTCTTTGAAAGCCTCTTCTATCTTCTGGTCTATGGTACTCATCTTCTCAACCCATGAAAGAATATATACAATATGGAGGCTATACCAAAAGCTATTAAAATCTGCATTGCGAAATAAACTTGAACCGGTAAAATAGCTGTCGTGGATGCATCAAAGAATACACCTGCTGCGACAACGAGACCAGTTGTTAATGTAGTTCCGAAATCATCTGTCTTATTGTAAACAAGGAACAGCCCCAAAAACAAAAGAAGGACATAAAACCAGTTTCCCAAGGCAAGAATATAAATATCTATCGGAGCTTGAAAAAACTCTCCATTAAAAAACCTATTATTGATATTCGTCATGTTTGTTACCCATTCTGTATTATTCATTTAAATCACTCATAACTCTTCATACTCCTATCGGCTATCAGTTGTATCACACCGAAGATATATATCACATATACAATCGTGGATATAGGCAAAGCCAATACCTTTGGAAAACCAACATTCAATAACATCGGATAAACGAGTATAGTGGATTCAAAAAGCATTCCCACTATCATCGGAATACCCATAAAGATAAAAGCATAAACAGCGTTGACAAACGATTGTTCCTGTGTGGAATCTACATCACTACCAGTCACATCTTCAACAACATTTTGTGCATTACCACTTTTCTCATTTACGTAAGTTGCAACCTTTTCTGTTCTAATACAGAGACCACTATCGTCTCTTTCTGCACAAATATTTTCTATTATAACCTTGTCTCCAACAAGCCCTATTTGGGAAACCATACTGAGAGACATATTGAATATAAAAATAAATATTACAATATCGTATATTCTCACTTCTTACCACCTGAAATTTTATTTAATACAGCTAAGAACAAGGCAAGTATTATAATTGTTCCCTGAACTGGATAAGCCCCGATTGTGTAAAGTATCAGTGCAACAACACAAGTTATTATTCCTCCCATAGCACCATGAACCGGGTCAAACATCATCGGCAAAAGCAACAACCCCATAGTACAAATAAACACCAGAACTATCTCACTGAATCCCGGTATCTCTGTAACAAACTTTACAAATCCACCGAATGTCTTAAACATTTCATAAGTGTTCTGTCCATATATGTTGTGGTGGACTTCCATACCGGCGTAATAAGTTGCATTTCTATCAGGAACAACATATGTCATTGTAACTTCAGACGTGTTGAAGGATACCGCATAATAAAGCTGCTGTGAATGATTAGACCCGTTATATACAAAAAACTCTGTTATGTTTATATTGGAATTTGTATCCATGACTGAAAGGGTTATCGTGGATGTATCCCAATCAAAACTCAAGTCAGTTGAGAAGTTTCCTTCAGAGGTATTGAAAGCCTGATTAGTGCTTATCAAAATATTCTTAATCAGATTGGTCGTGTCAATAACAATGTTTCCTATACTCCTTTCCAACGAACCTGAGGTAACCGAAATCTGATATTCTTCACCATTCACAAGATAGGCCAAAGCCCTGTCCTCGACATCGAAAGGCGTTTCCGTCACATCAATCAAGTCGCCTTCATAATACTTCTTTATATGTATCCAAGCATCGTCATAACTTCCTGTGTTGTCCTGAAGAATAAACTGATTTTGAACAACTTGGTTGTTGTTTGCATCAGCCAGATAGAACTCTTTCGGGTCATCTGGAGAATCAATCTTCAAAGTTCTATGGTATATGTCACTGACATCATACACAACAGTTGACTTTATTCTATTGGCTGGACTGAATACAGTTACCAAAATATTGGAATCCGATATGTTGAAATTGGTTTCACCATTGTCACAAAATATCTTAAATTGTGTATAGTTTGTTCCAGGAGGCAGCATATTAGTTCCATTCATTTCATTAAAGAACCTGACAAGATGATTCTCATTAACCTCGTCATATGTTGTTATTGTGGTTGTATTGGCTGACAAGGTTGTATTAGGCCAACTGTATTTCGCATAGTAGTTGCCGAAAAGAACCTGTATGCTTGTCACATTTGTTGTATCAACGACTAATTTAGTTCCGTTTTTATATGTTGTCGTATTTGTGGTATTGACATAAACATCACTCAAATCGGATTTGACCAGATAGTCGGAAACAAAACTACCAAAATCTATGTTGTGTTTTGTTCCAGTAACATCTATGTCCTTGCTAAATGCAAATGTGCTGTTGCTCGTACATCCACCACCAGACTGGACAACCAAGTTCTCCGTAATACTGTATGGCGTATAATTCAAATCATCAACATAGCAAGTAAAGTTATAGCTTCCCACAATAGGTGTAAACGTATATGGCGAAGCGACCAACAAGCCATCCTTATATAAAGTTGTATCTATGTCAGCAGTACAAGTTATGGCGGTTTCAGTTTCTCTTGTGGTTGACCAACCAGCAGAACTTGACAGAACAAGATTTGAAGCTATCCCCTCAACAGTATAATTACCTGACAAAAGAGTTGTCCCACCACCCGTATCATTAGCATACCAAACATAGTCGTATTCCCCTTTAGGCAAGTTAATCACACGATACATATATTTCTCACCTTCAGTGGAAGGAAGCGTCAAACTAATGTTTTCTATATATGGAAGGTCGTCAGAACCTCCGGTAAAATTGGCTTTCCATTTCAGGTCTGAACCGGTTGTACTGAACGTGTGCATAGTTCCTTTTTCACCGGTAACGTTTTCCCAAGCAGAACCATCGGCAGCCATCCAGTAAAATATTTTCGTTGAACCGGGCGTCGAGTCAGACCAGTCAAGAGTAGCGTTGTATATCGTATCTTCAGACGAGTCCATAGTATCTGAAATGACATTACCAGTTGAAGAGAAATCCTCATAGTTGTATTTCAAGTTGTCTATTTCCAGCGTATAATTAAAAATGTCAGCCACAGAACCAAAACTCCAAACACCAGTTGCCTGAGACCATGACGTGGTTGCATTGGGGCATATTCCATCAGTAAATATGTCCGCATTCACTCCGTTTACTTTTATCAGAAAATCATACCATGTATCGTCACTATAAGAACCGCATGGAGTTTGAGAAGCCTGCCATGTCCCACCAGATGTGAGCCACTGCCCACCGTCATGTCTTCTTACATAAAAATTGCCCCCATGGTCAATATCAATCTTTAATCCAGTAGAACCAGTACCCGAATAAAATACTGTTTCAACATAAGGAGAAAACGGAGTGCTTGTAAATCTAAAATCATAATCAATCTTTGTCCAGCTTTCTGTAACTTCCATTCTACTATATTTCTCTTCAGCATCAACTTCCAATACTCCACCACTCTCGGTCAAAGTTCCGTAGTTGGTCGTATATGTCGGTTTCACCCCATCAGTAAATTTGTCATAATAAGTTTCATGCCCAGAATCCGCCTCAAGAAGTATTTTCCCCGTAAGCTCTTCCGCGGAATTCGCAAGAGTTGACCTTCTCGTATTCGTAAAACTATCAAGCTTATCAGAAGAGGTAAACTCATCTGTTGTTGTACTTTGAGAACTACCGGAAACATAATAGTAGGCACTTCTGTTGTATAGGTTCAAGATTTCATCCTCGCTTAAAGCCCTGTCGTATATCATGACTTCGTCTATTGTTCCGTTTAGATTGAAATTACCATCACTGTCATCATCTTCCGCTCCTATTCCTAAGTCTTTTGCTCCCTGAACAGACTTGTATGTCTGTCCATCATCTGTGTCTACTTCTGCATTCCCGTTTATATATAAGTAGTTGTGTCCGCTGTCTGAAACACCACATATATGAACCCATTGGTTAGCTGTTGAACTTTCTGATGAATCGTAGGCAACCGAGTCTGAATTATCGTATATTCTCCATTCCCAGTTTGTCCCATCATTGCTTAACCAAAAACCATAGTTACCAGCTCTTCTGTGAGCAATATGTTGATATCCGTTTAATTCGTTGAGATTGACCCAACTGCAAATTGAAATAGTATCGTTAAATTTAAAATCATCTCCAGCATCAATGTAATCATCATCTCCGTCAAATTCCACACTGTAACCGTATTTGTTGTTGCCGTTGTATGGACTTATCAAGTTGTGCGTGTCGTATGCAGTCGAACCTGTTCCCTCGTCAAATCTCCACTCCCCGACCAGCCCTTCTCTTATGTGAGTGTTGCTGTTGTATATGTCCAAGATTTCGTCTGAAGATAAGCCTCTGTTCCATATCTGCACTTCGTCTATTGTTCCATCCATCATTTCTAATGTTCCACAACTCCCTCCTCCTATGGATACACATCCATCATATTCATCTCTTACCGCTCCAGAAACATCTTCGTTGGAATCTACAAGACTTCCATCTTTATAGGCATACATTCCCGTTGAATTATATGTTATTATTAAATGTTCCCATTCGTCTGTGTTAAAAGACCAATCCAATCGTGCATCATTGTTGTTCTCAGTTGCTAATTCAAAAATATCTGGTCTCAAAAAGAAAGTAGAAGAATTACTACCTATTATTTTACCTTCCCCTATTATTGTATTAGTTCCTGTGGATGTTGGTTTTAAGATAGCTGATATTGTAAATTCTGTTAATCCTGCAAGTATAGAATCACTTTCATATCCTAAATCAACGTAATCATCCCCGTCAAACTCCAAAGCACCACCGTATTGTCCAGTCGTCCATGTCGGAGAGTTTTCCAGAGTTCCGTCGTTGAAGGTTTCTCCCGAGAACGTCCCGTCGTTTCCCTCTCCTGATACATCTGCCTGATGGGTCGCGTTGCTGTTGAACTTCCAATACCCCACCAGACCACTTTGCTGGTTGGAATAAGGATGAGTGTAGTTGGCTCCGTTCCATTCAAAAAGAACTGTTTCAATCGTATCCGAGCCATCAGCATCCACAAGAGTAGCGTTGAATTCATAAACCTGACCACTGGAATAAGTCGATGGGTCAGCCGGGTATTCTGTCGACGTAGACAAGCTTGGGTCAGCACCATTAACAACAGATATACCAAACACTAAGAAAACTGCAAAACAAATCAAAAAATTTATTTTTTTCATTTAACTCACTTTTTTTTCTTTCTAGTGGTTACAGAATAACTCTTCACACGTCCATCCTTAGAACCCTTTACATAGTTAACTTTGGATACCGTTACCGTTTTACCACGAGCTTTTTTTCTTGCTGATTTAGCACTTACAGCACGAACTCTTTTTACTGCCATGTAATTCTCACCCCCTATTTAAGTTTTATTACTATCTCCTTTGGCTTACGTTTCTTTGTTTTTTTCTTTCTCTTTCTTGGTTGTTCATAGCCGAAAAAAGCTTCTGTCTCCCTTCTCGAAGCTTCCGCCAACGAATTTAAAATCGGACTCTTCTGGAAAGCATCAGCAGCATCTTTAAAATTAGTACCAATATTTTTTAGTGGTGAGGATTTAGAGCCACGTCCTATTACCTTCTCGGCCTTTTCAATTTTATTAAGTTCTCTGTCTATGTTCCTGTACCTCCTCGCTTTTTCCTCCTTATATCTTCTTCTGTCACGAAGTTTCTCAAGTTTTCTCTCATCAAGCTTACTTTCAATACTTCTTTTTCCCTTCACAAGCTTTTTAAACAAACCCAATCTTCTCACCCCCGTTATCGGTAATACTGGTCTGGTTCACGTCTTTGCGAGGCCACCACACCATAAAATATCAATCCAAATATCAAAACCAAAGGCCACCATCTCCATATGGTATGTATCAAATCATATGTGGCGAGAGCCTGTGTCTTGTTGAATGCTGTTGTTTCATTTAATGCATTTATCTCAGGCCTCAACACCGGTGACACATGAACATACAACACATTAGTAAATATCAAATAAAACATACCAATCAAAAATATACCTGCAAGTATCATAAGCCAAACCATGACGACACCCTTATTATTCTTTCTTGATTTCAATTTATCTAAAAACTCCATTTAACACCACCAAATGAAAGGAGTTTCCTAGGCGATAAAATCGGCCACTCGAACTCCTGATATTTCTTTTTTCTCCTCCTCCTAACTCTTTTTACAAAATCATTATCATCACTTGGAAAATAAAAGGTCGTTGGAGGAATCGGACTAGGTCTCTTTTCCTTAAATTCTCTAGGGTTAATGGGTTTTGGTCTCCTAAAGGTAGGCAACCTAAAAACTGGTAAAGTTATCGGAGTAATCTTTTTTCTCTGCACAACATCAAATCCTGATATTGTATCAACAGCATAACCCTGAGAGAAACGAGAATATGTTTTTTGTATACTACTCGTCGACACACCAAGAAGAGATATCACACTCCTTCTTTGTCTCTCCATAGTTCTAGACAATGATTTTTGCTTGGATAATGTCTTTGACAGACCGCTACTTAATTGTCTTGAAGTAATAGTCTCCTCCAATCTCTGCAATCTCATATAGGCATTTTGTTCTTCGACCAAATTGCTCGTTCTTATTTTATAAGACGATAAAAATGGAACACTACTCTGTTTTACAAAAGCCTTTTGAGCAGCAACAAATGCATTCTGTGATGATGAAATTATTGAAGAGACTTTCGGTAGACTACTAACCAACTCGGCTTCAAATTGTGATGGCCGTGTCCATCCGATTGTTCCTCCTTGTGATGAAAAAACAGGTGAAATCTTTTTTGGAGTGATAATATATTTCTTCCCAAAAATCTCAACTCTAAACGGCTGTTTAATATTATATTTTTTTATGTAAGCCTCTATAGCAACACTAACCCTTTCTTTGACAGCACTCTCTATCTTCTTTTGATTCATGGTTTTATCCCATGCCTTCTGGAACTTTGTCTTTGGTGGTTTAAGTTCAGCCATACCCTTTTCAGATGCAGTAAGCTCCGCCTTAACTCTCTTTGCAAAATTCTCACCTGTTCCACCAACTGCATAATAAGCACCCAAACCCACAACACCAAGCCTTGCAATTCTACCACCAGCCTTACCATACTCACCACGAGAAATCTCCTTCACAATCTCTCCAGATTCTTCACCAACATACTTACCACTAATAGCTGCAGCACCTGCACCAAGACCAAAATATATGGACTTAGCAGCAAAAGCAGTCTTTGCTTTTCCCAACCCCGAATACCAAGAACCAGCCTTACTTAAAAACGACATCCCCTTACTGTAAGCACTTACACCAAGCACAGTAGCCGGAAGCGTAGCATAAATAGATTCTGAAGCGTCAACAGCACCCTGAATAAAAGCTTTACTTGACTTAAATTCCGGATTAGTGGACAACCTCTTCGACATCTCCCTAAGAATAACTTTCTGTCCCTTTTCAGCATCCTTACTAGTCTTGTAAATATATTCCCCCGCAGTAATAGGATTCGTCAGAACACCCAAACTTATATTGGATACGAATCTTTCAGTAGGAGTAAGCTTTGAATAAATTGCCTCGGCCTTGCTGGATATTCCTGACTCACTCCTCTCAATCGTTTCCAGTAATCTTTCTCTTGATATGGATTGCTCCTGACCTTCCTCACCAACAATAAATTCAGTCTTAGGTTCTGACTTCAAAACCTTTTGCTTGGGAGTAATGGGTGGAGTAGAAAAAACATCATTGCCGGGAAAGAAAACTTTTTCCCCCAGCTCAGTTAATGGTGACACTTTTACATCTCTAGCTTTTGATAATTGACCATAAGCACTCGATGATAATATTCTGGCTTGAGCAGCAGATTCTCTGGTATCCTCAAGCTCCTTTAAAGTTTCCTCTTTGGAAAGCTCCTTACCATCCACAATGAACCTAGTTCCAGACTCAGCCTTGCTAACAGATTCTATTGTCTTGACGGTTTCCTTCTCAATCTTTGAAGCTTCCTGTTGTACTTTCTCAGCTTTCTGCATTTCATCGGTAGGAGAATAACCAACCTTCTCTATCTCAGAAATTTTCTTCCTAGCAGTCTTAGCCTCCTCAGTCCTACCTTGTTCTTCCAAAGACTTGGCGACCTCTTCATACTTTCTTTTAGTTCTCTTAGTATCTTCCTTAGAAGTAGTTTCAGCCTCTTCTGCTTTTCTCTTAGCAGTTTCAGCCTCCTTTATTCTACCCTGTTCTCTCAGGGACTTTTCAACTATCCTATATCTCTCGGCATCAGTCACCATTAATTAATACTATTATGTCTCCGTTCTTTATAAACTTAACTATAAATTCTCAATAATTTCATCCATTTTTTCAAAAACCCGAAGAAAACAATTCATGATAATCTCCATCGAACAATCATGTCTTCTGTATACCCTGACATTTGAAAACTCGGTTTTACAATATGGACAAACATATCTTACCTTTTCTTTTTTTTCCAAGAGACTTACCTCAAGGTGCAGTTGTCAAAGTCAAATCATTCGGGTCAACGGTTGATGTGGTAGTGGTACCAATAAAAGTACTGCTATCATTATTCTCAACGACATTGGTACATATTACCAATGGCTTGTAAGGATAGCAGGTTTTTATCAAGTCTATTTCATGCTCGAACATATCATATTGAATAGCCTTGTCCCACACTTCAGTCCATCCCATTATGAAATAAAGACCGATAAGAGTAAATCCTATCAGACCAATCCACATCAGCACAGCGAACTGACTAGGTTTCATCTTTTCCCTCCTCCATAACTTCTACTTTTATTTTTCCATCCGAAAAAGATTCATACTTCTTAAGTTTCTTCATAACCTTCTTTTCCAGATGACTTGCATTTATTCCAAGGCCTGTCATGACCTCAAGAACAACTTCAGTATCAGAAACAAATTCATACTCAAAAGTAGGTGTAAACTCAAAGGGTACAACTTTTCTCCAAGCCCAATTTGTGAACTTACCAGTCAAAGTACTCTTGTCCCATTTCTTCTCAAAAGTATCCTTTTCATTCTTCATACACTCCTGCATTGTTTCATTCAAGTCTTCAGGAAACGTCACCTTAAATTTCAACTTTTTCACCCCCTTCAATATTCCATTCTAATATCTCATGCTTATCAAAAAATTCATTGGGTATGTGCTTACTTTTCAAATGACCAATAAAATCATCTTGTCTTACTTCAGCTCCACACAACTTGCATACAAAAACCTCTTTCATTTTTTCACCCCCGAATTATATTTGAACAAAGTATAAACAATCGAATATAATAAAACACACACAAGAAACAAAACAACATTAAAAACAGAATATATTACTTTTGAAAGTATTGATAGCATCGGAGAACCGGAAACAGCAAAAGATTGCCCGGAGAAAACAAAGACACTGATAGAAGCAAAAGTAAAGAGATGTAGAAGAATTATTTTCGAAAAGCTCCAAGTCTCATCAATCATTTTTCACAACCTCTCCATAGAACTCACAAGGCTCATGCTCGAATATGTGGTCTGTCAGTTCCTCTTCCTTCACAAGCCTGTCACAAATCCTGCACCTATACTTCATTATTCTCACCCGTCGAATCAAACTTTTTATGCTCTTTGCCTTCTTCTGAATCAGCCCGATGCCATTTCTTACATTTCATACACCAGTAAAACTCCTTTTCAAGCATTCTTCTCCACCAGCTCTTCTTGTTTTCTTCTGTATGCCCCGCAGTATTTTGATGCCTGATAGTCGTCATGACAACAGGCATGACCACACCTTAGTTCGCACACATCAAAAAACTTACACTTCATTTAAGCTCTCCTTTCTGTTTTTTCTTATCTCGCAGTCTTCCTCTTTTACCAGACAGCTAAAAAACAAAAACCCGCTGAAAAAGACTATAGGTATCATGCATATGATTGCTATTGTTTCAATCACTCCTTCTATCATTCTTTAATCGCCTTTAAAATTCTTTCCCCTATCGCCTGAATAACATTAACCGTGACAGCATTACCCATCTGCTTGTATCTCTGCGTATCCGATACTCCTGAAGTCCATCCGTCAGGGAA
>Ga0272441_10010138_pt1 | contig 14346 bp, 11 predicted proteins | sample SSMProp6N_FD_193582 | JGI IMG/M metagenome (GOLD analysis project Ga0272441, IMG submission 193582) | Marine sediment archaeal communities from Little Sippewissett salt marsh, Falmouth, MA, United States - SSM-Prop-6N | ecosystem: Environmental > Aquatic > Marine > Wetlands > Sediment ... | reverse complement strand
GAGACGGGCCCCGCCCGGGAGGCGTTTTTCGAGAAACACCTCAAGAGGCAGAAACAGAAGACCGATTCCAGCACCCCGAGGGAAGAGAGAGGCAAGAAGCATAAGTGAATCATATAGCCCCTGAAGGCCCCAGGAGGGCCACGTCCTGGAATGGCACAAGAGACTATCTCAAAACCGCAAATGTCATTGCGAGGAGCGTAGCGACGAAGCAATCTCAATCCTGTGGGTGGGAGATTGCTTCGCTCCGCTCGCAATGACATGCCAAAGTGTGGTTTTGAGATAGTCTCCAAAGAGGATGGAATAGACCATGCGTACTGTGAGACCCATCAGCATCGTACTTCTTGAGATAGCCCTACTCCTACTTGCTCTCGCCTCTTCGGCCGGGGCGAGAGAGAAGGTCATCCTTGATACCGACATGGTCATGCTGTACGACGACGGCGTTGCCATGATGATGCTCGCGAACCACCCGGAGGTGGAGTTGCTCGGCATAACGACCGTGCCGGGAAACACGTGGCTTGCAGAGGGGACGGCCTACGCTCTTCGTCAACTGGAGGTGCTGAAGTGCGGTGACATTCCCGTGGCCCAGGGAATACGTTATCCTATTCGGGCGGGCCGCTGTGAGACCCTGCCGGTGGAACGGAAGATGTTCGGTTTCAGTTCAGGCTATGTCGGCTGTTTCGCGCGTCCTGAACCCGGATCGTACCTGGATGCGTACCGATCTGAATTTACGGGCGACCCGACAATCGAACCGGTGGCCACGCATGCCGTGGACTTCCTGATCGATACGATCAAAGCCAATCCGGGCCAGGTCACGGTCATGCCCATCGGCCCATGTACGAACCTGGGGATCGCCATACGAAAAGCACCCGAGATCATTCCGCTCATCAAGCGAGTCGTCTACATGGGCGGCGCGTTCGATGTGCCGGGCAATACGACACCCGCCGCCGAATTCAATTGGTGGTTCGATCCGGAGGCGGCGAAGATGTGTGTCCGAGCCCCGTTTGCCGATCAACTGATCGTGGGCCTGGATGTCTGCGAGAAATACCGTTTCAACAAGGAAGCGTTTGATCGCATCACGGCGGTTGACACGCCTGTCGCCCGGATGTTCAGAGCCAGATATGGGAAGCAGTTTCTGAAGGACCCTCATTTCACACGATTGGTCTGGGATACGATTGCCGTCGCTGTAGTCATCGATCCAACGCTCATCGTGAAGGAAGAGACCCGGTGGGTGGACGTGAACGCGGACTATGGACTGTACTACGGCAGGAGCCTTGGTTATCGCAGGCAGGGGCCCGTCGGCACCCAGAGGGCCCGGATCCTCTTCACCATCGATGAAGAACGTTTCTGGGATCTGAAGGTGGATCTTCTCACCCAGTGATGTGGCCACACGGAACGGCGGACACTCCCGGTCTGCCGGTCGCACAGCGGCACGTTGTGTCAGGTGTCACGGAGCTGCTTCACAGGGTGACCACGGTGCCCAATTGCTCGGCCTCGGCTCGCGCCAGTGCGCGAGCGGCGGCCGCGAGGTCCTGTACGGCGACCCCGACGGATTTGAATAGGGTGACTGCCTCGTCGCTCGTGCGTCCGACCGCCTTTCCGGCGAGAATCTCGCCAAGTTCCGCGTGGATGTCGGCCTCCGTGATCGACCCCTGCTCAAGCGGGATGATCAGATCCCCCGTCTCGGTCAACGCCGATTCCCGATGATCGACGACGATCTGTGCCCGACAGACAGTCTCCGCCGGGATTTCCTGCACCTGCGGCTTGTAGGAGCCGACGGCGTTGATATGAGTCCCCGCTACAATATCCGCATCGGCAAAGACCGGCGTCTGCGAGACCGTGGCCGTACATACAATGTCGGCTTCGCTGACGGCCGCTCGAGCGCTGGCAGCTACTTCAATATCGGCTTTGAGATGCGTGCCCATTTCGGAGGCGAACGTACCCGCCGCCTCCGGCAGAGGGTCGTAGACTTTGACTGTACGAATGGATCGGACGGCCAGGACGGCTTCAAGCTGCGTTCGTCCCTGGACGCCGGCTCCCAGGATGGCGACACGGGATGCGTCGGATCGCGCGAGGAGGTCCGTCGCCACTCCCGAGGCGGCTCCCGTGCGAAGCGCCGTCAGAGATGTTCCATCGAGGATGGCTCTGGGGGTCCCGGTCGTGCTGTCGAACAGGCACACGAGGGCCTGAATCCGTGGCAGTTCCCTTTGGACGTTCGCTCCGAACACATTCACGACCTTCACGCCGATGTTCCCGAAACACGGCGCGTACGAGGGCATAAACAACGCCGTGCCTTCGTATTCCGGGACGTCGATGTGGCTGCGGACCGGCATCCTCACAGCCCCGGACGTCAATTGCGAAAACGCGGTTCTCATCGCCTCGATGGCCTCCGCCATGGGCAGCGCCCTGCGGACATCATCGGCGGAAAGGACGCGAATCGCTCTGGGTTGTGTGTGCATCAAGACGTCTCCATTTCATCAGTACGGCCGCGCTTGCGACGGAGCCGATCCTCGATCTGTTTCGAAGTCTTCGTCACAGACAGTCCGCCCAGCGCCGTGCAGCGTAGCTCCCTCGGCAGGCTGCGCCCGACACGATCCATCGCCTCGATCACTTCGTCCAGCGGGAGGACTGGATCATAACCCGCCAAGGCCATGTTCGCGCAGGCCAGCGCGTTGGTCGCCGCCATGACGTTCTTTCCCAGGCAGGGCACCTCCACGCGGTTGGCGACCGGATCGCACACCATGCCGAACGAGTTTTGGAGCGCCATGGACGCCGCGGCTATAGCCTGGTCGGCATTGCCGCCGGCCAGGGTGACCAGAGCGGCCGCAGCCATGCCGGAGCCCGCGCCGCACTCCGCCTGACAGCCGGCCACCTCCGCGGCGAAGGTGGATTTCGTGGCAATGAAAACCCCAATGATCCCGCCGGCCAGCAGGGCCTTCGCCGCATCGACATCGGTCAGACCGAGCGAGTCCGTCACGGCCAGGCAAGCTCCCGGAAGTGCGGCACAAGCCCCCGCCGTGGGGGCCGCCACGATCACTCCCATCGCGCTTTTGACCTCCATCAAGGCCGTTACGTAGAGCACGATCCGGTTGGCCACGCCTGCTTCCAGAAGATCCCCGGCTTCCATGCGCTGCTTGAACGCGCCGCACTGGTGGCCGAGAATTCGGTCCGGATACGTCGTACCCTGGATGCCACGCTCGACCGAAGAACGCAGGATGTGCACGATGTCCACCATGCGGCGAATCACGTCCTCCGCCGGCAGATTCGCGCGTTCACTTTCGTACTGCACCGCCAATTCCCACAGCGGTGTGTCCCCGCCGCCGTTGCAGCAGAGCATTTCCCCGCAGGTGGAGAACGGTACGCGTACATCCTTTCGGGACAGGACCGGCAGGACCGGTGAAAGCCGCTTCACATATCGCACCTCTTGCGGCCTCAAATGAGCGAGGATTTCCGCGTCTTCGATGAACCGCTGGGCCTTGACCTGGACGAGCGGGCCGTCGAGCCCTTTATGAACCAGGATGTGGTCTGCCTCTACGGCCCGGGTGAACTGAGAGAGGGTCTTCGGCCCACCCTTATGAAGGTAGATCAGAGTCTCCCAATAGTCCCCCGCTATCGCCAGCGAGAAACCGTCGATGCCGATGACTTCGATCATACCGCCGCCCTCTGAGACGGCCGTCATCACGTGTCTCTGCCCTTCGTTCACGAGCGCGAGGTGATACGTGTTAGGGTGGGGGTCGTGAAGGTCACCGGTCTTGACGCTGACGTGGATCCCGGCTTCCCGGATAAGTTGGTCCGAGTCGGGCAGTCGTTCGTCGGTGGCGTCCCAGCCCATGAGGCCCGCGAACAGGCCCATGTCCGACCCTTGGCTATGATGGGTGGTCGCGAGGGAGCCCTGGGTGTCGTATTCGACCTGGACCTTTCTCAAATCGCCGCCCATCAAGTCGCGGGCCAGTCTCCCAATGCGCAGAGCGGCGGCACAGTGCGAACTGGAAGGCCCCCGCATCACAGGACCAATCACATCGTTCAGGATGCTCGCAGGCATTCTTGTTTTCGCCATGGTATATGACGCCAATCTCTGGCTGATTCCGGCGCTCCATGCAAGGTCGTTCAAGCGTCGCCTCGTCTACCCGGGCGCACGCGTTGCGAGACGCAAGCCCATCATAGCAGTGAAAGATGGAATCTCAAGGAGTTGCCGGCGCGTTTGCGGTTGCATCGATGTCATGTCGATACGACACGATGAAATGGAAGCGCCCGCCAACCAGAGCAGGGATGGGACCGGCTGTGATTCTCCGGCCTGCAGGCAATGATCGGGGTCTGTGCCTGTGTCGGGCACAGACCCCGATCCAATGTTCCTATCCGTGCAACAACCAACGCCGGAGATCGCCTTCTGGCATCGTCCCGGCAAAGCCGTCGCGGATGCTACTACTCGGGCTTGGTGACCTGGATGTCATCGACGTAGACGCGCCCTGCGCCGCCTGCCGCCGGATTGGCCTTGTCACCCAGACCGATGACCATCTTCGCAACCCGGCTGAGGTTCACGTCGGTGAATTCGCTCAGCGTGATCTTCCACGCGGTCCACTCTGCGGTGGTCACGATGGCCGTATCGGCATGGACGCTCACGCCTGTGCCGTTCGAGGAGTCCACGATCTCGACGTACATTTGCGTAGCGCCATTGGTAGGCCGGCCTCGGACGTAGAGAACCAGCGTCTCCACCCCACCGGTCGTCCAGTCCCGCGCGGGAGAGAACTCGATCTCCGCCTCGCTGTAGAAGGGCGAGTTGACGTTGTTGTAGTCGATGGGCATGGACTGGAGACTGCCCTCATGCGTGATGGTCTGCTCGGCGAACGGGGCGTCGATGTTCCCGACCGTTGAGCCGGTTCCATTGGTCCAGCCATCGATCCAGGTCTCGTAGATTCGGCTGCCCTCGTCATCCGTATAGCTCTCGAAATCATCGACCGGCAGAACGGTAGTGAAGCTCCAGACCGGGCCTGTCTTGACCTCCCCGCTGGCGAGGACCTCGTCCACGCGCCAGTAGTAGGTTGCAACGCTGTCCAGGTCTCCCGGCGCAAAGGTTGCCTCTTCCACTTCCCCTTTGTCCGTCTCGGCCGTTCCCTGCGTGACCGCGTCCATGTCGGCGCCGAAGTACACCTGATGCTTGGCGGCCATCTGGCCCGGCAGCCAGGTCAGCGTCGGTGCGGCGGCGGCATCGACAGCTCCATCCGTCGGGTTGGGATAGTACGCCGTCAGGGCTTGTGTCGTGAAGCTCCAGACGTTTCCCGTGTGGACCGTGGCCATATCGGCCTCGACCTCATCGACGCGCCAATAGTACGTGACGCCCGGCTCAAAGCCTGTGACGGAGTAGTACATCGTGAATGGCTGGCGAGCGCTCACCTGATCGGCCTCCGTCAGTTCCGGACTCGTGCCGAGGTAGATGTCGTGGAACATGGCGGTTTCGCCCTTGCTCCACTGGAGCAGCGGCATGGTGACAGCCATCTCGCCGTCGGCCGGCTTGGGCGCTTCGGCCTTCGTGAAACTCAGCGGCACGCCATTGACGATATCCTGTATGTTGCCCTCCGACAGGGCGCGACTGTAGATGCGGATGTCGTCCATGATGCCGTCGAAGTATCGCTGGCTGTCCGTCCAGGCTCCCCAGTTCAGCGGCCCGACGTACAGAGCCGGGTTCAGCCCTGCGGCCGTCGCCTCCATGACGCCGTTGACGTAGATCTTGGACTCAGCGATCTCCGTATCGAACGTGCCGGCCAGATGGTACCACTCGTCCGGCTGGGCCACGGTGGTCGAGGTGACGGCGCCGCCGCCATTGATGTCGAAGTTGAACAGGCTCGTGGTGTTCCGCAGATGGCCGTGAAGCGAACCGCTGTTCCACTCGTCCACATGCAGGATCGCGCGATAATCACTCGAATAGGGCAGGTTGCGGGGCATGATCCACAGGGCCACCGAGCAAGTCCCTCGGATGACCTCGGTGTTGACATCGATGTAGTTCGTCGCGCCATCCAGATCGAGGGCGCCGTCCACTTGGCCGGGGACCCAGTTCGGTGTTCCTCCGACCGTGCCGTCGAAGCCGTTGCCCGAGCTATCCGCGGCGACCGACCCGGACGTTTCGTCCAACTTCCAGTGTGCTGCCAGGTTGGCCGACGCGTTGCTCGCCAGTCCGAATACCAACAGAGCCAGAACCAGACACATGCATCTCTTTCCCATGATATTCCTCCTTTGGTTGCTTTCCAGTTATGCGAGAGAACAACTGCCCCCCCAACGCCCGTGGACGGGCCACGTGCGACGTGACGTGAGAACCTTTGTGATCACCTCCTTCCTTTTCCGGACACCACTGACTGACTGATTGTGCGCGAGCGGCATGCGGCGATTTGAGAATGCGACGTTCTTGAAAGGTAGAATTCGTATGCAGCCAGGACTCCTCCTCTCGGACAAGAGCGCACCTGTCCTGTGCCATGACGAGACAATACACAGACCACAACATGTACTTTATACCACATTGTGCCCGTCTGTCACAACAGAAATCCACCTTTTTGTGGGATGGTCGCGGCCTGGGGGCTCCAGGAGGGGCTTCCCGTTCGTGACGGATTGCGGTACCATGCAGCTATCGCAGACGAGTCTGCACGGGGTCATGCCGAGGACCTGCTGTCGGGTCGGCCGGCGGGCCCGCAATGGCTTCGATCATGGGAGATGAATCATGAAGGCTACAAATGTCAAGCGTTCTGACGGGAATGGCGGTTTTGGCGGCTGCTCCCGACGGGGGTTCCTTCAACGCGGTGCCGTTGCGGCGGGGGCTGCGCTGCCGTTGTACGCGACACTGGCCGCCAATGCGGCGCCAAAAAAAGTGCGGATCGGCGTTGTCGGCGGCGGGTTCGGGAGGAGTTTTCAGTGGCACGAGCATCCGGACTGCATCGTCGAGGCCGTCAGCGACCTGAGACCCGAGCGGCGTGACCGGCTGATGGGCGTCTACAAGTGCGCGAAGTCCTACAACTCGCTGGAGGAATTGGTCCTGGACAGGAACATCGACGCAGTCGCCGTTTTCACAGAGGGGCCGAACCACGTCAGGCATGTGGCCGAGGTGATGAAGCACGGCAAGCATGCGATTTCCGCCGTACCTGCGTCCTTGGGTGGCGGCGTCGAGGAGGCGGAGCGGCTGCTCGATGCCGTCAAGAAGTACGGCCTGACCTACATGATGGCCGAAACCAGCTACTACCAGCAGCCGACGATCTCCGTGCGGAAGTTCCACGAGCAGGGCAAGTTCGGCCAGATCTACTACTGCGAGGCGGAGTACCAGCACGCCGGGCTGGAATCGCTGTATTTCGAGAACGGCAAGCGCACATGGCGGCACGGTCTGGCTCCCATGCACTATCCGACGCACTGCACCGCCTTCCTGACCGGTATCACGGGCGAGCGGCTCACCGAAGTGGTCTGCTACGGCTGGGGCGACGACGACCCGATCTGCAAGGACAACGTCTACAACAACCCCTTCTGGAACGAGTCGGCCATGTTCAAAACGGACCGCGGCCACGCGTTCCGCTGCAACGTCTGGTGGAAGGGGGCTCACCGTGGGACCGAGCGGGCCCAGTGGATCGGCAACCGGATGAGCTTCTACTGTGGCGAGCCGAACGGCCTGGGACCGGTAATCGTCCGCTCGGTCGAGGGGCGCAAGGAGAGGGACGACGCGGGTTTCGTGCGTGATTTGCCTGCGATGGAACGATACGAGCAGCCGGAGTGGTGGAAGACGGATATGCTGCCGGAGCCGCTGCGGCACAACAGCGGCCACCACGGTTCCCACACGTTCCTGACGCACGAGTTCGTCGACGCCGTGACGCACGGCCGCAGGCCGACCGTCGATATCTACGAGGCCCTGGCGTACACGGTGCCCGGCATCATCGCACACGAGTCCGCCCTCCGCGGCGGCAAGCCAATGAAGGTCCCCCAGTTCAACCGGCCCGCATAGCGCCGAGCAGGAGTCTCTATATGGTAATGACACGAATCTCCACCCATGTGGTTCTCACGGTCATCGCGATCCTGGCTCCTCTGGTCATTGGGGCTCAAAGCGAGCAGGTCGCCCAACTGGCTGACGAGGTGGGCGATAAGGGATGGATCGTTTATGCGGCCCGAAGCGTGGAGAATGGAACGTGGGATATGTTCGTCATGCGGCCGGACGGCTCCGAACGCCGCAACATCACGAACACGCCCGCCTACGAGGAGGGCGGCCCGCGCTTTGCGCCCGACGGCAGCAAGCTGCTGTACCGCCGCTTCCCGAAGGGGACCGTGATCCACCACGACCTGTGGGGCTTCCAGGGGAATCTGATCGTTGCGGATTGCGACGGGTCGAATCCCGTCGAAGTCGGCGGCGATCGGGAGTACCCTTGGGCCTCGTGGTCGCCCGACGGCAGGCAGATCGCCTGCCTGACGATGAAGGGGATTCAGATCGTCGATCTGGAGACGAAGAAGGTCCTGCGGGAGTTGCCGCGAAAGGGTATCTATCAGCAACTTTTCTGGTCGCCGGACGGGCAGTGGTTCTGCGGCGTGGCCAACGCCCGCATTATGTGGACGGTCGTTCGGATGCACGCGGAGACCGGCGCGTTGAACGTCGTCCACGAGTTCCAGAGTTGCACGCCCGACTGGTTCCCCGATTCGACGCACGTCATTTTCCCCTGCCGGCCCGCCGGCCAGAATGGCTATGGTTTCACGCATCTCTACATGGCCGACGGGGACGGTAAGGAGACGAAGCTGATCTATGGCCAGGACGGCTATCACATCTATGGCGGGGCGCTGTCACCCGACGCGAAATATGTGCTGTTCACGCGCTGCCCGCAGGATGGTGGCGGCTCGGAGAAATCGGGCGCCCCGATGTGTGTCATGCGGATGGCGGATGCGCCGGCCGTGAGCGGGCCAAGCCCGACCGTTCGAAAGATGCACCCCACCGCAAAGGATGCCCCCGTGCTTCAACTCGTTGACGGCTGGGAGCCCCATTGGACGTATGCCCAGATAGGAGCAAAGCGATGAGAATGGTTTTCGAGGGGCTCTTAATGCTTCATCGAAGGAGTATCCTGCTGGTTTCCGGACTGGCCCTGCTGCTGGGCGCTTCCTGTGCACGGAAGACGGATACCGGTGAGGACCCGAATGTCACCACCCGAGGCAGTATCGAGATGACGGCCCGACTGGAGGAGATTCGAGGCGATCTGATCGACGATCCCATGTATGACTACGCGCACGTTATGAAATACAAGGTGCTCCAGGTCCATCGCGGGTCGGCGGACGAGGAGGTCCTCTATGTGGGCCATTACAATCCGGCCAAGCCGCGCGACAGCGTCGCGGATGCCCGTGTCCAGGAGATCGGCGGCAACGTGAGGCAGTTCCGCGTCGGCGACGTCCACCGCATGGCGCTGGAAGTCCCCATTGACGACCACTACATGGGTGGGATCATCAACAAGTACTTCGGCGAGGTCGAGGACCCCGTTTACTGGGCGATCTGGACGAACCGGGTCGTGCAATAGCCGATGGTGTTCACGTCGCACATATTCCTCTTCTACTTCCTGCCGGTACTGCTGCTGCTCTACTACCTGGTCCCGGGCCGGTGTCTCGTCGGCCGCAACGTCCTGCTCCTGGTGGCCGGGTACGTGTTTTATGCGTGGCTGAATCCATGGTTTGCCCTCCTGCTCTTGGGCATCACGGCAATCAACCATCTCCTGACTCGTCTCATGGAGGTATCGGGCGGCAGGGGAGGACGTGTCCTACTGGCGGCGCTGGCGGTAACGGTTGACCTGACGGCGCTTGGTTTTTTCAAGTACATCGTGTTCGTCGAGGAGAATCTCAACCGTCTCCTGCCGTTGGCCGGCCGGGAGACGCTTCCCATGCTCAAGATCCTTCTGCCGGTCGGGATCTCGTTCTACACGTTCAAAGCGATCAGCCACGTCGTGGACGTGTATCGCGGGCAAACGCCGTCGCGGCGGTCGATGCTGGATTTCGCCTGTTACCTTTCGTTCTTTCCGCAGCTTCTTTCGGGACCGATCCAGCGGTACGGCACGGTCGATCTCAAATCGGAGCACGTGCCGGCATTCGCCGACCAGATCGCCTCACGCGAGCACACGCTGGACAAATTCTCGTGGGGCGTGGCCCTGTTCATGCTGGGATTTGCCAAGAAGATCCTGCTGGCAAACGTCGTGGCGGAGGTAGCGGATACCGTCTTCGCTGCCGGCGCGCCGGGGACTGTGGATGCCTGGTTCGGTGCATTGGCCTATTGTTTCCAGTTGTATTTCGATTTCTCCGCCTACTCGGAGATGGCGATCGGTCTGGGACTGATGCTCGGGTTCGAGTGTCCGCGGAACTTCGATGGCCCGTACCTCGCCGATAGCTTTGGCACGTTCTGGCGTCGGTGGCACATTTCGCTGTCAAGCTGGCTGCGTGATTACCTCTATATCCCTCTGGGCGGCAATCGGGCCGGAGTGGGTCGGACCTACGCGAACCTCATGATCGTCTTTCTGCTGTGCGGCCTGTGGCATGGAGCGGGCTGGACGTTCATCGTTTGGGGTGCCTGGCATGGTCTGTGGCTGGTCATCGAACGGGCCCTTGGCCGACGGCCCTTCTACACAGCTCTGCCGGCGTTCTTGCGAGTCGCTGCGACCTTCGTCCTGATTACCATGGGCTGGGTCCTCTTTCGCTCCGAGACGCTCTCCGATGCCTGGAGGCTGCTGGCGATTATGTTCACGCCGACAGCGGCTCAGGGTGGCTCAGTGCTCTTGAGTGCCATTCTCTACACGCGAGGTCACCTGCTCATCATGGCTCTTTGTGCCCTACTGGTATTTCAGCCCGTGCAGGGCTTCGACTGGACGCGCAGACTCACCAAGGGCAAGGTCCTTCTGCTGGTGATTCTGTTTGCCGTCTCAATGATGACCATATTTGCCCAATCGTTCCGATCGTTTTTGTACTTTCAGTTTTAGGAGGACTGCCGGTGACTTCCGGTCGCGGGCCACGTATCTGCCTGATCGTCATCTTCCTGGTTCTGATCGCTGTTGTGGGATCAAGCCAGGTTGTCCTTGAACTGCGGGAAGGAGAGCCACCCCAGGTTCTCGATGTGTTCCGGCAGCCTCCAACCCCTGCGAATCTCCGCCGGTTTGAAAGGAGCATCGAGAACGGGTGCAGCGTGGCTCGCGTGGTTCGTCCCTGGGTGCAGTTCGCTCGGTTCGCTCTCTTTGAGGACGCGGGCGACAAGGCCCTGATCGGGCGTGACGGCTGGCTGTTCTACCGGCCGGCGGTCCAATACCTGGTCGAGTCGGCTCCGCCGTCTGAGGATGTCCTGGCTGCCATTCTTCGATTCCGCGATGATCTGCTCCAACGCGGGATCAAGCTCCTGGTTGTGCTCGCGCCGAACAAGGTGAGCGTCTATCCGGAGAGGCTGGCGGCACGCGCCGAGGGAACGGTCGAGCCGGTGAACCCGGCAACGCGAGACGTTCTGGCGAAGCTGAAGGATGCCGGCGTGGAGGTTGTCGATCTGTTCGAGATCTATGCTCGCGCTCGTAGTGTGCCCGTAAGGGCATATCAAGAAACGCCTCACGGCGTCGCTACAGACTACTACCTTGCGCAAGACAGTCACTGGTCGCCGGAGGGGATGCGGCTGGCGGCGGAGACCGTCGCGTGCAGGCTTCTCGATGCAGGCTGGGTCACGAAAGGGTCCATCACATATGAGATGAGACCTGCGGCCGTACAGAGACACGGTGACGTTCTCAGGATGATGCGAGTGCCGCAGATCGAGCGTCTATTCACGCCAGAGGACATCCACGCTGTGCAAGTGGTCGATGGCGATACAGGAGAGCCCTACCAGGACGATCCCGGTTCCCCGGTCCTTGTCCTCGGCGACAGCTTCCTGCGGATCTTCGAGCGGGATGAGCCCGGCAGCGGCGGCTTCATCGCCCATCTCGCGGCCCATCTTGGATTCGGCCTGACCAGTCTCGTCAACGACGGCGGAGCCTCGACGCTCGTCCGCCAGCAGTTGGCGCGTAAGCCGGAGGTGCTCAATGGCAAGAAGGTGGTTGTCTGGGAGTTCGTCGAGCGCGATATCCGCTTCGGCACCGAGGGTTGGCAGGTAATTCCGCTACCCTGAGATCACGTTCGCTGCTGGTTCTGCAGGTCGTGGTAGCGTGCGACGACCTTCTCCCCGAACTCACTGCGCGGTTCGATGCCTGAGACCAGCCGAAGCGTTTCCTGCAAGCCTTCCCGACGGATCGTGGTTTGTAGACGTGTGGCACACGAGTCTTCCGGGGCGTCGTAGCACAGGGCGGCCGCACAGACCGTGGCGACGTGATCGGGCGCGATTCCCCGGGCCATGCACAGTCGGGCGGCCGCGATAATGCGGTCGTCGGGACCGAGCTTGCGAATCGGGTCTCTGGCGACTCGCGCGATCCTGTCCCGCAGGAGCGGGTTGCTGAAGCGGACCCGAACATCCTGACGAATCTCCATGTGCTCCCGGCGGTCGAGGTCGGCTGGGTACCGGCGGAGCAGGGCCTCCGTCGTCTCATCGAGAGCACCGTCGAACGTGGACCTGACGAAATCGTCCTCGAAGGTCTCGTGGATAAACGTGTGGCCCCTCAGGTGACCAAGGTAGGCCAGAGCGGCGTGTCCGACGTTGTGGGTGAAGATCTTCCGCTCCACCTCGGCCTGGAAGTTCTCCACCGGATGGAAGCCCTCTATGGCAGGCCGGCCCGCGCGAACTGCCTTGCCGTCATAGGGGATGTCGCGGTGGGCATCGGCCACGACCAGGAGCGGATCATCCTGTGGCGAGCGGGCGCCACTACCGCCGACGATCCGGGCAACGCTGGTCCCCACGAAGCCGATATGCGCTTCAGCCCAGGCCTTCGCCTGTCCGTTCAACTGGCGGAACACGCTCTCGGAGAGCGTTGCAGCGGCGTTGAGCGTGTTCTCACAGAGGTAGACATCGAGCGGCGAGGCTTCTTGTTCGAAACGCCTGCGGATTCCCGCCGCCAGCAGAGGTGAGATCGGACCAAGGTTGGCCGTTCCCACGGCGGTGGCCACTACGCCGGCGCTCGCAATCGCCTTCGCCACGGCAGTCACGTCGCTCGCATGGAGGGCCGTGAAATCATCAATACGGAACTCATGGACTTGTCTCGTGTAGGCGTCCAGCAGGCGCAGCGGGTAACTGTCTCTTTCGTTCAACCGGTCTACGAGGGAGACATTGGCGTCTGCGAACACTGTCACGAAGCCCGACTCCCGGAAGAGTTGGCCCATGAGGCCGCGTCCGATGTTGCCGGCCCCGAGTTGGACCGCCAGTTTGCTTTGACTTCTCTCCATGCTGAAAGGCTATCCGCACGGTGGCTTCGATTCGGCCTCCGCCCCCTTGGGCACGACGCACACGAAACCGAATGGCTCGTCGGGGCTTGCGTTGATCCACTGGTGCACTTCATTGCCCGGGACGAACACGGCCATCTCGGGGACCAGAGAGGTTTCGCCATCCGGTCCTTTCACGATACCTCGGCCGTTGACGACGAAGACCTCGTGCTCGTGCAGATGGCTGCCATGGCTGCTTCGTCCGCCGGGCGGAATCTCGACATAACGCAACTCGAAGTTCGGCGCTCCGACTTCGCTCGTGAGCATCCAGTAGATCTTGTTGCCCGACCGGGTCCGGCACATGATATTTTCGTTCACGTCGGTAACGTACATGCAACGACCTCCAAAAGAGCGATTATACCGCAAGCGGCCGGAACTGCCAGCGTGCCGGTCCGTGCATAGTTCGTCGGTGCCGGCGAGACGGCGTGCTCGGGTGTCCGCGTGGAGGGTGCCATCTGCCCTGGAACGTGAGTGGCGACTCGCTGAATTGGCAGGTATACTGTGTCGGCGTCGAATACTGGACGGGTGTCACGGCCTCTCAGGTGAAAGGGAACGGATATGGCGGATGGCATGGGACGGCGGAGTTTTCTGGCGGGTCTGGCTGCATTGGGGGCGGGTTCTCCCCTGGTCTTCAGCGCTGCTGGATCGACGGGGTCGGCGAGTCGAGATAGACCGACGGACCTTAAGATCACGGACGTACAGGTCCTCCAGGTGACGGGCAAAAACAAGCGGAAGGCCCTCTACCTGAAGATCGAGACCGACGCGAACGTGGCAGGGCTCTACGGCCCGATCGATAACGAGGCCGGGATGTTTGTCGATCGCTTCTTCAAGCGACGTCTGATCGGGCAGGACCCACTCGCCCATGAAGCCTTCTGGGACAGGATGTTCCGGGCGGACCGGCACTCGCGGGGCAGCCACTACCTGATCGGCCTCAGTGCTGTTGATAACACGCTGTGGGACCTGCGCGTACGGCTGTTCGGCCTGCCCGTC
>Ga0272441_10010137_pt1 | contig 14347 bp, 11 predicted proteins | sample SSMProp6N_FD_193582 | JGI IMG/M metagenome (GOLD analysis project Ga0272441, IMG submission 193582) | Marine sediment archaeal communities from Little Sippewissett salt marsh, Falmouth, MA, United States - SSM-Prop-6N | ecosystem: Environmental > Aquatic > Marine > Wetlands > Sediment ... | reverse complement strand
GCGATACATCTCGGGGCGAAGGCGGGCCGCCGCGCGGGGGTCGGGGCGACAGTGGCGACCGTCCACGACATCCAACGAATGCTTGGACGCCTGCGCCTGGGGGCGATGCGACGCGCGGCTGGGCGGCTGGATGCGGCGGCCTGCGTGAGCGAGGCGGCGCGCGGGGACCTCGTCGCGCGCGTGGGGATCGCGCCCGAGAAGGTCCGCGTGATACCCAACGGCATCGACCCGGCGCGGTTCGAGGGCCCCTTCGACCGCGACGAGACGCGTCGGTCGCTTGGAGTCGACAAGGACGCGTTCCTCGTGCTATCGCTGGGGCGCTTGAGACCGGAGAAGGGCCACGATGTCGCGCTCCGGGCAATGACCCTAGCGGCACGGGAGGAGCCCCGGGCCCGCCTGGTCGTGGTCGGTGACGGCCCGCAGCGCGCGCGGCTTGAGCGGCTGGCGTCGCGGCTGGGGCTTGGCGCTCGCGCCGTGTTCGCGGGCCAGCGCGAGGACGTCCCGGCAATCCTGAGCGCGGCGAACTGCATGGTCGCGCCGTCGCGCTACGAGGGCTTCGGACTCGCCGCGGCCGAGGCGATGGCCGCCGGCCTCCCGGTCATCGCGTCGGACGTCTACGCCCTCCCCGAACTCATTGAAGACGGCGTCTCGGGGATGCTGGTGCCGCCGGAGGAGCCCGGGGAGCTGGCGAAGGCGGTTCTCAGAGCCCTCCGCGACGGCGGCCTCGCCCGGGCCCTCGGAGCGGCGGCCCGGGAACGTGTGCGCGAGCGTTTCACGCTCGGCAAGATGCTGCGATCATACGAATCGCTTTATGAAGACGTGCTCGCGAAGGATGCGCCCGCGAAGAGGGGAGGGCGGCCTTGAGGCCCTCTCGCATTCTAGGGTGGCGCTTCGCCCCGCACGCGGTGCTCGCGGTCGCGCTCGCCGCGCGGCTCGTGTGGGCGCTCTCGCGCCCCGAACCGTTCACGTTCCCCGACAGCGGTCGGTACCACGGCGTCGCGAGGAACATCGTGGCGGGTCGCGGGATGGTGCTCGGCCGCGCGTACAGATACCTCATACCTTCGGGGGACGACGTAGAGACGTACTTCGCGCACTCCGACCCGGGCTATTCCGTGTTCCTCGCGGGGCTCTACACCGTGGGGCTCGATTCGCTCCGCGCCGTCCGCGTGGTGCAGGCGCTCCTGGACACGGCGACCGTCCTCCTGATCATGCTGCTAGGGTGGCGGCTCTTCGGCAGACGCGCCGGGGTCGCCGCGGGCGCGGTGGCCGCCCTGGAGCCGCTTCTGGTCTTCTTCTCGGGCATGGTCCTGACCGAGACGCTCTTCACGTTTCTACTGACGGGATCGCTCGTCGCGCTCGTTGCCTCGCGGGGGCCCGAGGGCGACGGAGCCGGCCAGCGCGAATCGGAGCGGAGGTCCGCCGCGCGCCGGATGCTCGCGGCCGCCGCTTGGGGCGCGCTCGCCGGGGTCGGGTCGCTCGTCAAGTCGGCGTTCTTCATGTTTCTTCCAATGGTGGCGGCGGCGGATGTGGTCCTCGCGCGCGCCCCCGAGCGCCGCTCGAGGCTGAAGGCCCAGGCCCTGGCGATCGCGGTGTGGGCCGCCGTCCTCGCGCCGTGGACCATCAGGAACGCGGTCCTCCTCGGCGAGTTCGTCCCGACTACCACGCGGAACGGCATAGCCCTCTACGGGTCGCTCGCCCCCGACGCCACGGGCGGATGGGACCCCTGCTGCGACTCGTGGCCGGCCGAGGACATGGCCCCGCTCGGCGAGGTCGGCCGCGACCGGCTGCTCCGGCGCCGCGCGCTCGGGTCCGCCGCGCGGAATCCGCTGCGCACAGTCGGCCTTGCTATCATAAAGGAGGCCAGGCTCTGGAGCCCCGTGCCGCTCGCGCGCGCCTATCGGAAGGCGACGTACTGGCTCGTCGGGATCGCGGCGTTTCTCCTGCTCATAGGGGCCGCGGTCGCGGGCGTGGTTGTCATGCGATCCGAATGGCTGCGATGGTGGCCCGCGCTTGCGCCGGCCGCGTATCTCACTATCCTGATGCTCGTCTTCGCCGGGTCTGTGAGGTATCGCGTCCCGGCGCATGCCGCGCTCGCGGTCCTCGCGGGGGCCCTCTACGCGCGAGTGCTGGCGAAATGCGCTTCGCGGAAGAGGGCCTTTGAGGGCGAGGCTGGCGACAAGGTCAAGGTCCGGCAGGTCAAATGAGCGAGCGCTTCAGCATAGTAGTCCCTGCGTTCAACGAAGAGGACGCCGTCGAGGGCGTGCTTCGCTCGTGCCTCGCGGCGGCCGACGGCATATGCGAACAGGGCGCCGTCGATTCCGTCGAGGTCATCCTGGTAGACGACGGGTCGACCGACGCTACGCGCGAGATCGCGTCGCGGATCGAGGGCGTCCGGGTCGTCCGCCACGAGACCAACCGCGGCTACGGGGCTGCTCTCATGACCGGCTTCCGCGCGGCGGAGGGCGACTGCCTCGGCTTCCTCGACGGCGACGGCACCTGCGACCCGGAAGCGTTCGGCGGCATGCTGAAGCGACTCCGCGAGGGCGGCGCGGACCTCGCGATCGGCATGCGGCTTGGCGCGGGGACGCGGATGCCGCTCGTTAGGAGGATCGGCAACCGCTTCTTCGCCGCGCTCCTCCGTCTCCTGTCGGGAAGAAAGGTCCGCGATGCCGCAAGCGGAATGCGCGTCTTCCGGCGCTCGCTCCTTCCCGCCATGGGGGCGCTCCCCGAGGGCCTCGATTTCACCCCCGCGATGACCTCGCGCGTCGCGTTCGACCCGGCGCTGAGTTTCACGGAACACCCGATCCCCTACGCCGAGCGCTCGGGGGACTCCAAGCTCGGCGTCCTCCGCGACGGGCTTCGGTTTCTGCGGGCGATAACGGGCCTCGCGATCTCGTACCGGCCCGGGCCCTTCTTCTATCTCGCGGCGGGGCTCCTGTGGGGCGTCGCGGTCGGATACACCATACCGACCGTCGCGGGCCTCGCGCTAGGGGCGGGACTCCCCGTCGTCGAGCAAGTCAGCCAGGGCGATATACCGATCTGGATGCTCCACCGGCTGCTCACGATCATGGTCGCCGCCGTGGCGGGGCTCGTCTTCTTCCTAGCCGGGGCGGCAGGGCAGCGGATCGCGCACCTCGTCCACGGGCTTCCCGCCCCCGGGTCGCGCGGCCTGTCCGGCGTCGCCAAACGCCTCGTCGCGGGGCTGCCGGCCACGAAGGCAGCGGCCCTCATGGCAGCGGGCGCGGTCGTCCTCGCGGGGCCAGCGGTGACTTACTTAAGGACGTGGCACGTCCTCGCCCCGTGGTACCGCGTGCTGGCGGGGCTGTTCCTGGTCCTGGCGGCGAGCGTGTACGCCGTTTACGCGGTGCAGGACAGGATGATCTCCGCATGGGAGCGCCGGCGGCGCCTCGAGGATGCGGAGCGTCGGTAGACCCTTGCCCGAGGCGCTTTCGCGTGGTGTAATGATGTGTGACGTCTTCCGGAAAGGGCATCCATGAAGGGCTGCGCCAGGACCAAGGCGCCCGATCTCGCTCTGGCCGCCGCGGCGTGCATCTTCGCTACGCTCGGCCTCGCCGCGCCCGCGCTCTCGGCCGCCCCGCCCGATCCCGCCCCGGCAAAGGACAAGGGCGGCGCCGACCTCGGCGCCTTCGTCAAAGACATCCTCGGCGTGAAGGGGACGAGGGGCCACATCAGGGCGAAGAGCGTGACCTGGCGCGTCTTCCCGCCGGCCACCGACTTGAGCGCCGCGCTCCAGATCACCGAGGAGGGCGACTGGCGGCTGGAGAAGATGCGGGGCGACCAGTGCGGCGGCAGGATGGACGGCCGCGCGGAGATCCGCTTCGGCGGGTCCGACAGGCGGTTTGATTTCGCCGCGAAGTGGATCGGCGTTCGGCTCGAGGAGGTCACCCGCTACCTCAAGCGCCAAGTGATCCCGGGGATCGTGACCGCGAGCGCGGATATCACGATGACCTCGAAGGGCCGCGAGGGGCTCTCGGGCGACGTGAGGCTGAGCCTCAGAAACGGGAACCTGGGCGGGTTCCCGATGGTCCTCAAGATCCTGTCGCTGTTGAGCTTCCCGGGCGTCAACAAGGAGGACATCGAGAACGCCGACGCGCGGATGACCCTGACGCCGCGCGCCATCGTCTTCCAGGACCTGAGCCTGGGCTCCGCCGACGGCGCGTTCCAGCTCAAGGCCGAGCGCCTGGGCTCCATCGGATACGACGGCAAGCTCGACGTCTACTTCAGACCGGAGATCGGGAAGGGGCTCCTCGCCAGCGTGCCCGTGGCGGGCGACCTCGTGAACAAGATCCTCGACGACATCACGAAGCGCAGCATGCGCATCCACGTGACCGGCGACACCGGTTCCCCCCGTTACCAGTGGGCGGCCTTCAAGATGGGCCGGGACTGAGCCCACGGGCCGGGCCGGTTTGCTCATGAACCTCACGGACGCCGGTGCGTTCAGCACTGACGAAGCGAGGTCCGCATGACCAAGGCCTGCCGCGTGAGCCTGGCGTTCGCCTTGCTCGTCCTGACCGGGTGCGGCGGGGCGCCCCCTGTGGTTGAAGCGGCTGCTCCCGTCGCGCCGGTGCCGACCGCGCCCGAAGCGCCCACCTCCCCCGGCGCCAAGCCGGCCGTTCCCGCGAATGACGCCGCCGCGAAGGATTCCCTTCCCAATCTGTTCGATGTCCCGTTGCCCGAGATCTTCACGCCGCTGCTTGAGGAGAGACGGAAAGCACGCGACGGACTTGCCATAGTCCTGAAGCGCGACGATGCGCCAAGAGACGAATCGTCCCGGGCGCTTGAGGCCGACGTTAACGCGATGGTGCGCTACTACGGCCTCGGCTTCAATGTGTGCAAAGGATTCGGCGAAGCTGAGAGAAGTGGTTTCCTCGCCCGGATCGTGAGGGAGATCAAGCGGGATATCGGTTTCTACGAGGCCAATGATCTCGCTGGCGTCGTCATGCGCCTGCGATACGAACTCGGCCGTGCCCACGCGCTTGCCGGAGACATGGACAAGGCGTGCAGTGAAGGCTTCGACAGCATCACTGAGCCCGGATGCTGCTGGCACATGAACGACTGGCTCGAGATGCTCATTCTCAAGACATACTACGAGAAGGCGAAGGGCTTCTTCGATGTTGGGCGATTCGAAGATACGATAGCGGCCGTTGACAACATGTTCGCCAACATACCGAACGCCCTCAACTTCGATCAGGGGAATGGGGCGTTGCTCTACAAGGCAGGGGCCCTCATGCGGAGGGATCCTCCCGACCCGAACTCGGCCTGCCGGGAGGCAGCCAAGATCCTTGTGCGCGCGAACGGCCAATGGCCGAAACACGCCAGCCAGTTCCTCGACAGCATTTTCCGCGCAAAGGAGGCGGATGCAGAGAGCGTTGCCCCCATGACCCCGGAGATCATGCACGGCCTTGCAATAGGCGAAGTCCAACTCGCATACCGGGAGATCGACGCGGCCGTACGACGGCAACATTTCGAAAGGGCAGTCTTCTGGCTGCGGAAGACGATCTCGGCGACCCGGCTCTCCGGCGTGGACCTCGTGACGCGGCTCAAGCACGAGTCGAGCGCGTGGTTCGAACTGGGGCTCGTCTACTCGAAGATGCAGCTCTGGTACGAGGCGTCGTTCGCTTTCGAGGCGGTCACGAGGCGCTTCACGGAGCTTTGTGTCGGGCGCATGCTCGCGAAGGAGCGAGGTCTTCAGGACGCGCTCGCGGAGGCCCGCCGGCGGATCGCGTCGGGTGACGTCAAGCCCGACGACGGAGACGACCCGCCAAGCGAGCATGAACTCCTCTATCGAGAGGCCGCGAAGACGCCCGAGTGGGCCGAGACGCTGAAGGCCCTCGACCTACGCTGCAGGAAGAGCGCGAACAACCTCATGGAGGCGGCCCGCCGCAGCCTTCGCGACAGCCGGTCGGACCTCGACCGGAAACGCCTCGACGATCTCGTCGGCGGGGACCAGGACCCGGAGAAGACGCGCGATCTTCATTTCCACCTCGGCCTCCTCGCGAGGTCGGAGGCGGAGGGGCACGCGAAGAGGGGCGAGACCCGGAGGGCCGTCGAGCGATGGAGGGCGGCCGCCGGGCTCTTCCGGGACGCGGCCCGGAAGAACGAGGCCAGGCGCGCCCTCGGCCGCCATCTCGCGGGACACTGCCTCCTGGAGGCCGCCAAGGCGACGCTCTCGCTCGCCGCGAGGGAGCCCGGCCTCAGGGCCGATGCGAAGCGTCTCGGGCACGAGGCATACCGCGCCTTCGAGGCATTCGAACAGGCGGCGGGGCCGGCCGGGCCCGCGTCCGACGGGGCCGCCGCCACGAAGCGCGCGGCGAGACTCAGATCGGCCGCGGCGGCCAAGGACGTGATCGAGAAGTCATTTGGCACGCCGCCTGGGGAATAGCGCGAAGGCGTATCGCGCCGGCTGTTCCGCGCGCCGCCGGGCGCGCGTCCCGGGGAAGTCCTTGACGATCCCGCGCATCTTGAGGATGGCGCCCATGCCAGGCCTCATTCCTGTATCCGTCACTCATCGTGCTCGGACTCGCCGAGGCGACCTTCACTTCTTGTCCGGGCCGAAGAGCTGAATCTCCCAAATCGTCGGCCCCTCGGTCGCTTCGAGGATGTCCAGCCTCACATGCCGCGCGGTGACGGGCGCGAACCGCAACTCGGCCCGCTCGCCGAGCGTCGTCCCCCTGTGGAACGTCCGCCACTCGTCGTCGACCTTACGCTTCAGTTCGAACTCCCGCACGCGGCCCGCATAGGCCTCGCGGATTACCGCGCGAGCGATTGTACGCGGCTTACCGAGGTCGACCTCTATCCACGCGGCGTGCGTGCCGTCGTCGGTGGCCCAGCGCGTCTCGGGGTCGTCGTCGAAGGCCGCGTCCGCGCCGTACCGCTTGGTCTTCCGGTAGAAGTTGGATGCCATCGCGCACTTTCCATAAGCGAGCGACCCCGACCTGCCGCGCCCCACCACGACCGGCGCGATGTCCGCGGCCCGCCCGTCGAGGCGGAGTTCGATGATCGTGTCAATCTTGTTCTGTGACTGCGGCGAAACCGCAATCCGCATGCTGTCGGCTGAAATCTCAAACCGCATCGCGCTACCGGATGCGTGGCCGCGGCGGGATCCAGGTGCTCCGGAGGCATCGTCTGTCGTACCTCCGGTCTCCGCGCCGCGGGTGAGGAGAGAGGCCCCCAGGACCTTCCGCTCGATCGTCGGGAGGACGAGGCCGCCCTCGGGCCAGTCGAAGACGTGGACGTAGACGCGGTCGCCCCGGTGGGTGGATGCCCCCCACGCGCCCGGCTTGAAGGGCCCGCCGCGCGTGCCGTATACGGTCTTGCCATATTCCTTCAGCCACGCGCCCATCTCGCGTAGGCGCTCGACCTGGCGCGGTTCGATCCGGCCGTCGGGCATGGGGCCGACATTGAAGAGAAAGTTCCCGTCGCCGCCCGCCGCCCTGACGAGCGTACGTACGCACCGCTCGAGGGACTTCATGCTGTCGTCCGGCTTCCACGCCCACTGACGGCAGATCGTCATGCAGGTCTCCCAGGCCCGGTCGGTCCGGAAGCCGCCGATGCGCTGCTCCGGCGTTTCGAAGTCCTCGGGGAGGCCGCAGCGGTTGTTGATGATCACCCCCGGTTGGAGATTGCGTATCATCCCGACGAGCCGCTCGGCGTCCCAGTCCGCGGCCCGCCCCCCCAGCCCGTCGAACCAGATAATGTCGACCTTGCCGTAGTTCGTGCAGAGCTCCCGGAGCTGCCCGTGGAGGTACTCGATGTAGCTCGCGTGCCGGGCGGTGCGATAGTCGGGGTGGTGCCAGTCGGGCTGGGAGTAGTAGAAGCCCAGGCCGATGCCGCCCTCGTGGCAGGCGCGCGCGAGTTCACCCACGATATCGCGGCCGTATGGCGACTCGGGGCTTGTGACCTTGTAGTTGGTCAGCCTGGAGTCGAAGTTGACGAAGCCGTCGTGATGCTTGGTCGTGAAGACGAGGTATTTCATTCCCGCGTCCTTCGCGATGCGGACCCACTCGTCGGCGTCGAACTTCACGGGATTGAACTGCTTGTAGAGGTTGTCGTAGACTTGGACGGGGATGGGACCCCGGCCCCTCCGGCCGCGCCGCTCGCCCCCGCGCGACCAGCCGATCTCCGTGCCCTCGAGGCTCACCGGCCCCCAGTGGACGAACATGCCGAAGCGCGCCTCGCGCCACCACGCCATTCTGTCCGCCGGCTCCGCCGGCTCCGCAAGGGCGAGAGCGTCCGGTCCAGCGGGCATGGGTGGAGCGGTCTCGTGGACGGCCGGCGCCGCGCAGCCGCACGCGATGGACACGATGCACAAGGCCATTGCCGCGCCCACGTCTCTGTCGATGTCGCCGCTGATGCTCAAGTGAATCCTCCGGGCATGTTGCAGGGCCGAAGTCAGCAGGCCGCGAGTTCATAGACCGCGTCGGACACGGCGACGACGTCAGCCATGCCAAGCATGTGTTCCCTCGACGTCAGTCGCAATGGAACACCTCCTCCATCGAGGCCCCCACTCGCCCTCGGCAGTGTCATCAAGAGGCTGTTGGCAGGGCTCGCACTCCGCCCACCACTTCTGCGTGGTGGGGTCGGCGGCCATCCTGGCCATATCGGCGTCGAAGTCGTCGCCGACGTACTCGAAGTAGCTGAACAGGTAGTGCTCTCCGCCGAGCTTGCGGAGGTAGATGGAGTAGTTGCGGATGTTGCACTCCGTGATCGTCTTCAGCACGTCCGGCCAGACGGCGGCGTGCAGCCGTCTGTACTCATCCAGCTTCTCGGGCAAGACCTTTATGACCATCCCGTATCGCTGCGCTGGCATCGCCCCCTCCTCACGAAACGCCGACGTCCTCGTCGAACTCGCCCAGGTCAAGCGGATACACGCCGTGCCTGCGCACGAGCTCGATCATGTAGCTGTAGGTGTCCGCGGAGACGCTATCCGGCACCGAATGGTCCGACTGAAGGATGAAGCCGCCTCCCTTGGCGGCGTTCAGCTTCGTCAGGACCTCGCGTCGGACCTTCTCTTTGTCATTTGTCGAAAGGACGCGCACGTCGATGTTTCCGTTGAAGGCCCACCGGTCGCCGAACTTCCGCTTGAGATCTACCACGTCCAAACCCGCCTTCGCCTCGAGCGGATTGTACGCGTCGACGCCCGCCTCGATCATGTCCTCAAAGAGCACGGACGCGTCGCCGCAGCCGTGGTAGATGGTCTTGAGACCGTGGGCGTGCGCGGCGTCGCATATCTTCACGAGTTGCGGCTTGTAGGCCCGTCGCCAGTAGTCCGGCGAGAAGAACATCCCGTTATCATAGGCGACATCGCCCCAGACATAGATGCCCTTCAGGGCCCCGTCCGCCGCCGCTATCTGGCCCTCGACAATGCCTGCCAGGAAATCGCCTATCCTCTCGATGAACCCCGCCATGAAGTCGGGGTCCTCCGCGATCTTCATGAGCGCGTTCTCGGTGCCGATGATCCGCCACAGCAGCTCGTGCGGCTCGCAGACGCTGCCGAAGACGCACATGGAGTCCACGTTCGCGGCGACGCGGTCGGCGAAGGACGGGTACTCGAGGTTGAGCGTGTCGACCACCGAGTTGATCTGGTCGAGGATGGCCTCCTTGTACCGCCTGGGGTCGAGCGGGTCCTCGAATTCCAGCGCCTCGATCTCGTCGTAGGTCTGCGTCTCGAAGCCGGCGTAGCTGGGCATGGGATAGTGGGACCGCTGCTCGATCGTAGCGCCGAAGCCCGTCTTCACGACCCGGCGCTCGGGCGTGTTCTCGACGATCTCGATTCCCGTGATGCGGGGGTCCATGTTGGGGTTGATGACGATCATGTCCAGATCCCAGTGCGCGTAGGGGTTGAAGTCGTCGCCGAGGCCCAGCTCCTTCTTCGCCCGGCGCATGAAGTTCGTCCAGAAGAACTCGCCGACAGGTACTCGGTCCGGCTCTCGATTCTCGAGCGCCGCGATGACACGCGCGGTCTTGGCTTCGGCAGTGTTCTCAGACATGCCACCCTCCACTCCCCATAGTCATGCCGCGAGACGGTCAGTCGTGATGGAAGACCTCTTCCATGCCCGCCCGCCGTTCGCCCCGCTCGCGGCAGTCGTGCGCGCCCAGCAACCGCTCCTTGTCGGCCATTGTGGCCGCTGGCGCACATCCATTTAAGGCATGAAGCCGGTACTCCCCTACAGAGGGATGATACATGTCTCCGAAGAGTTGCGCAACGTCCTGGGCGGTCGCCCCCGCCGACCATGGTGCAAGCCCTCAGCTGCCGGGGGGACGTCTTCTTCAGGGGGAGCGTGTACCGCGAGGCGGGGGGGGGGGGCCGCACGACGCGACGGGCACGCCGGAAAGGATGTTGCACCGGCCATGGGAGAGGTCTATTCTCGTGTTCGTGGCGCTTGCAGAGGCATGAAACACCCGGGCCTCCACGCCGTGCTCACCCGACGGGCGGCGCTATATCGTCCGGGCGCGCCGCCCTGCCTGCGAGAGACACCGGCGGCCGGCGAAGAAACTTGGCAAAGCACGTGAACTTTTGCCACGGGCCGCGCGCTTGTATATTGGGAGGCGTTTCCTCGTCCGGCCCGGCCGGACGTTCGAAAGGAGAAGACGCACATGTTCATCATCGAACCCCACATACATATGTACTCGCGGACGACGGATGACTATCAGGCGATGTACAAGGCCGGGATCCGGGTCTGCGTGGAGCCGTCGTTCTGGCTGGGGACCGACAGGCGCTACGCCGGGTCGTTCTTCGACTACTTCAACCTGATCCTCGAATTCGAACCCGTCCGCGCCGCGCGCTACGGCATCGACCACTTCGCGGCCATCGCGTACAACCCGAAGGAGGCCGAGAACCGCGCGCTGGTCGACGAGGTCCTCGCCGGCATGGGCGAGTATCTCGACCACCCCAGGTGCGTCGCCATGGGCGAGATCGGCCTCAACAACATCACCGACAACGAGATCTACGCCTTCAGGAAGCAGCTCCTCATGGCCGAGGAGCGCGCGATGCCCATCGTCGTCCACCTCCCCCACATCCCCAAGGTCGAGGGGGCGAAGGTGATAACCGACATCATCCGCGCCGAAGGAGTGACCCAGGAGCGCATCGAGATCGACCACAACACCGAGGAATCCATGCCGATCTCGCGCGCGACGGACTGCTTCTGCGGCATGACCGTCTACCCCTACTCCAAGCTCGATCCCGTCAGGGTCTCCGAGATCGTCCGCGAGTACGGCGCCGACAAGATGATCGTCGACGGATCGGCCGACTGGGGCGTCTCCGATCCGCTCTCGCTCGTCAAGGTCGTTGAACATCTCCGCAAGGACGGCCACGGCGAGGACGTGATCCAGAAGCTCGTCCACGACAACGCGATGGCCTTCTACGGGCACTCGCCAAACTGGAAGCCTCGCTTCGACATCGAGCCGATACCGGTCAGCGAGTACCAGCGCAAGCCGTAGGAGCGTCCGATGCCCGAAGGCCAGGCTCCGTCTAGCGCATCGCGCGGACCTTGGTCCCTCGGAGATCGCGCCCGCGCGTGGCTTGCCCTTCTTCGGCTGCCCAATCTCTTCACGGTGCCGGGGGACATCGTCGCGGGATGGTTCCTCGCGGGAGGGTCGTCCGTTCGCGCGGGGACGGCCGTCCTGCTCGGCGGTGCGTCGCTCTGCATCTACTCGGCGGGACTTGTCCTTAACGATCTCGCCGACGCGGAGACCGACCGCCGCGAGAGGCCCGGGCGTCCCATACCGTCGGGTCGGGTCTCGCGCCGCGCGGCGGTGTTTGCGACGCTCGTCCTGGCCGTCGCGGGCCTGGGGCTTGCCGCCGCGGCGGGAATGACCTCGCTCTGCGTCGCGGGGGCGCTCGTCGCGCTCGTGGTCTCCTACGACCTCGGCGCCAAGCGCGTCCCGGTCCTGGGCGCGCTCGTCATGGGAAGCTGCAGGGGCGCGAACGTCGTCCTCGGCGCCTCGACGGGGCTTGGCGCGGGCGCGATCATTCTGCCGGTGGCGCTCGCGGCGTCCGCTGAGGCGGCGTACGTCGCCTCGGTGACGGCCATCGCCGCCGGGGAGGTCGAGGGCCCTCCAGGACCCGCGCTCCGCTGGCTGCCGAGCGCGGTGATTGCCGCGGGGATCGGGCTCGTGCTGGCATTCGTCTGGGGGGGCGAGACGTGTGTCCTCGCCGCCGCCGCCCTGCCGCTCGTCGCGGTGCTATCGGCCTCCCTGAGGCTGCGTCGTGACATCGATACGCAAGAGGTGCAGCGTCTCGTCGGGTCGATGATCGGGGCGCTCGTGTTCCTGCAGGCCGCGTTCGTCGTGGTCGCGTCGCCTCAGGCCTTCGTGCCCGCGACCGCGGTGCTCGCCCTCTGGCCGCTGGGGCTCATCGCAAGGAGGTACTTCCATGCCAGCTAGGCGCGACCCGATTCTGGTCATCCAGTGCGCGGCGCTCGGCCACGACTTCCTCCTGCGCGAGAACGCTGGCGACGAGATCGAGGGCCTCCGCTTCCGCCCCGTACGGAGCGTCTTCCCGGCCGTGACCTGCGCCGTCCAGGCGTCGTTCCGCACGGGCGAGCCCCCGGCGGGTCACGGCATGGTCGGGAACGGCTTCTACTCGCGCGAATTCGCCAGGGCTTTCTTCTGGGAGCAGTCGTCCGCGCTCGTCGGGGGCCCGCGCATCTGGGACGCCTTCCGCGCCTCGGGCGGGACGGTCGGCGTGCTCTTCTGGCAGCAGTGCCTGGGGGCCGACTCCGACGTGCTCCTGTCTCCGGCTCCGATCCACAAGCACCACGGCGGCATGATCCAGGACTGCTTCTCTCGGCCGGCGGGGCTCTACGGGGAACTCGTCAAGAAGGTCGGCCGGCCCTTCAACCTCGCGCACTACTGGGGGCCAAGGGCCTCGGTCAAGGCGTCCTCGTGGATAGTCGAGGCCACGGTGGAGGTCATGCGCGCCCCGGCGCCGGACCTGCTCCTGACCTACCTGCCGCACCTCGACTACGAGCTCCAGCGCTCGGGCCCGGATTCCAAATCCGCCGCGCGGACCTTCGGGGAACTCAAGGCCCTCCTGGGCAGGCTCCTCTCCTCCGCGCGCGAGCGGGGCTACAAGGTGATCGTCTTCGGAGATTATCCCATAGTGCCGGTCGAGCGGGCGGTCCACCCCAATCGCGCGCTGCTCGAGGCGGGGCTCATGAGCGTCCGCGACATCAGGGGGATGGCCTACCCCGATCTCTACACGAGCCGCGCCTTCGCCGTCGTCGACCACCAGATCGCGCACGTGATCCTGAGAGACGAAGGCGACGCGGCCGAAGTGACGGGAGTCCTGGGAAAGCTGCCCGGCGTAGCGCGCGTCCTGGACGCGGACGGCAAGCGCGAACTCCGCATCGAGCACCCGCGGTCGGGCGACCTCGTCCTTGTCGCCGTGCCCGACGCGTGGTTCGCATATCCATGGTGGCGCGACCGGAAGAGCGCGCCCGACTACGCGACCCATGTCGACATCCACAACAAGCCCGGTTATGATCCCTGCGAGCTATTTTGGGGCAGGTGGCCGCTGTCGGTGTCCACCGACGCGTCGAGGATCCGGGGGTCGCACGGCCTCGCGGCGGACGACCCGACCGCGACCTGGGCCACGGACCTCGACCTGGGCGACGACCCGGGGTCGATCGTGGGGCTTTCCCGGGCCCTCAAGCGCCTGCTCGATGAGGGAGGCCGCGCATGACTTATCACCAGTCCATAACCGTCGGATTCGAATACGACGTCGTCTTCACGCGGGACGTCTTCGCGAAGGATAACGACGCGCTGGCGGGCGTCCTCGGGGACGGCCGGTCGCGGGCCCTCTTCTATGTTGACGACGGGCTCGTCTCCCACTGGCCGAGGCTCCCCGATACTATAGCAGCCTGGTGCGCCGCGCACGCCGAGAGCATCGACCTCGCCGCGCCGGTGCAGATCGTCCCGGGGGGCGAGCGAATCAAGAATGGCCTGGAGACGCTCGACCGCTTCGGCCGCGTCGCCGCCGACCTCGGGATGGACCGCCACTCCTATGTCGTGATCGTGGGGGGCGGCGCCGTCCTGGACGCGGTGGGCTTCGCGGCCTCGACCGTCCACCGGGGCCTGCGCCAGGTGCGCGTGCCCACGACGGTGCTTTCGCAGGACGACTCCGGTGTGGGCGTGAAGAACGGCCTCAATCGTTTCGGCATCAAGAACTACTACGGGGCCTTCGCGCCGCCCGTGGCGGTGATCAACGACGGCGCGTTCCTCAAGACGCTGTCGCTGCGCGACTGGGTATCGGGCGCCGCCGAGGCGTTCAAGGTGGCGATAATCAGGGACCGCGAGTTCCTGGACCTCCTCGCCGAGGACGCGG
>Ga0272441_10010136_pt1 | contig 14349 bp, 12 predicted proteins | sample SSMProp6N_FD_193582 | JGI IMG/M metagenome (GOLD analysis project Ga0272441, IMG submission 193582) | Marine sediment archaeal communities from Little Sippewissett salt marsh, Falmouth, MA, United States - SSM-Prop-6N | ecosystem: Environmental > Aquatic > Marine > Wetlands > Sediment ... | reverse complement strand
TCGATCGATCTCTTCCGTCGTCGGCCGGGGTTGAGTTTCGAAGCTGTCTCGCGTGCGGGCCTTCCTCCCTAGGTGTCAGTCCATGTCGACTTCGACACTGTATCTGGGCCGGTCGCGGGGTGAAGGCTAGTTCACGTCCTGCTTGACAAGAGTTGGATTCCGTGATACAAAGCAAACGGTTGCGCGAACCTTTGCGCAAACGATGCACAGTCATGCTTGGAGGCTGGCTTCTCAAGCTGAGAGCATGGGAAACGAGGCAGAGCAGTTGATCAGCCGGGGCTGTAGAGCACCGAACCACATGCCCAGTAGGTCTTCAAGCGTCACACGATCGAAGTGTAATCGCCACCGATTGACAGAAGAGATTCTTGGCCTGACGGCGGTGGTCCATTGGGTCCGGCTTGCTCTAGGCGAAGGCAGACAAGGGAAGAGGGCGTTGCCTGATGGCGACAATGCGGGAAGTAGCTGAGCGAGCTGGAGTCTCCATCACCACCGTCTCCCACGTGATCAACCAGACGCGATTTGTGAGCGAGGACTTGGCGAAGCGAGTCCTTGAGGCGATCGACGAGCTGAGCTACCACCCAGACAAGCGTGCGCGCAGCTTGAGGAAGGGCAAGACGGAGACGATCGCGATGCTGGTCACAGACATCGTGAACCCGTTCTTCCCTGCCGTCGTCCGCGGGAGCGAGGATTGCGCACGCGAGAACGGATACAGCTTGATTCTCTGCAACACTGACGAGAATCCATCTCAGGAGGAGCTGTACGTCTCGCTCATGATGGAGCAACGCGTCGACGGGTTCCTCGTTGCACCTTCGATGCGGCCGGAGGCGGCACTCAGGACACTTGCCGATCGCGGTATGCCGTTGGTGATCATCGACCGTCGCTCGTCCCTTGATGTGGATCAGGTTTACTCGGACAACGAGGCTGGGGCCTACGAAGCAACGAAACACCTGCTCGACCTCGGTCATCGTCGGATTGGCGCAATCGTCGAGCTTGAGGGCGTCCCGAGCTTCGACGATCGCGTGCGAGGCTGGAAACGCGCGATGGAAGAAGCCGGGATCGACGTCGAGCCCGGGTGGCTTCGTCAAGCGGGTCTTGAGGTGGAAGGAGCTGCCGCTGCAGCAGGAAGGCTCATTCGTGAGTCCTCCCCGAGAGTGACCGCGATCTTCGCCACGAACAATCTGATGACCTTGGGAACCCTCGAGTTCCTCAAGGCGTCTGGGCTTCGCTGCCCGGCTGACGTCAGCCTTGTGGGCTTCGATGATCCGAAGTGGGCCAAGTCGTTCAACCCAGGAATCTCGTCTGTAGCTCAGGAACCGTACGAGATGGGTTACCGAGGGGCCGAGATTCTGATCAAGAGAATCGAGGGGGACGAGAGCTCGCGAAGGCGGGTCTGCTTAGGCTGTGCGCTTCGCATCCGCGAATCCAGCGCCGAGTGTGGTGTCCGGTGAAGGCCGTTGCAGCATCAACCGCGGCGATGGGATATGCAGAGTGGGCCTCGACACACTAGATTCAGGAGGTGATCGTAGCGAGAAGACGAAGTGAAAGCCGAGTAATCAAGCGTGGAAGCTACCAAGGAGGAGGATGTGATGCGTAGACTGTTAGTGGTTCTTCTTGTAGGTTTGCTGGGTGCCGGCGTGATGGCATTTGCAGCCGACGACTTCGAGATCGCGGTCGTTCCCAAGTCGTTGGATAACCCGGTCTTCTTCGCAACCAAGGCAGGGGCAGAGGCTGCAGCAGCTGAGCTTGGAATCGACCTGATCTACACCGGCCCTGTCTCGGACGAAGGATATGAAGCCGCGCAGGTTGTTGAGAACCTCGTGAGCCGGGGTGTCGACGCCATTGCTGTGTCTGTTAGCAACGCGGACGCAATGCGACCGATCCTCCAGCAGGCAGCAGATGCAGGAATTCCTGTCATCACGTGGGACTCCGACTGCCCCGACAGCACCCGGTTGATCTACTACGGGACGCCTGACTTCGAGTTGGGCGAGCTTGTGGCTGGTGAGCTTGCCGAAGCCTTGGGTGGCAACGGCAAAGTCGCCATCTTCCAGGTGTACGTCGGCCACCCGAACCTCGATGCTCGATATGATGGGATGATGTCGAAGTTCGCGGAGTATCCGGATATCGAAGTATTGACGCGGTTCACCACAACGGCACTGGAGATCGGCCTTGCTGTGGATGCTGTAGAGAACTACATCTCCGCTCATCCAGAGGTCGACGGACTTGCGACTACGACAGGGTTCCCGTGGTGGGGAAGCGTTGGCTCGATGCCGACTGTGGACCAGCGAGTCCTGGACGGCGACCTTGTGTGCGTGGGAGTCGATCCCCTTGAAAGCGCACTTCAGTACGTGGAAGCAGGGATCCTCGAGGCCTGCATCGGACAGCGTTTCTACGACATGGGATACCACGGCGTGAACATGCTCTACGCACTGCTCAGAACGCCGGCCCTGGCCGAGTACTTGGCGGAGAACCCGATTGACATGCTGAGTTCCGGTATGGACGTCATCACGAAGGACGGACGGGGCGACAGCATCAGCGTTGAAGACTACTTCGACCTGCTTGCAGAGTGGGGAGGGTAGTCTGGTACAAGCTCAATCCTAGGGCTTGCCCTCTTCCGAAGAGGGCAAGCCCCTCTATCAGGAAGCCAACAGGGTGCGCAGCTCAGGCACAGGCGGAAAGGCAACGTGAATCTACTAGAGATACGGGGGTTAGCGAAGACGTTTCCAGGCGTGCAAGCGCTCAAAGGGGTGAAGCTCGCTGTTGAGGCTGGCACGATTCACGCTCTCGTCGGCGAGAACGGAGCGGGGAAGTCGACACTGATCAAGGTATGTGCCGGCATTGAGCGCAGAGATGGCGGAGAGATCCTCTGGAAGGGAGAATCCATCGATGTGCGAAGTCCGCTGGATGCGCGGAACATGGGGATCAGTGTCGTTCATCAGCACTTCCCGCAATGCTCGAACCTGACTGTCGCGCAGAACATCTACCTCTCGGAACTCTCGAAGACCACGCTGCGACCAGTACGATGGCGAGAGCGCAACGAGCGTGCAAACGGGCTCCTCAGACAGTTCGGCGTCGACCAACGACCTGATGAGCTCCTGGGGAATCTCTCCATTGGTGAACGACAAGTCGTTGAAATCTGTAAGGCCATCGCAATGAACGTTGAGCTCATTATCATGGACGAGCCGACGTCGGCTCTCGCGTTGGAAGAGCTCGAGAGCTTCTTCTCGATGATTGATCGGCTACGTGAGCAGGGAATCACCATCATCTATGTGTCGCACAAGCTCGACGAGGTCTTCCGGATCGCTGATAAGATCACGATTCTTCGTGACGGGAATGACGTCTTCTCGGGCGAGGTCGGAGACGTCACGCCGTCAGAAGTGGCAAGCCTCATGGCGGGGCACGCCGTCGCGGAATTTGAGCGGCTCAACCTAACTGCGCAAGAGAAGGAAGTTCCATTGCTTGCGCTAGACGGGTTCCGAGTTGGGGATCGGGTACTGGAAGCAACCCTGTCTGTACGCCCAGGGGAGATCCTCGGCCTGGCCGGACTCCAAGGTTCCGGGACCAGCGATCTGATGAAGGGGCTTTTCGGGCTCTCATCCGAGGCTACCGGAACCGTACGGATCGAAGGGGAAGAGATCCGGATTCGAACACCGCAGGAAGCGATCAGAGCGGGACTCGGCTACGTGCCTGCCGACCGCCACGTAGAAGGGTTGTGTCTGATCCACTCGCTGGCGGAGAACACCGGAATCACGATACTGAGGAGGCTGGCCAGAAAAGGCTGGCTGCCGCGCAGTGCCGTTCGCAATCTGGGAGAGGACTCAATCCGCATGTTGTCCATCCAATCCCACTCGCCGTGGCAAGTTGTGAACTACCTAAGCGGCGGGAATCAACAGAAAGTTGTGCTGGCGAAGTGGCTGGCCACAAACCCGCGGCTCCTCCTGCTGGATGATCCAACCCGCGGTGTGGACGTTGGGGCGAAAGCCGAGATTCACAGCATTCTTCGCGGTCTTGCGAAGGCGGGAAAAGCCTGTGTGATGACGTCGTGCGAGTTGCCGGAGTTGATCGCAGTGACGAATCGGATCATCACGATGTACAAGGGGAAGATCACTGGCGAGTATAGGTCGGACAGCGTTACCCAAGAAGACATCATGCACGCCATCACCGGGGCAAGAACGGCGGACGGACAACACAGGGAGGCAGAGGACGATGAGTAGAGGACAAGCGATGGTCGATTCCGGCAAGAAGACGCTCCTGCGGATCTTGCGGGGCCGCGAGACCGGCGTTCTGCTTGCACTGATTGTCCTTGTGATTGCGTTGTCCTTCCTTGGGCAGAACTTCTTTTCCACAAGGAACATCTTCAGCATTCTTCGCGCCGTCTCCTTCGAGGGCATCGCTGCTCTCGGCATGATGCTTGCCATGATAACCGGGGGACTGGATCTGTCGATTGCGTCGAACATGGCGCTCTCGGGCATTGTCGTTTCCCTTCTTATGACGAGTGGAGTTCCGGTACTCCCCGCAATCCTCATTGCGATTCTCGCGGGGATGGCCATCGGACTCATCAACGGCATCATCATTACGCGCATCGGACTTGGCCCGATCATCACAACCCTGGCAATGCTGAGCGTCGTGCGGGGCGTCGCTTTCATGATCACCAAAGGCCTTCCTGTCGTTAATCTTCCCGCTTCCTTCACGTGGCTTGGGCAGGGAATGATTGGAGGCGTAATCCCCGTCCCCATACTTTTCTTTCTAGTGGTGGCTGTCCTCGTCCACCTGCTTCAACGGTATACGGTGTTTGGCTATCACCTGTACGCAACGGGGGGGAATGAACTCGCCAGTCGATACTCCGGAGTCCAAACGAAGAGCGTCACACTCCTGACCTATGTCATATCCGGCGCGCTCGGTGCACTTGGAGGAATCCTGCTAATCGCGCGCTTAGGTGTTGCACAGCCGTCGATCGCGTCGGGGTACGAACTGGCAATCGTCGCAGCGGTTGTCATCGGCGGAACAAGCCTGGACGGCGGAATAGGCAGCGTCTTGGGAACCGTTCTCGGCGTCCTGATTATCGGCGTAATCAGGAATGGTCTGGTATTGGCGAACATCGGAGGGTACTACATCCAGTTCGCAAACGGGCTGCTGATCCTGGCGGCCGTTGTAATCAATCGCTTGCGGGGCATTCGGAACTAGCTGCGCAGCGAGCACGTCACCTATGGGAGCGGCGAAACAGCTGAGCAAGCAGGCGGACAAGGAAAGGAGAGGGCATGAAACCGTTGAACATCGGACTCATTGGAGGCGGCCTCATCGGCAGGACCCATACAGTGGGGTACCACATGATGAGGACGTTCTTCGCGGAGGAAACGGAGAACGTGAACCTGCGCATGATCGCAGAGCGGGATGAACCCTTTGCCAAGGCGACGGCCGAACACCTTGGAATTCCCGAGTGGACAGGGAATTGGCGTGATCTTGTCTCGAACGGCGACATCGACCTGGTCTACGTGTGCGTGCCGAACGACATGCACAAAGAGGTCGCGCTGGAGACGATAGCCAATGGGAAGAGCATCTTCAGTGAGAAGCCTCTCGCACGGACTTCAGAAGAAGCGAGGGAGATCGTTGCTGCAGTGGATCGCGCTGGTGTGAAGCACGGAATCGGATTCAACTACCGCAGAGCCCCTGCGGTTCAGTTGATCAAACGCTGGATCGACGAAGGAAAGCTTGGGAAGATCGTTGGCTTCCGTGGGTCATTCGTGCAAGACTGGGGGCTTGATGAATCAGGCCCCTTGAGTTGGCGTTTTGAGAGAAAGATTGCGGGAAGCGGGAGCCTTGGAGACCTAGGATCGCACGTACTCGACATGGCGCGGTTCCTGGTTGGTGAGATCTCTGATGTCGCGGCTCTTCTCTCTACTCACATCACGGAGCGTCCAATCGGCGCCGGCGGACTAGGACACAAGGCGGATACGGGCAACGTCAAGATGGGCAAGGTCGACGTCGACGACATCTGCGACGTCCTGCTCAAATTCGGCAACGGAGCACAAGGGAGTCTCGTTGCTAGTAGGCTTGCCTCTGGGAAGAAGAACCACTTCGACTTCGAGGTCTACGGGATGAAGGGTGCTGTGTTCTTCGATTGGGAACGCCCGAACGAAGTGTTGCTTTCCACCTTCGATACACCAAACGAGAGGAGCGGATTCACGCGAGTTCTCACCGGTGGATTCGACCATCCCTACGGCGAACACCTCTGGCCGATTATGGGAATGGGTATCGGTTTCGGAGAGACTTTCGCGGTTCAGATGTACGAAATGGTGAAGGCCATTCGCGAGGATGGGCAAACGAATCCGGACTTCCACGATGGGTTGAGGATCAACGAGATACTCGATGCCATACAGAAGGCTGCCGACACACGACAGTGGGTTGCTCTGGGCTAGTTAGCTGCTTCCGGGCTGCCGGAGGAAGGCATACAGGAATGTGGATACAAGGATCCAGCCTCTGTGCGTCCAGAAGGGCCGCCGATGCTACCACGGGCCATGCTCAGCAGGAGAGAGGCCCCGGCATGCAGGGGAGAATGCACGACACGAAAGGGGTAGGAGAATGAAACTCGGTTGCTTCACGGTGGTCTACGCGGACCGCTCTCTCGAGGAGGCACTGGATGGTCTGTCCGGTCTGGGTTTGAACATGATCGAGCTCGGGACCGGTGGATTCATCCCGAAGACGCACTGCAACCCTGGCGAGCTTCTCGCGGACGCGGCCAAGCTGAAGGCCCTGAAGGGATTGCTCGCCGATCGCGAGCTTGAGATCAGTGCGCTTAGCTGTCACGGGAACGTCGTCCATCCGGACAAGGCGCTCTCGGAGCAGCACATCCAGGATTTCAAGGAGACGGCCCAGCTCTGCGGCGAGCTGGGCGTCAATCGGATCGTAACCTTCGCCGGTTGTCCGGGGGACAGCGAGTCTGCGAAGTGTCCGAACTGGGTGACCTGTTCGTGGCCCGACTACTACGCGGACCTTCTGAAGTGGCAGTGGGACGAAAAGCTGATTCCGACGTGGAAGGATCTCGCCAAGCACGCCGCGAAGTACGGTGTAGACAAAATCTCGCTCGAGATGCACCCGGGCGATGCGGTGTTCAACCCGGAGAAGCTCCTGAAGTTGCGAGACGCGGTCGGGCCGTCCATCGGCTCGAACTTCGATCCGAGCCACCTGTTCTGGCAGGGGATGGATCCTTGCCTCGCGGCGAGAGAGCTTCGCGACTGCCTCTTCCACGTTCACGCGAAGGACAGCGCGGTGGAGAAGGGTGTCGCCGAGCGATTCGGCGTTCTCGAGACCAAGAGCCTCAGTGCCGAGGGGCGAGGCTGGAACTTCAAGACGGTCGGATACGGTCACGGCGAGGACTTCTGGAAGACGTTCATCTGGACGCTCAAGGAGATCGGGTACGACTACGTGATCAGCATCGAGCACGAGGATCATCAGATGTCCCTCGAGGAGGGGCTGAAGAAGGCGGCCACCTTCCTCGAGGCGATGATCATTCGAGAGAAGCCCGCCGAGCTTTGGTTCGACCGGACCGACTAGCGTAGACGTCGGCGCGCCGGCGGAGCCGGTCGACGCGCCGCGCGTCTGGATTGGAGGTCAACATGGGTGAGAAGGACGTTGGCTTCGTAGGGCTCGGTAAGACGTCCGGCGAGACGAAGGTCGCCGGCCCGGAGATCGGCGTTGGAGTGCTCGGGTACGCGTTCATGGGCAAGGCCCACACGAACGCGTACAAGAAGATTCCGTACATCTTCTGGCCGCCGCCGGCGGTCCCGCGGCTCGCGGCGATCTGCGGGATCCCGGAAGCGGCGGTCGTCGAGGCGGCGGGTCGTTACGGATACGAGCGCTCGACGACGGACTGGCACGATCTCGTCTCCGACGACGGCGTGCAGCTCTTCGACAACGTGGGCCCGAACAGCCTGCACGCCGAACCGTGCATCGCGGCTGCGAAGGCGGGCAAGCACGTCCTGTGTGAGAAGCCGCTCGCGCGAAGTGCCGTAGAGGCCAAGCGGATGTGGGACGCGGTCAAGGAAGCTGGCGTGAAGCACATGTGCGGGTTCAACTACCGCTTCGTCGCCGCGATTCGCTTGGCGAAAGAGATGATCGAGGCTGGGGAGCTGGGCGAGATCTACCACTTCCGCGCGAGCTACTTGCAGGAGTGGATCATGGATCCGGAGTTCCCGTGGGTTTGGCGGCTCGACAAGGAGACGGCGGGCTCAGGCGCGTTGGGCGACCTCGGGGCACACATCATCGACCTGAGCCGCTTCCTCGTCGGCGATCCGACCTCGGTCAGCGCGATCGCGACCACTTTCATCAAGGAGCGACCTGACGCGAGCGGAAAGGGAACGCACCCTGTCGACGTCGACGACGCGTTCGAAGCAGTCGTCCGACTTGAGAATGGCGCCGCGGGAACCTATGAAGCGTCCCGTTTCTGTGGAGGTCGGAAGAACTCCATGACCTTCGAGATCAACGGAGCGAAGGCCTCGATTGCGTTTGATCTCGAGCGACTGAACGAGTTGAGGATCTGCAAGGTCGCGAACGGGCGGGGGGAAGGCTTCCGAACGCTCTCCGTTACCGAGAGTGATCATCCGTTCTACGAGGTCTGGTGGCCGCACGGACACGTCATCGGCTGGGAGCACGCGCACATTCACGAGATTCACCACATGCTGGACGCGATCGCGAATGACAAGGAGATCGCGCCGTACGGTGCGACGTTCGAGGACGGCTACAAGTGCGCGGTCATCTGCGATGCGATCCTCGAATCGGCGGAGAGCGGCTCTCGAGTCGCGATCCGCTACTGATGACTCGTAGGAAGAGCGGCGGGGCGGATCGGAGGAGGCGGAAGTGAGCAAGGAATATAGACCAGGGCCTGAGAATCGATTCACGTTTGGCTTGTGGACCGTCGGAAACGTCGGGCGAGATCCGTTTGGCGATCCGGTACGAGATCCGATGTCGCCGGCTGCGATCGTTCGCCTGCTCGCCGAAGAAGGGGCGTACGGCGTGAACTTCCACGACAACGACCTCATTCCGATTGACGCCACGGCGAGCGAGCGGGACGCGATCGCTTCTTCGTTCCGGAAAGCCCTGGAGGAGACCGGGCTTGCGGTACCGATGGCGACGACCAACCTGTTCGCCGATCCGGTCTTCCGAGACGGCGCATTCACGAGCAGCGATGCCCGGGTCCGCGCGTACGCGCTTCAGAAGACGATGCGCGCGATGGATCTCGGCGCGGAGTTTGGCGCTAAGGTGTACGTGTTCTGGGGCGGGCGCGAAGGGACGGAGACCGATGTCGCGAAGAGCCCAGTGGATTCGCTGAAGAGCTTCCGAGAGGCACTCAACTTCCTCTGCGAGTACAACCTCGACCAGGGTCACGGGTTGCGGTTCGCTCTGGAGGCCAAGCCCAACGAACCGCGGGGCGATTCGTACCTGCCGACGACTGGCGCGATGCTAGCCTTCATCGAGTCGCTCGACCATCCGGAAATGGTAGGAGTCAATCCGGAAGTGGCCCACGAGCACATGGCTGGGCTGAACTTCATGCACGCGGTGGCCCAGGCCTGGGAAGCAGGCAAGCTGTTCCACATCGATCTAAACGACCAGAACATGGCCCGCTTCGACCAGGATTGGCGCTTCGGCTGTCACACGATCAAGCCCGCGTTCTTCCTCGTTCGGTTCCTCGAAAGCGTTGGCTACGACAACCCGAAGCACTTCGACGCCCACGCGTACCGGACCTCCGACGCGGAGGATGTAAGAGCCTTCGTCCGTGGGTGCATGAGAACGTACTTGATTCTCAAGGAGAAGGTAGAGGCGTTCGATCGCGACCCACAGATCCAGGAGCTCCTAGCGCGGATCCGAGAGCAGGACGATTCGATGAGCGAGTACCTCGGACCGTACACCACCGACAAGGCGGAGAAGCTCAAGGAGCTTTCGCTCGATCGAAAGGAGCTGGCCGCTCGCGGTCAGCCGTACGAGGAGCTGGATCAACTGCTGATCGAGCTTCTGCTTGGCGTTCGCTAGCGAGCAGGGCTCACGGGTTCAAGAGAAAGGACGGGAAGGGGATCAGATGCGGTGTCTGCTTGGTGTTGACGTGTCGACCACGGGGGTCAAGGCCCTCCTGATGGACGAGCGAGGGTCAGTGCGGGCCGCCGTTACGACGCTGCACGAACTCTCGACGCCTCGCCCGCTGTGGAGCGAGCAGAATCCTGAGGATTGGTGGTCCGGTACGTGCACCAGCATTCGGGAGGCCCTTCGAGAGGCGAACGTCTCGGCAGAGGAGGTTGTCGCAGTCGGGCTGACCGGGCAAATGCACGGGCTCACTCTCCTCGGGAAGCGGGACGCCATCCTCCGCCCAGCGATCCTCTGGAACGACCAGCGGACGGGGAGCCAGTGTGATCGGATCCGCAGAGACTTCGGACGGCAGAGGCTGATCGAGGTTACCGGGAACGATGCGTTAGCCGGCTTCACGCTGCCGAAGCTGCTTTGGGTCGAGGAGAACGAACCGGGTATCTACTCCGAGATCGAGCACGTGCTCCTCCCCAAGGACTACGTCCGTCTCCGTCTGACTGGCGACTACGCCACCGACCGCGCGGGAGCTTCGGGAACGTCGATGCTCGACATCCGAAGCCGCGATTGGTCGTCTGACGTGCTGTCAGCGTTCTCGATCCCGAAGGCTTGGCTGCCCAAGACGCACGAAGGCCCGGAATTCACCGGCGAGGTCTCGACTGAGGCGGCGAAGGTGACCGGGCTGAAGGGGGGGACGCCCGTCGTCGCCGGTGCGGGAGATCAGGCGGCTCAGGCCGTCGGTGTCGGCGCAGTCTCTCCGGGGATCGCGGCGCTTACGCTCGGGACCTCCGGGGTCGTCTTCGCGTCGACTGACGAGCCGATCGTGGAGGCGCGAGGTCGCCTTCACGCGTACTGCCACGCAGTACCGCATCGATGGCACATGATGGGCGTCATGCTCTCGGCGGGGGGGAGCCTCCGATGGCTCCGGGATGCGTTCTTCCCCGACATGTCGTTCGACGCTCTGACCGACGGTGTGGATGATGTGTCCGTCGGGTGTGACGGACTCGTCTTCCTTCCGTATTTGACCGGCGAGCGCACGCCGCATCCGGATCCGCTAGCGCGGGGCGCGTTCGTCGGGCTGACGGTTCGGCACGAGCGGCAGCATGTCGTCCGAGCCGTCCTCGAGGGCGTGAGCTTCGGGCTTCGAGATGGGTTCGAGCTGCTTCGCTTGGCGGGTCTACCCGGAATGCGAGAGGTGCGGGTCTCCGGCGGAGGAATGGGAAGCGCAGTCTGGCGCCGGATCCTGGCTGAGGTCCTTGGGGTCACGCTCTACGGAGTCGACGCGACCGAGGGTGCCGCCCTTGGCGCAGCCCTTCTCGCTGGCGTAGGTGCTCGAGTGTGGGAGAGCGTCGATGCTGCGTGCGCCGCTGCCGTACACAAGACGGTGAAGACCGTTCCGACACGGGACGCCAATGGTAGCTACAATGAGATCTACAAACTCTACAAGACGCTATACCCAGCGTTGAAGGAGCTTACGCACGATCTCTACAAGTGGGAGCAGATGCACCACACCGCGGCGGACTAGAAGACGCGCATCGCGGACTTCGCTACCACCTCACGACGTGCGCGAGAGGGTCAACTGGCGTCCCAAGGGCGTAGCATGAAGCGGTCGGACGTTAACCGAGCGATTCGTGGCGCAGCAGCCGCGTTTTCCGAAGCGCGGGTACAGCTTCCGCCGTTTGCGGCGTGGCGCCCGTCCGATTGGATAGAGCACCGGCGAACAGCGCCGGAGCTGATGAAGGCCGGGCTGGGTTGGGATGTTGTCGAGTGGTGTCCGGGCGACTTCGCTAGGCGCGGCCTTGTCCTGTTCACACTGCGAAACGTGCTGCGGCCGGGGAAACGCGGTGCGCGAGACGGATACGCGGAGAAAGCGATGGTCGTGCGGCTGAACCAGCAAACGCCACTGCATGCTCATCATCGCAAGATGGAGGACATCATCAATCGTGGAGGCGGCGAGCTGGTCATCGAGCTTCACATCGGACCGGACGATAGAGACAGCCGATACGTGTTGGTGAACGGTGTGCGCAAGCCGATCTCGCACAAGGGAGCAACAGTCATCCTCTCACCGGGGGAGAGTATCACGTTGGTGCCCGGGGTCTTTCACGCGTTCCACGCGGCTAGGGGTGACGTCATCGCCGGGGAGGTTTCGACTCACAATGCTGATGATGTGGACAACGACTTCCTCGATCCCGTTGCACGTTTCCCGGATCTCGAGGAAGACGTGCCGCCGGAGCGGCTCGTCGTTGGAGACTACTCCCAGGTGATGTCGGAGTGGGGGATACGGTAGTCCTCGCCCATTGGCCGGCAGCAGTCTCTCGCTCTCTTCTGGTCAGTGGAGAGTCCCAAAGCTCGACAGTCCACTAGGGGGTGCGAGACTCGCACGTCGCGCAAGACCAGCTGCCCCATTCCCTCGCAATCGAGGGCAAGCGTGGCACACACGCACGGTAGTTCGATTGCCATCTAGGTGCGGCACTCAGAACGGGTGTGAAACCGCCGAGCGTTCTCGTTGAGCGGATGCTTTGGGCGAGGTTACGAGACCCCCCAAACGGCGACTCGCGGGTCGTCTGGAGACGTTACACGAGCGTCGCGGAGCGGAATGCGAAGGCAGAACGCCGTGAAGCGTTGCGCGGTGGCGGCCTGCGGTGACCTGACCCCCCGAAATCGGTCCAGAAGTAGAGCTAGGATTCGGATCGAGGGAAGGAGGCAGAAGTGGCGAGAAGGCACTACCGCCCCGAGGAGATCATCTCTAAGCTGCGAGAGGCTGAGATCCTGTTGGCACAAGGGATGAAGGTCCCTGAAGTGGTCAATGGACTCGGCATCCACGAGGTGACCTACTACCACTGGAGGAAGCAGTACGGCGGAATGAAGGTCAACCAGATGCAACGGCTCAAGGAACTGGAGAAGGAGAACTCACGGCTTCGGAAGGCTGTGAGCGATCTCACACTGGACAAGATGATTCTCCAGGAAGCAGCAAAGGGAAACTTCTGAGCCCCGAACGTCGTCGTTCCTGTGTCCACGCAGTTGGTGAACGCATTGGCGTGTCTGAGCGTCGTGCGTGTCGGGTACTCGATCAGCACCGGTCGGTGCAGCGGTATCAAGCACAGTCACGCGAGGATGAGGACGCCCTGACCGCGGCAATCGTCCAGCTGGCGAGTCAGTTCGGTCGCTACGGTTGCCGACGGATCACGGCACTGCTGCGGCATGCTGGCTGGGACGTGAACCACAAGCGGGTGGAGCGGATCTGGCGACGGGAGGGGCTGAGAGTGCCCCAGAAGCAACCGAGGAGAGGCCGGCTGTGGGCGAACGACGGCTCGTGCGTACGGCTGAGACCACTACACGCGAACCACGTCTGGGCGTACGACCTCGTCATGGATCGAACTCACGATGGAAGAGCGTTTCGCATGCTCACCGTGATCGACGAGTACACGCGAGAGTGTCTAGCGATCGTGGTGGACCGGAAGCCGAAGTCCACCGACGTGATCGAAACGCTGGCTGAGCTGTTCCTCACCAAGGGACTGCCGGAACACATCCGATCGGACAACGGACCGGAGTTCTGTGCGAGGGCGGCGCGGGAGTGGCTTGATCGATTCGACGTTGGGCCACTGCTCATCGAGCCGGGAGTCCGTGGGAGAACGGCTACTGCGAGAGATTCAACGGGAAGCTTCGAGACGAGCTACTCAACCGGGAGATCCTCTACACGTTGGAGGAGGCAAGGGTGCTGATCGAGGACTGGCGCCGGGAGTACAACACGATCAGGCCGCACATCAGCCTTGAGTACAGGGCTCCAGCGCCTGAGACGCTAAGTCTGAAGCCCGTTCTTGCCGGAGCAATCGGAGGAGGACTAGACTTGCTCTAGAACTGGACCTATCAGGTGGGGCAGGTCAGCAACAAGCTAGCCCTTCGGGTTGCGTTCTCTGAGGATTCGCGCAAGTGGTCTGCTGTACTGGATCGAAAGGGCTTCCTGTTCATGCGAACAGACGTGTGGTGCGGTCAGTGATCACCACTCCGCGCCGAAACGCACGAACGCGTTCTACATTCAGTCCCCCAGGCCCAGAGCCGACTCTGAATCTCAATTCCGTTGGCGAATCCCAGCTTGATCCCGAGTCAACTGCAGCCCACACTCACTGATGGGTTCTAGCTTTGCTTATGGACCGATTACTAGGGGCAGGTCAGGGGGATGCTGGCATCCTCTACGGGCGATGTTGTCGGCGGGCCTCACAGCTTCTCGATGAATTTCCTTATCTGCGGCTCGAATTCCTTCCCTGAGATGCTTACGCACGTTCG
>Ga0272441_10010134_pt1 | contig 14349 bp, 14 predicted proteins | sample SSMProp6N_FD_193582 | JGI IMG/M metagenome (GOLD analysis project Ga0272441, IMG submission 193582) | Marine sediment archaeal communities from Little Sippewissett salt marsh, Falmouth, MA, United States - SSM-Prop-6N | ecosystem: Environmental > Aquatic > Marine > Wetlands > Sediment ... | reverse complement strand
TTAAGCACGCCGCCAGCGTTCGTCCTGAGCCAGGATCAAACTCTCCATAGCTCTTTCTTTCTGAATCAACGTTCTGGCTCGCTTCTTCCTTACTATTCATCCTGCCTATTTAATTGTCATGGTTCATCCTGCTAACTCATTAACAGGCGGCGCCCTTTTTTCAGGGTGCTTGGTAATGATACTAAGGTTCAGCATGAATGTCAACAATTACTATCAGTATTATAAAACCTTTCGTAATTACCAACAGTCTTACTATCCTTACAATAAAAGGAGGCACCTTGTTAATATCAGGTAGCCTCCTTAATATCTATTGTAATACACAGATTATCCCAACATTAGTATTTGTAATTAATGGACTTTGAAAAGAATTGTATATCTTATTCTTTTTGCAATACTTATCGGAGTATCAGTTTTCATCAAGATCCAGCTCAAGGACTCCTTCTTCCAGCTTGAGCCCATCGTCCTCTGTCACCGTTTCAAGTTTGGCTTCCCCATTATTTTCTCCAGTGAGAGCAAAACCCATATCCTCGTTAACCTTTTCCATAACATCCCGGGTTATCTCTTCAAGTAGATCCGTATGCTCCTGAAGATATTGGGCTACGGTTTCCTTCCCCTGCCCAAGAGTCTCACCTTTATAGGCAAGCCATGACCCTTTACGTTTCATAACTCCACGATCCAGGGCCATGTCGAGAACAGCCATTCCCTTGGGGACACCCTTGCCGTAAATCAGGGAAGCATGTGCTGTCTTGAAGGGAGGTGCCTGCTTGTTCTTTACGACTTTTATCCATAGCTCGTGGCCAAGATTTTCGTCACTTTTAGTAATACTCTTGCCCCGCTTAACCTCTATCCTTACAGAACTGTAGAACTTGAGGGCCCGTCCACCGGTCGTAGTTTCCTGGGGGCCTGGTGAATATCCAGTACTGATCTTTGCGCGCAACTGGTTAATGAAAACCACCACGCATTTGCTCTTTGAAATTGCTGAAGTGAGCCTCCTCAAGGCATAGGACATGAGCCGGGCCTGGAGGCCAACCTGACTATCACCGATCTTTCCGTCTATCTCTGCCTGTGGTGTCAGGGCAGCAACTGAATCAACCACCACGATATCAACTGCACTGCTCCTGACCAGAGTGTCCAGGACGTATAAAGCCTGTTCGCCGCTATCCGGCTGAGCCACATAAAGAGACTGGATCTCTACTCCTATGGAAGCAGCCAGCCTTGGGTCAAGTGCATGCTCAGCATCAATGAAAGCAGCAACTCCACCTGCCCGCTGAGCCTCAGCAATAGCATGAAGAGCAAGGGTGGTCTTTCCGGAACCTTCAGGGCCAAAGATCTCCACTATTCGGCCCTTTGGCAGTCCACCGATCCCCAGGGCTGTATCGAGAGGCAGAATACCTGTTGAGATAACATCGACCTTTGTCGTCATGGGATCTCCCAATCTCATTATGGATCCGTCCCCGAATTTACTTCTGATATCCTCTATGGCCTGTTCGAGAACATCTTCCCTGGTTTTTGGATTCCTGGACTTTGCCATTCTGAAAACCTCCTAATAATAATTGATTAAAGTGTCTCTACTGAAGTATTTTCAAGGTCATACCTGAAAATAGGTGTGTAAACAGGTCCTTTCGGGCCAAGGATGCTTTCCATAAATGTCAGAACCTTTATCCTGCTGCTTCCGAAACAGGGACGATCATTCAAAAGATCCAGAAAAAAGTTCCCACCCCCAGAGCCCCTGCCAACCCTTGCAAGGGTCAGGTGAGGGGAAAAGGGTCTTCTTTCCAAGGCAAGGCCAGAACCGGCACACTCCTTTTCGATCATTCCCTGTAAATCTATTATTTCAGATTGTCCGGTGAGAGGAGCCGTCCATAAAACCCGGGGTCTTTTAGTGCCAGGGAATACTCCCACCCCTCCAAGGGACATTTCAAAAGACGTACCCTTCCATTTCTGCAGGGCAGGACCGATCTTTACCATAAGGTCATCCCTGAGATCGGGTACTATCTCTCCACAGAATTTCAAGGTAATGTGAAGATTCTCCCACTTCACCCATTTAAGGTCGGGGGCGGATCTTCTTTTTCTCTGTATCCATTCCCAGATATTCTTACGTACCGAATGGTCAGGCTCAAGGCAGAAAAAACACCTGATCAACTGCAAGGAACATCATCCCTTATGCATTTCCACAGAATCTCGATCCCCTTGAACAGCGTCCGTTTTCTGATCATTTCCCTGTTCCCTGACAGGAAAAGGTCATAGGCCCTGCTACTCCCTGGTGAACTTACTCCAATCCAGATCGTACCGACAGGCTTCTCCTGAGTACCTCCATCGGGTCCTGCAATACCTGTTACAGAAAGGGCGTAATCCGATCCGAATCGTTTCCTGGCTCCTTCAGCCATGGCCAATGCACACTCTTTACTGACTGCTCCATGCAATGATAATACTTCCGGCGGAACATAGAGGATTGAGACTTTTGCTTCGTTACTATAGCAGACCGCGCTTCCCTGGAAAACCTGTGAGATTCCCGGGATATCCGTAATGGAAGCACCTAAAAGACCTCCTGTACAGGATTCAGCGAAGGCAAAGGTTCTTAGTGGCGTCAGGGATACATGAAAAAGGGCTTCAGGTAGGGAACATACTCCTCTGGGCAGGGCATCCCCGGGAAAACTGTCCCTTATGCTTCTCTCTGCTTCAAGAGCAGCTCTTTCTTCTCCCCTGATTATGATTTCTACAAGATTTGGCGACGGCAGGATAGATATATGCAGACCGGGATCATCAGTCAGGGTGGATATCCGATCTTTCAAAAGACTTTCTGCCCAGCCTGCAATGTGAACCCTGGTCCAGAAACCCTTCGATTCAATGGCAGAAAGGATATTGGTTTCAGACATGGATCTGAATTCCAGAGGTATGCCCGGAAATGCAAAAACCCGTGTTCCCGATCTTTCAAAATGAATTCCCAATCCTGAGCCCTCAGGGTTATATACAGAAGAAGCATTGGCGGGGACAAGGGCCTGAAGGGACCTGGACATCTCCACTATCTCCCTTATATCCCCCCTGTAACGTTCAACTACCCTGTCATAGGTTGTATTATCAACCACAAGATGGGAACCAAGATACCTGGCAAAACCAGATCTGGTCCTGTCATCATGAGTCGAGCCAAGCCCTCCGGAAGTTACAATAAGATCGACTCTCCCGACCCACTTTGCGAGAGCTTCCGCTATGGCCTCTTCCTGATCCTGCAGGATCTCCATGGCTACCACTTCAAAGCCAGCATCATGAAGCCTGGATGCCAGCCAGTGGCAGTTCCTTTCCACTCGCAGGCCACTTAACATTTCGTCCCCGAACGCGATCAGCACAACCCGGTCCATGCTACCTCCATAATCGGAAAGGTAATTGTCAAGACAATATCAGGGAAAACCCGCCCTTAATATATAACCAGTACAAGGCCCATAAGATCAGGTTGGTAATGATACCTCCAACCACATCATCTGCCATTATTCCTATTCCACCAGGAAGATCCTCTGCCCTGTTTACGGGGAAAGGTTTGATTATATCTATGATCCTGAACAGGAAAAGTGCCGGCAGGCCAAACCCTGAAGGTAAATGGTACATGGCTATCCATGTCCCCACCACTTCGTCAATTACCACCTCTGAAGGATCTGAAAGACCCTTGTTTCTGGAATAGATATCTGAGGAGTAAACTCCTGCCAGAAAGACCAGGAGAATGATCCACCAGGATGGTTCGAAGACCGCATATAAAATGAAAGCTGCCACCGAAGCCAGGGTGCCGGGCATCGGAGTAAACCTTCCCAGTCCTAGAACAGTGGAAATAAGCTCAAAGATCTTTCGACTATTCATCATTGCATACCTCGGCAAAGAGATCATGTTCTGTAGCTTCACTAACCCTCACGGTAATCATATCGCCTTCTTTGTGACCTTCAGCACCTGATATCCCGACCATGCCATCAACTTCAGGGGCATCCCTGGATGATCGTCCCCAGGAAAGATCATTGGTTTCCCCTATTTCTTCAACAATAACAGGAATACATTTACCTTCCATGAGTCTTTGCCTTGAAAGGGATATCTCTGCCTGAAATTCCATCAGTCTTCTATATCTGGAATCTGTTATCTCCTTGTCTATCTGGTCTGGAAGAGTGGCTGCCAATGTCCCCTCTTCAGGGTAAAAAGGGAAAGCTCCTACCCTGTCAAGTTCCATTTCACCAAGAAAATCAAGGAGTTCACAAAAATCCCTTTCTGATTCTCCGGGATATCCTACTATCAGGGTTGTCCTTATGGCAAATAAAGGGTCCAGGTTCCTGGCATGACGTATCATCCGCATGTAAAGATCCTTGTTACCAGGTCTGTTCATTGATTTCAGGATCCCGGGACTTACATGCTGAATAGGCATGTCAAGATAGGATAGGATAACAGGACTTTCATGAACGAGTTCAATGAGACCCGCATCTATTCTATAAGGATTGAGATAGAGAAGTCTGAGCCACATATCCCTCGGCACGGAAGCCTCAAGTATCCGGAGCAATTCAGTGAACATGGGTTTCCCGGACAAGTCCGCACCATACATGGTAGGGTCCTGGCTGATGAGACATATTTCCCGGACTCCCTGATCGAGGAATAATTCCACTTCCTTGAGTATCTCACTTACAGGGACACTTCTCAGGGGACCTCTTATGGACGGGATAGTGCAATACGAGCAACTGCTGTTACAACCTTCACTTATTTTCAGATAACGCGACCACCATCGCGTTTCAGGAATGATGCCCCGTTCCCATTCCCTTACTGGAGTCCCGAGGTATTTCAGAACCTTTCCCCATTCCTGGGGACCAGCCCAGAGATCAACAGAAGGAAGCTCCTGCTTCAATTCTTCTCCATAACGCTGAACGAGACATCCAACGACCCCGATAGCGGATAATCTGCCTTCCTTTTTCAACATCTCCAGGTCAAGAATAGCATCAACACTTTCTTCCACAGCAGGTCTGATAAATCCACAGGTATTTACTATGGCGAGATCAGCGTCTTCCACATGGTTCATTATTTCGTGCCCGGCGGATATAAGCATTCCTGAAAGATCTTCACTATCAACCTGATTCTTGGCACAACCCAGATTCAGGAGAAATATTTTCATCAGCGGTTGATAGGGCCCTTATCTCCGTTGGGAGAATAGTACCACCTGGCCACAGTCCCACCCTTCCCGGGATTGCCAAGTTCCTGGTCGTTGAATACGACAGTAACACTACCAGGCCTTCCATAAACGACTTCCGTCCTGTCAGTTATTTCAAATACCCTTTGAGTATCTTTCTTTATGATTCCCTGGAAAAGGGTCTTATCTTCCGTGGACAATTTGACCCAACAGTCCCTTGTCATGGAAAGAGATAGCCTTAAAGGTTCTGTTTGAACCTGCTGACCCCCTTCGCCGGCTCCAATACTATTATCCGGCGAGACCAGATCCTTCAGGTCAGACTGATCCTTTGCCGGTACAGCGGTAAGGTCATCGGAAAGGAGATCTTCACTTACCACACCGGAGGAGTACAGGTCGTCTGAGATTTCTGTAGTAGCAAGCTGGTCTTCACTCATGGCCAAAGGAATATTAGGGGACGATCCCCTTTGTTCAGAAATATCCTTTTCTGGGGGCGCGGACAGTTTTTCCTCCACTGAAGGTACAGTTTCCCTTATAAGAGTCTCATTTTCAGCGATAATTATCCCCCTGTCCCGGCTATTCCAGATAGCCAGTCCATACCAGGCCAGTCCAGCTATAACCACAAGCATGAGAACAATGACCCAGAGTCTGGAGGTATGTTTGAAACCCCTGGTAGGAGGAGTGAAATTACCCAGGATCAGCTCTGATGTATCCAGTATCTCTTCAGAAAAAAGATACGGTTTGAACTGTGTCCACATGTCCTCGGCACCGAGGAAGGAGAGATATGATTTAACAAAACCCCTTATATAGACCCCACTGGGGAAACTGCTATAGTCACCGGCCTCGATGCCTTCCAGAAAATGAGTCCTTATCTTTGTGATCTCGGTTACATCCTCAATGCTCAGGCCCTTGTCTTCCCTGATCCTCCTGACCTCGTATCCCAGGTCAGCTAATGCTTTATTTCGATCTTTCACTGGATTCATCCTCCTTGAGCATGAGACGCATTCTTCGGACGGTTTCTGCCGGATCAGGGGTCCTGAAAACAGAACTCCCCATAACCACAACATCAGTACCTGACAAAACAACCTGGAGAAGGTTCTCTTCCCCTATTCCTCCATCCATCTCGACAAGAAAGTCGAGATCTTCGGCCACTCTCCACTGGCATAGTCTTGTCACTTTTTCAAGAGTATAGGGTATGAAAGTCTGCCCCCCGAAACCAGGATTGACTGACATAACAAGCACAAGATCTACAAGAGGTAATACAGGTCTTACAGATTCCACAGGAGTAGCAGGGTTCAATGATATTCCAGGCCTGCATCCGGCCTCTCTTATCCGTCTGAGCAGTCTGTCCAGATGGTTGGTAGCTTCCACATGAACCGTAAGAAAGGTAGAACCGGCACTGATAAAAGGATCGATAAAATCTTCGGGAGGTTCGACCATTAGATGAACATCCAGTACTTCCCGGTCATATTCATTTCTTAAGGCTGACACTATGGCAGGCCCGTAGGAAAGATTGGGAACAAAATGTCCATCCATTACATCCACATGTATCCAGTCAAACTGATCATCGAGGCTGGCAATTGAATCGCCGATCCTGAGTGGGTCAGCGGACAATATGGAAGGCGCAAAGAGAGTCTTTCTTCCAGTTTTCATCGATATTTGTCCTGCCATACAAATTCACCACCCAGGAAAATTGTAACCACGCCCTGGTCCATATATTTCTCGTCAAGAGAAATATATTCTCCGCCATTTACAGATCTGTCCAGGACCACCCTGCTGCCCGTAGAATCCACCATCTCGATCTTCAACTGCATGGGTTTAACCAGCGGCGGGACCTGGTATCTTATCTTGGCGGTCTTTCTTTCATTCGAAGAAGGCTGAGGGGTCTCAGGTCTTTCCTGATCAAATCCAGGAACCGATACCGCAGAGGTTCCACTTTCAGATGGTGCGGCTTCCTGGGCTTTTTCTACAGCTTTCTTGCCTTCCTCCGTAATTGTCCCTGCCATTCCAGGCATTGTAACCTTAACATTCGAAGGGGCTTCCTGATCACCTGTCCCTTCAGCAGGACCCTCCGGTTTTTTCAGTGTTGCCACCTTGAGATTTACACCAGATCCTCCCGAAAGGGGTGTACCTGGCTTGGGAGACATTTCCATAACCATTCCGGGGGGGGTATTCTGGGTATAAACATAGTCCACTTGTGACACTTGCAACCCACTTTCACCTATCATTTTTCTGGCAACTTTCTCAGTTCTCTGAAGCACATCAGGGACCTGGATCATACCATCGCTTCTTGAAGGCCCAAGGCTTATCATGAGGTCTACCTTCGAATTCTCCGCCAGGGTCAATGGTGCGGCAGGATTCTGTGCAATAACGATACCTGCAGCTTTTTCCTGATCCTGTATCCTGACCACATCCCCCAGTTGAAATCCTGATTCCTGAAGTTTACTCATAGCCTGTTCCTGTTCAAGTCCTCTCAGGTCTGGCAAAGATATTCGATGTCCTCCCTTGCTGACCTTTAAGATGACAACTTTATTCTTACCTATGCGTGTTCCAGCCTCAGGCCATTGAGAAAGGACCGTCCCTTCAGGAAGGGTGGATTCCACCTGTTCTATCCTTGCCTCTAATTCCATTCTCTCGATTTCTTCCACTGCCTGCAGTACCGTAACACCCTTAAGCGGAGGAATAGCTGCCGATCTTCCTCCCCAGAATATGGTATGAATGATCATTCCACCTGAAGCTACGATTACCAGAAGGACCAGTATCATGGACCATTTAAAAAGATTTTTCATAAGAGCTCCTCCTTTGTAACCCCTTTTCCTTTTTGGATCACTCCGATATAGAAACCGTCCAGCCAGGGCAATTCTGGCCATGTATATATACCATATGGTACACCTTTTCTCAGATAAGGGCTGTCCAGTGGAACCGATATTTCCTGCAGTGAGGATGATCCTTTGAGTACCCCTTCAAGGACCCCTTCATTTTCCTGTCTGAAAAGGCTACAAGTAGAGTAGACCACAAATCCTCCTCGCGCAACCATTGTACAGGCTTTTTGCAGTAATTTTGTCTGAACAGCGGAGAGTTCCTCCAGGAAAGAACCGGTAAGTCTCCATTTAGCTTCGGGATGTCTTCTCCAGGTCCCGCTTCCGCTGCAAGGAACATCTAGAAGTACTAACCCAGGGGGAGACACAGGATCCATGGCCAGTGAATTCCCTGATCGAAAGATAACGCGGTCCTCCCGTAAGTTCAAACGTTCGAGATCCCTCTTGCCGGACTCGAGACGGTTTGAAGACATATCCCACGCTTCCAATTCTACATCAGGAATCATCTGAAGTATCTGTCCAGTCTTGATACACCTGCCGGCACACATATCTACGATGCTTCCGGAACAGAATAGACTGGATACAACCCTGGCTACCATCATGGAAGATTCACTCTGAGGGGTTATCTTGCCGCTCATGAACCCGGGAAGAGATGGAGGCCAGGCAGTCCTGTCAAGCCTTATACTGAGAGGCTCAATATGGGACGAAGAACATGGGAAACCCCGGCCCTCCAGGTTGGCCATCACTTCCGAACATAAAGAGGGCTCACTTAACCTCAGGGAAAGGAAGGGCTTGTCCCCCTGGAATTTCAAAAGGTCCCGGATGTCCCTTGAGTTTTTCCCCTCTGATAGTACCTTAATCATAGATGTGGGAAAACCATGAACGAGGCAAAGATCTTTAATTTTCCCGCTTTCAAGACATTTTTCATAGAGTATCCTGCCTTTTCCCGTACATTGTCTCAAGACAGCATTTACAAGCCTTGAAGCACGGGAAAAGCCTTTTTCTTTCATAGATTGTACAAGAGCATTAACGATCACCTCGTCAGGAAGACCGGAAATGCCTATCACAGATGAAATACCAAGGATCAGGGCTTCCTGTACAGGTAGTTCAAGTTTTCTGAAGGGGGAACTTACAAGTTTTTTAAGAATAAATTCCCATAGTTCCCTTCTTCTCAGGGCCCCGTAGACCATAAAGGCAGCCAGCCTGAGTTCCTTTTCGGGGAGATCTGCAGAATGGTAACGTATCCTTTCGCTTGCGAAAAGGGAAGGGTCCTCCCTGACCTCTGTCAGTATCTTGAGGGCGGTCTTTACTGCCCTCATGGATCCATTATCTCCGGAACCACCACTGTGGTAAATTCCCTTGTTGATACAAATACTTCAGCCGGACCATGAACGACAAGACCCCCAATTCCCCTGGCCCCGGACCTCACCTCTACCCCAGTGATCTCCAGATTATCCAGATCAGTGGCAGTAGTAACATATCTCTGGACAAACCTTCCAGTCAGGGGGCCGATCATTTGCCCAAGCACCAGGGCCAGGATAACGCTCAGAAGTGAAAGGTTACCTGTAAGCAAAAGGGTCAATATGAAGAAGATGGAAGAAAGGGTATTTACCACCAGGATAGTTGTACCGCACTGTGGATGGATCGCAAGATCGAAATTCCCTTGTTGCAGCTCCCCCAGAGCCTCTTTCGCAGAGGCAAGGACTATCTCCGGCCTTACAGGTCCCCTCACTGCAAAACCATCCTCATAGGCCATACCTTCAAAGTGGGTCAGCCCCGCCACCTTCTCCAGAACTCTTATGGTGGCATGTTCAAGGGCATGATTTCTGCGCACCTTTCTATTGGAAAAGGTCTTGAAGAGTTGCGCCGGACCTATCATTAGCCAATAAATAGACCTTCCGGCAAAACCCAGGGGAATCAGAAGAATGAAAAGAAATACAAATATCATGGCCAGGACAAGAGCGAACCAGGGCATGACAAAAAGGAGAAGCAGGATTATCAGTAAAGGCAACTTTGAACCTCCAGAAACAGAAAGAGGTGGCATGGAAGGCCACCTCTTCCGGATATCAGAAACTGTGACTACATTATTCCAGTATCAGTCCCTGCTGCCGAACATTCCGCGAAGCAGCACAAGTCTTAAGAGCTGGGCCAGGGCCATTATAGTAGCTGAAATATAGGTAAGTGCCGCTGCCCTGAGAACAGCCCTTGCACCCGATATTTCATCAGAAGCAAGAGTTCCTGTATCTGCAAGGATCCTCAGCGCCCTGGAACTGGCATCGAACTCCACCGGCAAAGTTACCAGATGGAAAACAATAACGCCAAGGAAGAGTATAATTCCAAGGTTCATGAGCATTTCTCCTCTGAAAAGGAGGCCTATGAAAAACAGGGGGAAGGCCATACTCGAACCAATATTTACTGCCGGGACAACTGCATTGCGGACCTTCAGAGGCATGTAGTTCTCCTGGTGCTGGATAGCATGGCCCACTTCATGGGCAGCTACGCCTATAGCAGCAATACTGGAACTGCCGTATACTGACTCGGAAAGACTCAAAGATCTGTTCCTCGGATCATAATGATCAGTGAGATTTCCTGCGATTCTCCTGATAGGCACATCGCTCAATCCAAATCGATCAAGAAGTATCCTTGCCACATCATCTGCTGTTGTACCAGTTCTGGAAAAGACCCTGCTGTAACGGGCATAAGCGCTCTTAACCCTGCTTTGGGCCCATAAAGCAAGAAAGACAGCAGGTAGAAGGATCAGAAAGGTGGGATCCAAAAAAAATGGGAACATCTTTATGTTTCACCCCCAAGGATATTAACCTTGTGAAATTGCCACGCACCGGTATATAAGCCTTCGGTATCATGGACAACATGATTTTATACCCCTCACAAGCTTCAGGCTATACGTATTTTACACAGTTTTAAAATATAGGTCAATTATGGTCAGCCTAACGTTTCTTTCCATAAAACTCAGCCATGGATGAAACCACCCATTCCTGCTCATCAATGGTTAATTCCGGGAAGATCGGAAGGGCAAGGACCTCTTCAGTAAGACTTTCCGAGACGGGGAAAGCCCCCTTTTCATGACCCAGAAATGAAAAACACTTCTGAAGGTGAAGGCTCAAAGGATAATAAACCCTTGAAGCAATACCCTTTTCGGCCAGGAAAGCCTGTAGCTCATCCCTTCGCCTGGCCCTGATCACATACTGGTGGTAGATATGATAATTCCCTTCTGTTTCAGAGGGAGGTGTCACCACATCAAGGAGATCGAACTCCCCCAACAGTAGCTTGTACTGTCCGGCTACAGCTCTCCTTTCCTGCTGCCACTCATCGAAATGCCTCAGTTTTACTCTCAGGACAGCTGCCTGCATGGCATCGAGCCTGCTATTCAGACCAACTTCTTCATGAAAATAGGTTGCACCTTCACCATGGACCCGGAGCCTTGAAATAACTTGAGAAAGCCCCTCATCAGATGATACGACCATCCCGCCGTCACCATAGCCTCCAAGGTTCTTTGTGGGGAAGAAAGAATAACATCCAGCCCTGCCCCAGGTACCTGCACGAATGATCCTGTCCCCCACCTTTCTCCATGAGCCGAAAGCCTGAGCTGCATCTTCCACCACAGCAATATTCAGGTTTTGCATTTCTGGCATGATATTTTCAACTGGTACCATCTGTCCGAAAATGTGGACCGGAATAAAGGCTTTAGTCCTGCTGGTGACCTTTTCCATCACTTTCTCGGGATCGATGTTGAAGGAAAGAGGATCAACATCAGCAAAAACCGGAGTCGCACCAAGACGGGTAATACAGCTTGCAGTGGCAAAGAAACTGAAGGGAGTGGTAATAACCTCATCACCTTCTTTTATATCCAGCCCCATCAGGGCAAGGACCAACGCATCTGAACCGGAAGCACAACCGATGGCATGGGATATCTGAAGATAGGATTCCATTTCTTTTTCAAAATTCTGGACCTGCGGACCGAGAATAAAATATTGGCTGTCAAGGACTTCCATAAGGGCATCTTTAATCTCATCCTTGATGCGGGCGTAATTCCTTTTAAGATCCAGGGTGGGCAGTCGCCTTTCCATTTTCAGACCCTCCTAAATTAAATATGTAGACTCTTTAGCATCATTTAGCATCAGGTTCACCACATTAATTGTCACCAAAAACGAGTAATTTTTGCATAAAAAAGGAGGGCAGACAATACTTCCGCCCTCCTTTTATTTGAAAAATATTGCAGATAGGTACTATTTTTCCGGCATTCTCAAGCCTTCCACAGAATTTTTAAGGTGAGTCTGCATAAGTTCGACACATCGTTCCACATCATGGTGTCGAAGAGCAGTCAGAATAGATCTATGTTCCTCCACACTGGGGAAGGAGGCCAACTCGTAGAAGGGGTCGTAGAAAACCACATAGGCATTGGTCCTGGCCAGTATATTCTCCACATATTCTGCAAGAACCCTGTTCCCGCTTGAATCTGCTATGGTCTTGTGGAATGTTTCATTTACCTCCAGGTAGGTTTCCAGGTCTTTTTCCTCAACGGCCCGGTTCTCCTCGATCAATGCTTCTTCAAGTCTTCTGAGATGCCTTTCCGTAATACGTTCGGCAGCAAAACGGATCGCCAGAGATTCAAGCCTCTCCCTGACAAGATAGGTATCCTCGATCTCTCTTGCAGTGGGGGCAGCAAGCCTGGCCCCGCTATTGGGAATTATCAGTACCAGTCCCTCGCTTGACAATCTCCTCAGGGCTTCACGTACAGGAGTACGACTAACGCCCATCTGAACTGCTATGTTTACCTCCGGAAGGCGCTGTCCCGGCTGAAGCTGTTTTGTGATTATCTTGTGTCTCAGTTCCTGGTAAGCATAATCCGCAGAAGTCGTATATAACCTGGGCTCTCTCATGTATTTCCTGCCTCCCTCTCTCTTATCTCAACTGGCCTGGAGAAAGAATTAATAAAAAGACTAAATTGTATAAGAGTCTATCATGTACAATCGCATGTAACATTAACACATAAACTTAACGTACACAACCCTGGGTTAATAAAAAGAAAATGATGACATATCTCTTCTCAACTGTTATCTTTCTTGCTGGATACTCAGGTTCGAATCTAACGTCGGGAGGATCCTTCATGAGGTTTGCCGTTCTTCTGCTCACAATCGCCACTATCATTCTCTACGCTCGTGCCCTGGCAGGTTTGGGGGGATATCTGTTTGGTGAAAGCAGACCCTGGATGATATTTTATGGGCTTGGGGGAGGGACTTTCACAGCCATCCTGGCACTTTGGCTTTGGAAAAAATATCTTGTTTCCCTCTCTGATGATATGGACTCATCAGAAAAATGACCTGCCCTGAAAGTCCCTTATCAGCCGATAAAAGAAGATTTGCAGGAATGAAGGTGGATTTTATTCATAACATCAGGCAGTCCCGCGAGTATAAAAGATCATTTCAAAACGGGCAACCAGGCCCTGGAAATAAGCTTGACCGCCATTCCAAGTTCAGACCTGCCCAGGGAGCTGACAGAAAGTCTGACAGCTTCCACTTCTCTACCCTCCCAGGAAAACCTGCTGCCTGAAGAGAGGGCAACTCCTTTCTCAAAAGCGAGGCTTTCCGCCCTGTTCCCCTCAAGCCCGGGAGTTTCCAGCCAGAGATAGATCCCTCCCGCTGGGAGGACAAAAGGACATTTAGGAAGATACTCATTAAGGTATTCTGCAAGTGCCTCCATCCTGCTTTGAATAGTAGCCCTGGCCATATCAAGGGCATCCCTGAGATAGCCTCTTTGAATGAACTCCAGAACCAGATACTGGACCAGGGAGGAAACGGGCCCAGACCTCTTGGACTGGATCCCATTGGAAAGATCCCGGAGGTTTTCCGGGAAAAGGCAATAAGCTGATCTCAAACCGGGAAAAAGGGCCTGGCTGAAGGAACCCACATAGATAACCCTGTCTGACCCCTTCATGGCTTTCATGGCAGGAACCGAAAAAGCACCATATCTGAGTTCTCCGTAGGCATCGTCCTCGATTATCCAGTAACCCCTGGAAATACTGAGATCCAGTATGATCTGCCTCAGTTCCTGAGGTAGGGTCCTGCCCGTGGGATTCTGGAAACTGGGCACCAGGTAAAGAGCATCCTCCCGGGAAAGGGTTTCCAGAAGCCCTTGAACTCCCTTGAAATCCCATGGCAATTTCCTGACTTCAAGGGACTGGTCCCTGGCAATAGAGAAAGCATCAGGATAGACCAGTTCTTCAAGCCAGACAGATCGAATCCCTTTTTCCTTCAGGGTCGCCATAGTGAGGGAAAGCCCCTCTCTCCCACCTGAAGTGAGCAGGATCTCCTCTTTCCTTGCAGGGATTCCTCTGGTCACAGCATGACGCACAAGAGTCCTGCGTAA
>Ga0272441_10010133_pt1 | contig 14356 bp, 12 predicted proteins | sample SSMProp6N_FD_193582 | JGI IMG/M metagenome (GOLD analysis project Ga0272441, IMG submission 193582) | Marine sediment archaeal communities from Little Sippewissett salt marsh, Falmouth, MA, United States - SSM-Prop-6N | ecosystem: Environmental > Aquatic > Marine > Wetlands > Sediment ... | reverse complement strand
GCGGAACCGGCCCGAAAACTACGGGTGGCGACCGCGTCGTACACACTCGGAGAATAGATTGCGTCGAAAGATTCGATAAAGATCTGTTCGCGCTGCTTGCGGGGAATTCTCTTGGCCGCAGCCCGGTATTCCTCCGGTCCTTTCGCGGCTGCCAGTTCCGGCTGCGGGGCCGGCAGAGACGCATCCACCACCGAAAGAATTCTAAACCAGAGCGTCGCCTTGTCGACCAGGGACGTGATGTCCTGGATCTTCTTGAGCTTGGTGGGTATCTGCCCGCTGAGACGACCGTATTCCTGCTTGAGTTTGTCAGCGGCGGCGCGGGTTCTATCGGCATAGTCTCGCGGCGCGAGGTCGTCGGGCACGCCGGTATTGACCACTCTGTAAGCTTCCGCAAGGCTGATCGTTCGGGAACCACCTTTCTCGCCCAGGTTCGTGGCCAAGGCGTTGCGATCCATCATTCCCCGAGCCCACAAGACACCGGCGGTAGCGACCAGGCAGGCGGCTGCCGCCGCGAAGAGCGGTCTCTTATGGCGCCACACGGCGGCGCGGCCCAACTCTACGGGCAGGAGATTGCTGTTGACCTGCCCCATCCCCAGACCTTGAAGGGCCAGTCCGTAGGCCACGCCGAAGCTCAGCACGTGTTCGTTGAACTGCCCCGTGTTGACACCGGGGGCGAAGGTCACCTGGCTCAAGGCCGAGACGCGTTCCACGTCCATTTGCAGGTTCTGCTGGAGGTACTTCTGTAGACCAGGCAGCCGGAACGCGTTACCCATGCCCACGACCTTGCCGACGGCTGCATCTCGGTGCGTGGACGTATAGAAGCCGATCGAACGCTGGATTTCGGCCACCAAGTCGGCGAACACGGGTCTCATCGCCTGAAAGATCTGCCGCGCGTACTTGCTGGTGGCCGCGGTTCGTTTCAGGTTCTCTGCCTTGGCGAAGCTGAGCTTGAAGGCCTTGACCAAGGCCTCGGTGAAGTTGTTGCCGCCCAGCGGAATGTTTCGCGTCCACACCGACTCGCCGTCGGTTACGATGAGATCGGTATTGTCGGCACCGATGTCGATCAGCACCGTGCCCCCCGTCTCGGCCAGTCCGTCGTGCCGCATGAAATTGTAGAGCGCCAAGGGAGCCGTCTGGACGATGGTGGGCTCGATGCGCGCCGCAGTCAGCGAAGCCAGGTGGCTACGTATCAGATCCCGCTTCATCGCGAAAATGCCGACCTCCACATCGGGCGAGTCGGCGCTTTGAAACGTCTGATAGTCCCAGTCGACTTCGTCGATATCGAAGGGAATCTGTTGACGTGCCTCGAAGCGCACGATATCCGGAATCTTCTTGGGTTCGACGGGCGGCAGCTTGGTGAATCGTGAGAAGGTCTGATGCCCGGGCACGCTGACGGCAACCTGGGCGCCGGTCAGATCGTTGCGCGAGAGCAACTTTTCCAGCGCCTGTCGGATCAGCGCCGGGGCGTCGGCGTCCGGCTCGGAAAGTATGTGAGGGTGGTCAACAATGTCGAAAGCGAGGACCTCGACCCGGTCGCCGGCCTGACGCATCTTGATCGCTTTCAACGCGCACTGACCGACGTCGATGCCCCAGCAAGCCCTATGCGTGGCCATCATCATCTCCTTCCGTCACGTGGCCCCGAGGAGTGCAACACGTGGCTGGCAGGCGATTGCAGGTAGCGACTGCGACGCGCCCTTCGACCCTATGTGCTGGACACGTTGATGGAGGCACGGCATGGGTGCGGGCCGCGGAAACGGTCTGATCGCCCAACAGACCCCGCCCAAACACGTCGCTGACCCACTGCCGCAGTGCACCCTCCAGTCCTTGCGGTGACCGCCATCGTGGCGCAGCCGCATGAGTTCGACGGCGTGTTGCCTTCCGTTCAATACACCGGCGCACCCGCAGCGCGCTACCACAAAAGTCTATCGGACCTCGCACGCGCGGTCAACCATTTCGGCGAGTCGGCATGCTCGCCAAAAGCCCACAAGCGCGTGCCGATAATGACGGCCTTGCCTGGAGCGTATAAGGGTGCTAGGATTTCGCGAAAGGGGGCGCAAAGCCCAATAGTTGTGCTGAGGTTGCAGGCTGCCGGGCGCTTTCGGGCAGAATGTGGCCTGACAGAGGGCAATGTTGCCTTAGCTCCCGGGCCAGCTCGGCGAATTGTCCCGAAATAGCTTATCTGTCGGCGATATTGTCCGATCTTAACACGTGCCGCGCCAGCCCCGCGCAGGGGTCCGTGGGGGCTAGAAGCCTATCCGATGCCGACAGGCAGCGGTGCGGCCAGGGCGGGGAGGCAGTTGAATTGCCGGCGGCGCAGCCGAAGGACTAGAGCTAGAGGCGTTGCGATATGGATAAGGGCAAAGGCGTACTGACGACCGGACAAGTAGCCAAGATCTGCAACGTGGCGCCGCGAACGGTGTCCAAGTGGTTCGATAGTGGGCAGTTGAGAGGATACCGCATTCCCGGTAGCAAGGATCGCCGCATTCCCATGCACCAGTTGGTCCGTTTCATGAAGGCCCATGGCATGCCTCTGGAGGGGCTGGAGACCGGTCAGACACGGGTGCTGGTGGTCGAGGACGAACAAGACCTGGTGCAGCTGCTGCATAGGGCGCTGTCAGAAGAGGCAGGATACGAGGTCCGCACGGCAGGCAGCATGTTCGACGCGGGCGTAGAGGCCGGCGTCTTCAAGCCACACGTGATTCTGGTCGACCTGGGCATTCCCGGTGTCAGCGGCAGGCAGCTATCGCGCTATCTGCAAAGCCATCCGGAACTTCAGGGTACCAAGCTGGTCGGCATGGGTGTCGATCTGGGGGACGGGGATGTGCAAGCCCTTCGCCAGGACGGCTTCGACGGCTGTCTGCAAAAGCCCTTCGAGATTCGGCAAGTGGTCGCCACGATCGAAGACGCGGTGGCCGTTGTATACTGACCGGTCGTCACACCGTCGGTAGTTCCGTTCAGCCACTTTTTCATCGAAGATGCGACAGGTCGGCCGGGAGACACGACCCCACCGACGTCGGAGCGGGTCCGTGACCGCTCTCGCTTCCCCCTTTGCGGCGTCGAGCTATAATACCCACCTGTCGTCGGCCGTGACGGCGTAACAGCGAGGCAGGCAAACCAAGTCGAAGGAGCATCTGATGCGAAGTGACATGGTCAAGAAGGGCAGCCAGCGCGCACCTCATCGATCCCTGCTCAAGGCGGTTGGCGTGAGCGACCGCGACATGGACAAGCCGTTCGTCGGCATCTGCAACAGCTACACGGACATCATTCCCGGGCATGTACACCTCGACATGGTGGGCGACTTCGTGAAGCAGTGCGTGCGCGAGGCGGGTGGCGTGCCGTTTCTGTTCAACACGATCGGGATCTGCGACGGGATTGCAATGGGTCACGTGGGCATGAAGTACTCGCTGCCGTCGCGCGAGTTGATAGCCGATGCGGTCGAGAGCATGGTTGAGGCCCACCGTTTCGACGCCCTGCTGTGCATTCCCAACTGCGACAAGATCATTCCGGGCATGCTGATGGGTGCGGCCCGCTGCAACATTCCGACTCTGTTCGTTTCGGGCGGTCCGATGGAGGCGGGCAGGACTCCGTCGGGGCAGATCGTGGACTTGATCAGCGTGTTCCAGGGCATCGGCGCTCTTCAGACGGGTCAGATCGACGAGGCGCAGCTGCGCGAGATCGAGGACCACGCGTGTCCGTCCTGTGGGTCGTGCAGCGGCATGTTCACAGCCAACAGTATGAACTGCCTGTGCGAGGCGGTGGGCATGGCCCTTCCCGGCAACGGCACGATCCTGGCGACCAGCGAGGACCGTCTGGATCTGTATCGCGCCGCCGGCGCGCAGATCATGAAGCTGTTGGAGCAAGACATCAAACCGCGGGACATCATGACGCCTGAGGCTATCGACAACGCGATGATCCTGGATATGGCCATGGGCGGAAGCACGAACACCCTGCTGCACGTGCTGGCGGTTGCGCACGACGCCGACGTGCCGTACGACATGGCCCGTATCAACGAACTCAGTGGGCGGACGCCGAACATTTGCCGCGTAGCCCCTTCGTGCGATTACCACGTCGAGGACGTGCAGGCGGCCGGCGGCATCATGACCATCCTCGGCGAACTGGTGCGCGGCTGCCCGGGCCTGCTGAACCTGGACTGCCTGACGGTCACAGGCCAGAGCCTGGGCGAGAGCATTCGCACACACGACATCCGCGGGAACGGGCAGAAAACCCAGAAGGTCGGGCTCTCCAAGGCTACACGGTCTCGGCTGTCGCGCCATACCGATAAAGCCAATGCCGACGGAGCGATTGTCCTGGGCACACTCGAGTCGAGCTTCGACGCGGCCGACTGCATCCGCACCGTCGATAAGGCCTACTCACCCGAGGGCGGCCTGGCGATTCTCTATGGAAACCTTGCTCCCGAAGGTGCGGTGGTCAAGACGGCCGGCGTGAGTCCGAAGATGCTGCGGCACGAGGGACCGGCTGTGATCTTCGAGAGTCAGGAAGAGGCGTGCGACGGCATCCTAGGTGGCAAGGTAAAGGCGGGCGACGTCGTGGTCATCCGCAACGAGGGCCCCAAGGGGGGACCGGGCATGCAGGAGATGCTCTCGCCGACCAGCTACATCAAGGGGATGGGGCTGGACGAATCGTGCGCGCTGATCACCGATGGCCGGTTCAGCGGGGGCACGGCCGGCGCGTGCATCGGGCACATCTCGCCCGAGGCGGCAGCCGGCGGGCCGATCGGGCTGCTGCGCAACGGCGATCGGATCCGAATTGACATCCCCGCCCACACGCTCGACGTTCAGTTGCCCCAGGCAGAGTTGGACAAACGAGCCGAGCAATACGTACCGCCCGAGCCTCGGTTCACGCGCGGTTGGCTTGCCCGATATACCACCATGGCCACATCGGCATCGACCGGCGCGGTGCTGGCAGACAGCCAGAAACCGCTGAAGCAGTGATCGTCGCAGGCAGTCGATCGCCCGGAACCTGTGCCGAAGAATGAGGAACGGATGACCGACGAGGTCGAGCAGTCAGTGACAGGCGACGCTTCCGGCAGACCGTCCCGCCCAAGCACAGAGCCCGTGCTCGCTCGACGCGTAACCGCGTCGGGACCACGTAAAGCCGCAACGACCGGTCGCGGTCATCAGGGTGCGGAGGGGGCTGTGGTCGACATTCTGTGGGTGCTGCTGCCTTCAGCGGCGTGGCTGATGGTCGGTGAGACGCTTGTCGCCGCAGCGCTGGGCGGCGGGGCCGTTCAACCGATTTCTTTCCCTGTACTGCTGCTGAATATGGCAATCAGGCTCATTCTCGTGTGGGGTCTAATCACCTGGCGGCTGCGGGTTCGCAAGCAGCGACCCGCATTGATCGGCTGGACCGCCCGGAACCTGCTGCGGGAAGGCGCCCTCGGGCTGCCGATGGCAGGTGTGCTGTTGATGGTGTCGGTGGCCATGGCGGTGTGGCTGCTGCTGTTGTGGCCTGAGTTGCTGTCGGTTGTCTATAAGAATCGCCAGGCCGGCCTGATGGAGACGTTTCCGAAGATGGACGTCTGGCAGTGGATCGTACTGCCCATCGTCGTGGCGGCCATTGAGGAGCCCTTCTTCCGCGGGCTGCTGCAACAACGGCTGACGGTGGTATTCGGCCATCCGCTCTGGGGGATACTCGCCCAGGCAGTGCTGTTCGGCGGGCCGCACTTGTACGAAGGCCCCACTGCCGCGCTGACCATTTTCTATCTCGGCGTGATCCTTGGGGCGCTGACCTGGTGGCGGCGGAGCCTGGTGCCGGCCATGGTGGCGCACGCCGTGTTCAATATGGTGAACTTCGCCTTGATCCACGTCCTGCGAGGCTATGCCGTCTGAGGCGGGCGGCGCGGTTGCGGCGGGTCACAGCTCGGAAACGAAGAAGGGATTGCTCCACGCCTTCTTGCCGGCTGGATCCTCCAACTCGACCCGGACGTACTTCTCGGCTGGTTTGCAGACGTGACGGGCGTGGCTGAGCAGTTGCCCGTTCTGCCCGACGCAGTGCTCACCGCTGGACGTCCGCCCTTTGAAGATCACGCTTCGGGCCGGGCCGCACGTAACGTCTACGACCGGCTCGCCGGCGCTGGAACGTTCGACGCGCATGTCATGGAACTCAGGACCCTGAGTCGAGTAGAACGCGCCTTCCCGAAGCGACTGAAGGATAGCACGCTCGGAGAGTTCGGGAGCCTTGACCATCACCCAGCCGCCGAACACGTCGGCCTCGGCCTTGTGAGCGTCGTCGCAGGCGATGCCCACAGTGGGCCCGAGGCGATCGAGGATGTCGTCCCAATGGCTCTCGCTAAAGCCCTTGCCGATACCACGACGGCAGGTGTCGTTGAACACCTCGATGGCAAAGTAGCCCTCCAGGGAGGCGTAATCGGTGAGGGTATGACCACACCAGTACGGGTGGCCCAGGCAGGCCAGCCCACCCTGTTCCTGAATGGCGGCGATGACCTCGTTGGGATGCATGTTCCGGGCGTCGATGGACTGCCGGATGCCCAGAGCGACGATGTGGTAGGTGTCGCCCCCGTACGGGTTCGGCGGGTGCAGCTCGACACCTGGGATGACCAGGAAGTCGTCCCGGGACAGGTCGGACACATCGCAGATGACCTCATGATCGGTGATAACGAGGAAATCGTAGCCGGCCTCGCGATAGGCCCGGCAGCGATCGGTCGGAGAGAGGACCCCGTCGGACAGTGTGGTATGCGTGTGCGTATTGCCTCGATAGAAGCGACCCTCGGCCGCGAACGGGTTCTGATACGTCATCTTGCCTGAGCACCTCTAGGAAAATGGCCGACGGTCCTTCGCCGGCCGCTGTCTCTTGCCGACACATACCCCTCACTTCTGCGCCTACGTCAGGCCGAAGAGCTGGTCGACCAGCGCAACCATGAAAGTCTCAACCAGGTTTGTAGTCAGGTCGGTCAGCACCTGGGCCAGCATGCCTCGGAACCGCAGGCTGTCGAAGAAATCGAGCACGTCCATGACCATAACGCCGACCAGCAAGGGAGCCGCGAAGCTATACAGCCGCGTGCCGAACATTTTGGGTCACCTCCCGACCATCCGTTCTACCGGCTGCCGATCTTAAAGCGCCGGCTCGATCCTGCCAAGTGCCTTGCGATCGAAGGCGGTCACGGGCCGCTACGGCTTGGACTTGTCGTCGACGGCGCGTCGCTGCGCCCGGGTTGGGATCGCATCGAGCCGTCGCTTCAGTTCCTCGAAGAGAGCTGTTGTGGCCTCGTGGTCGGTCTTGCCTCGAGCGCGGTCGCGCAGCTCCTCGAGGATCGATTGCGCGGTCACCTGCTGGTTGTCGTCAAGCCCGTAGCGAATGATGAAGTTGGTCACGTACGCGGTCCACTCGTCGGCGTCGTCCTGTGCGGGCACGGGCTTGTCTTTGGCTTTGGGGGTCTTGGGTTTTGCGGCGTCTCGGATCGCGGCGGCATGAATCGGATCGTTCTGAAGCCCCCAGTCCTGCGGCCGCCAGGTGCCCTTCTGCCATTGGCGCATCATGGCCATACGCTGGTCGACGCGCCGTCGGGTGGCCACCACGTCACGGTCGAAGCGCTTGCGCTGTTCGGGCTTAAGGCTTCGGGCGAACTCGGCGGCGGACCGGTCCAACTGACGCCTCATATCCCTGGCCATCGGCTCGATGGTTTTACACCAGCGAGCCACCTGTTCGGCGGTGAAGGGTTTGCCGGCCGCTCGCGTGGCGATCACTTCGCGGGCGATCGGCAGCAACGGCCTGGCATGCCGAAGAAACGAGGCCCACCCGTCGCGCGTCGCGATGCTATACAAGACCTGCCGCTGCTGCGCGTCGAGGGTGTATCGTTCGGCCATCGCATCGCAGAAGGCGTTGAAACGCTCGTCGATCTGGCCGGGCGGGAAGTCGGCAAGTTTTTCAATCACCTGCCGGGCGAACCGATCCGACTCGCTGTTCCAGCCTTTTTGTCGCCAGACATTGCGATTGGCTTCGAGGATCAAGTCGCGGTTTTGCTGCCACGGGCCGAGCTGTTGCGCGTCGCGAATGAGTTCCTGGAGATTGGACAGCCATTCCTGCCGTGTGACCGATTTGTCGGCTGCAGCCGCGCCGGCAAACGCGGCGGCCGTTACGGTCAACGCTTGCAGAAGATGAGTCATGCCGTTCGCTCCCCGCCTTTGGTCGCTGACAGCGCATTGTAGGCCAGCCCGTTGCGGTCTCTCAAGTGCCGGCGAGTACCCCCCACTCCACGGCACTGCGTCGGAAGGGGGCAGCCGCGGCCGCGGACAAGCCTGTTGCCGACCGCAGCAGGTCGCGTTAGATTGATGGCGGCGTGCACCGGTGCTGTCGTCGCGGTGGCTGAGGTGCCCTGCCGTCCAGGAATTGCTTGCCCATGGCTGTCCGAACAGCCATGCCGGCGGGCTGGAGCCAAACGCCATGAGCAAAAAGATTGCCGCTGATCTGATCGTCACCAAACAGCGTTTTGCCCTCATTTGCAGCCGATTCAACGAATTCATTACGCATCGTCTCGTAGCCGGAGCGACCGACGAACTCTTGCGGCACGGCGCCGATGAGGGCAACCTGACCGAGGTGTGGGTACCCGGGTCGTTCGAGATCCCCTTGACGGCCAGGAAGCTGGCCGAGAGCGGCCGATACGACGCGGTGATCTGCCTGGCCTGCATCATTCGCGGCCAGACCCCCCATTTCGACTACGTCGCCGCCGAGGCGGCCAAGGGCATCGCCCAGGCAGGGCTGCAAACGGGCGTGCCGTGCATCTTCGGCGTGATCACGGCTGACAACCTCGAACAGGCGGTCGATCGCGCCGGCACCAAGGCGGGCAACAAGGGTGCCGACGCCGCCCGCACGGCGATCGAGATGGCCAACCTGTTGGCGGCGATCCAGGCCGATGCCAAGTAGCGGGTGCCATGTGGTCCACTATCGCCGCGAGGCACGCACACTGGCTCTGCAAGCGCTGTGTCAGCTTGACGTGCAGGGCTCCGATTCACTTGACGAATTGACCGAGTTTCTCAACGAGTTCTCCAGTGACCCGGGTGTGATCCTCTACGCCGGGCAACTGGTCCGCCAGACGCACGAGCATCGGCAGCGATACGATGCGTTGATTGCGGGGGCAGCATTGCACTGGGACATCGAGCGGATGCCGATTACCGACCGCAACATCATGCGCATGGCACTATGCGAGATGCTCGATCGGGACGACCCGCCGCCAAAGGTAGCCATCGATGAAGCCATCGAGTTGGCCAAGATCTTCGGTACGGCCGAGTCGCCACAATTCGTCAACGGGGTGCTGGATGCGGTGCTGAGATCGACCGCCGGTTCGCGCGGCGACGTCGCTGCACCGTAGAACCTCTGCAAGACCCCTGTGGAGTGTACGCTCACTCCGAACCACACCAATCAGCCTGAATTATTCACACGGCGAATCAGACTACCTTTGATGTGTGATGAGATCGCCTGCGAGCGCTGCCGATAGTTCGCGGCTTCGGTCTACCAGGCGACGACCGACCGCGTGCAGAGCCAAGCCCCACCGAACAGATAAATGCTCGCCGCCGCTGAGAGCGCCCCCAGTTGCTCGGCGAGGCCGCGCGACAGCGCAATCGTCGTGCTCCATAGGACGATCGTAGAGAATTCCCAGCAGCGTGGCGGCTTTTGGGCCTGTGGCTGATTCGTTCATGGACGCTTACGTCCGTATAACCGCGCCCCACCATAGGCGAGCACGGCGGGCCAACACCCACTTGTTGAGCCGGGCGGTGGCGCGCCATACTATTGGATGAGGTAAGGTGGGGGAAAGGATGCGGACTGTGCAACACGTGGCCCGATGGGCTTTCGTAGTGGTGATCCTGGCGCCTTCGGTCGCCGTGGCGGGACAGGAGGTGACCCTGCCGGGCGTCTGCGCGGCATCGTGGGACCAGCCGGAACTCTATGGCCTCATCAAGGACGGCAACGATATTCTCCCGTTCGGAGCGGAGGAGAACGCTGCAGAGTTCTTCGTCGACACGGGGGCTTCCGGGATTGTCGTCAGTAAGGTCATCGTTGACCTGTTCGGCATCGGTTGGGCCGATTTCGAGGGGTACTACACCGAGACCGGCATCGCCGGTTTGGAAATAGGCGACGTCACGCGCCCGTTCACGATCAAACTGATCAACGGGTCGCTGTGGACCGTGCCTCCGGAGGTGCCCGAATCCGACTTCGACGACTACGGCGAATTCAACCTCTGGGCCCGCCGCATCATTGACGAACTCGAGGAATGGGATCCTGTCAACATTGTCGGCATGCCGATCATCAGCCAATGTGTGATGGACATCGATCCGACGCCGATCGCCGAGCTCGACCGACTCCGGACGTATCTACTGCCGCACGGCGACCCCAACATCCCCACCGATCGGCTCAACGCCCACGTGGCGCTGCGGCTGATCAACTTCCTACCGGACGAGCCGCCGCCCGGCGAGACATTTCCCTCGTCGGCCGACAACCCGGTGATCCCCAATATCGTGGTGCGATACGGCGGCAACAGCTCGGCCGGCACGTGGCTGCTGGATACGGGCGCCAGCGCGAGCTTCATCTCGATCGCCCAGGCCAATGCGATCGGCCTGACCCAGTACACCAACCTGGACGACATCCTCAACGCAAACGACTTCGACTTCAGCACCGAGGTGGGCGGCATCGGCGGCACGGCAGTTGTGCCGGGCTACCTGGTCGACCAGGTCCGCGTACCCACGATGGAGGGGTTCGAGCTGGTCTTTGACGAGATCGAGCTGTTGGTCATCGACGTGGCAGGACTCGACGGGGTGTTCGGCATGAACTGCCTGGTCCCGTCGCTGTCGCTGTATCGAGAGGTGGACGGGCCCGGCTACTTCGAGCGGATCGTGATCGACACCGCCAACGCCGTCATGGGGCTGGACATCTTCGACGACGCATTCATCGTCCAGAGCAACCCCGACCTCGACGGCGACGGCGACGTGGACGCCGACGATGCCGCCATCCTGGCTGCCGACATGACCGGCCCGACACCGCTGCTAGTGGTCGAGGCCGAGCATTGCGGGGTGAACACCGAAGGCAGCGGCACGGCCGATGGTTGGAGTTGGGTCGAGCAGACCGGAGGTGGCTCGATCGGCGACGGCTACTTGCAGGCCCTGCCCGACACGGGACTGCTCGTTGGGGGATCGGGCGTGATCGAATCGGACTCGCCACGCCTGACGTATCCGATCTACCTCCCGGAGGCAGGAGCATACTTCCTGTGGCTAAAGGGCGCAGCCGACGATGGGGGCGACGACTCGGTGTATTACGGCCTCGACGGGGTTGTGACCAACACGCTGGCGGGTGAGGCGGCTCGCCTGCCCATTGGCAGCGAGTTCGGCTGGCTTTCGCAACGGGGAGACGGCGAGCGACTTGTCATCGATGTGCCGTCGGCGGGCGTGCATACCGTCGACCTCTGGCTCCGCGAAGACGGGGCAAAGATCGATCGGCTGGCACTGACTGCGTCAGAGACGTACGTTCCCGCCGAGCCGCCTGAGACGCGGCATGTTGCCGACCTCGACGGCGACGGCGACGTGGACATGGTCGACTTTTCGATCCTGGCCGAGGCGTTCAGCGGCCCGTAGATCGCTTCCGCCATCAACGCAACCACTACCGTTTCCCTGCTGAGGGTGCAGAATCTGCGCATCGCCCACCATCCGCCGGCTACGGCACGCAGTAATCCTTGTGTGGCCATGCCCGCTGATGGTAGATTGCCCGCATGCACCGCGATCTGATCGCTGAGATCGATACCGACGCTATCGAGCACAATGTGCGGCTCATCCGCGGCCACTGCGGCCCACACATCCGCATCTGTGCAGCCATCAAGGCCAACGCCTACGGGCACGGCGTGAGCGTGGTGGCGCCGGCTCTGGACCGTGCGGGGGCGGACATGGCGGCTGTGGCCACCATCGGCGAGGCCATCGAGCTGCGCGGGCTGGGCTGGCAGCGGCCGATCCTGTGTATGGGGCCGGTCTTTGCCGCGCCCTCAGCCGCTGAGCGGGCCGAGCGCATCGAGGCGGCCGTCCGCTACGACCTGACGGTGACCATCGTCGACGGCTACGGTGCCCGCGACCTCGACGAGGCAGCCGGTCGGCAGAGGAAGCATGTCCGCTTCCACGTGAAGGTCGATACCGGCATGGGTCGCATGGGCATCGCTCCGGCGACCGCACTCGACTTGATTCCCAAGGTCGCCTGCCTGCCCAACATCGAACTGGAGGGGGTGTACACGCATCTGGCGACAGCCGACCAGGAGGACCGCCGCTTCGCCCGCGAGCAGTTGAAGCAGTTCCGGCAGTTGGTCGACGTGCTGCGGGGCGGCGGCGTCTCGGTGCCGCTATGCCACGCAGCCAACAGCAGCGCGGCCCTTTTCCTACCCGAATCGCGGTTCGACATGATTCGGCCCGGGCTGAGCCTCTACGGCCACCTGGCCGGGCAACAGGCACCCGCCCCGCTGCCGCTACGGCCGGCGCTGCGGCTGGTGTCGCACCTGGTGCTTACCAAGCGCGTGCCGGCTGGCCAGGCTGTGGGATATGGGTGCACGTTCCGCACGCAGCATGAGTCGCTGCTGGGGGTGGTGCCCATCGGCTACAACGACGGGTATCTGCGGGCGTTGAGCAATCGTGCGTGCATGGGCGTGGCCGGGGGATACGCGCCGGTGGTTGGGCTGATCAGCATGGACCAAACGGTGCTGGATTTGACCGATCTGGCGGCGGCCGGCTCGGCACCCCGCGTGGGCGACGAGGTGATCATCATCGACGACGAGCCTGACAGGCCCAACAGCGTCGAGGCCCTGGCGGGCATGATGAACACCGTACCCTACGAAGTGACGTGCCTTCTGGGCAATCGGGTGGCTCGCATAGCCCGCGGCGAGCGGGCGGGCGTGGGGCAGCAGCAGACACCGGCCAAGATCGCCGTCGGGGGCTGAGCATACAATACCCCACCCTTTACATCCGCAAAGGATGGGGCACCCATGCCGGGGGTGGCATGCCCATCCCGATGTACATCGGGACGTGGGCATGTTCGTCACGCCGTCGTTGCTGCTGCGCGCCCAAGCACATGGCCACGCTGCGCGTGACCATGCCACCCCCGCCGACCTTGGGGGCAAGTCTCAGAACGGCCAGACCTGCTTGAACTCGATACGGTGACCGGCGGGGTCGGCGACGTAGACGCGCTGCTCGCTGAAGTCGAGCCCGCGGTAGTCCTCGTATGGGATCTGGTGCTCGTCGAGTTGGCGGCGGAGTCGTTCGAGGCTGGGAACGATGATGGTGGCCCGTCGGGCGGCTGGCTGGGCCGTGGCCGAGGCGTCCAGTTCGAAGCGGATTTGCAACTGCTCGGTCTGAAAGCACAGGTGCCCGGGGTGTTCGTCGCTCTCAACCCACTCCAGACCGACCACGGCACCGTAGAAGGTGCACAGCTCGTCGGCCACCTGCGGCTGGGCGGCAAGATGGATGTCGGCTATGGCGTGCAGCCTGACCTGACTCATGGCGCGTCAACTTCCTTTGCCCTTCTTGTCGGGGTGTGACTGCATGGAGCGGAGCTTGTCGAGCGTTTCGCTCTCTTCCTGGAAGCGTTTGTCGGTGTAGGTGGGCAGCTTTCGCCTGGCCAGCTCCCGGTCGAACTCGAACAGGTCGCCCAGGCCGGCAAACGTGCAGGCATCCTGCCGACTCCACAGCTCCGCCGCGTAGATGCGGCAGGCGATCTCGAGGCGCAACTGATCCTCGCTCAGCCCTGTCGCCCGGACCAACTCATCACTAATCTCGATCGTCATGCACAACCCCCGATATAGAGTACCTATATGATACCTCGCTGGGCGAAAGCGGCAACCCATGGCAATACGCTTGGGTGCCCCACCCCGTGTCGGGGTAGGGAACGGACGATTCGACCCAGAGGTCGGTCCCCCTGCGGCTGGAAGGGGTGCGGCATCCCTCGCTTGTCAGGTAAATCAGTCCCCCACGCCCGGAGGGGTTCGACGACGCTCACCCCATGGGCATGGGGCACCCAGGTAAAGAATGGAGCGCCAGCATTTCGTCCCCCAGGCCGAGAACGGGCAGGGGGACCCATGCATCAGCGCAGTCGTCGCACCGGCCGCCCAACCCGCGGCGACGGGCGGGACCAGTTCTCCGGACACAGGATGGCGGGTGGTCTTCGACGGGCCTTCGTCCCGACCGGCTCGACTGAGCTCGCGAAGTCTCAGGCCGAGGGGCTCAGACCAAGCGAACCCGCCCTACGGCCGGCGGGCAAGCCGCCGGACAAAACGCGTGCAAATCCCGGCGCGCCGGGACACGCCCTACCACTGCTTGCGAGCAACATGCCCGCGCCACTCGCCTCGGGCAAGCCGAGC
>Ga0272441_10010131_pt1 | contig 14359 bp, 14 predicted proteins | sample SSMProp6N_FD_193582 | JGI IMG/M metagenome (GOLD analysis project Ga0272441, IMG submission 193582) | Marine sediment archaeal communities from Little Sippewissett salt marsh, Falmouth, MA, United States - SSM-Prop-6N | ecosystem: Environmental > Aquatic > Marine > Wetlands > Sediment ... | reverse complement strand
ACCAACGCCGATCTCGCCCTCGTCGTGGCCGAGCCCACGCTGAGCGGGCTTCATGACGCCGGCCGGGTGCTGCAACTGGCCGAGCAATTGCACGTTGCCGCGGCATTGTGCGTCAACCGCTGGGACCTGAACCCGCGTCTCGCCGACCGTCTCGAGTCGGAGGCACTGGCACGGGGAGCACGGCCGCTCGGACGGGTGCGTGAGGACTTGTCCATCGTGCGCGCCCAGCTTCAGGGCCAAGCCGTTACCGAACTGACCGGTGAAGGAGCGGCCGCGGACCTCCGCTGTTTTTGGGACAAACTGAGAGATCTGCTGTCGGCGCTGAGCGCCGGGCAAACACAAGAGAACCTCCAAGGAGCAACACATGAAGATCGCGGTGCCGATTGAGAACAACCGGCTGGCAGCCCATTTTGGCCGTTGCCCGCAGGTCATGCTGTTCACGGTGGACGACAACTCAGGCGAGGTCGTCGATCAACGGATGCTCGTCACGCCTCCTCATGAGCCCGGCGCTTTCCCCAACTGGCTGCGGGAGCAGAGCGCCGATGTGGTCATCGCCGGCGGCATGGGGCAGAAGGCGCTCCGACTCTTCGCCCAGGCTGGGATTCGGGTCGTGGTGGGTGCTCCATCCCATCCGCCGGATGAGCTTGTCTGCGCCTATCTCGCCGGCGAACTGTCCGATGGGGCTAACGTCTGCACCCATGAACCGGACCATCACCGCCCCAACTGACAGGAGCAATGGATCTGCTTCCCTACGCACTGCGGTAACAGCCATGCAGCAGAGTGAAGAGCATGCCGCGGAAGGACAACAGAAGCATCACCGGCTGTGGAGAGAGGCGCCGACACGCAAGACGTCATGGCCACATGGCGGCCATTGATTGGTTTCGCGTGATGCTCGACAGACATGAGGTGAAGGACCGAATGATCAACTCAGATGTTCACACCTGGTGCGCGACGACAGGGCGCCGGGTTTTGCGCGGGATTGGCGTGTCGGAAGGAGACGCTGTGGCGGACTTCGGCTGTCGCGAGGGGCGATACACCATCCCGGCTGCTCGAATCGTTGGCCGCACCGGCTGCGTCTATGCCATCGATCGTCAACGCGAATCGCTCAACGAGTTGAAGGAACGCGCACGTGGCTATGGGTTGACGAACATTCGCACGATATGGGCTGATTTCCTCCGCAAGGCCCTGCCGTTGCGGCCCGCCAGTTTCGATTTTGTGCTGTTGTTTGACGTCCTGCATGGCGTCTTCTTCCCCGAAGCGGCCCAGCGGATTGCTCTGCTGGAACGTGTGCACGAGATTCTGAAGCCGGGCGGACGTCTGGCTGTGTACCCAACACACGCCGCAAAATACGGCCCGTCACACAAACAGCTCGAGATTGACATCCATCAGGCGGGCTTTCGCGAGATTAGTCGTAGCCGGCGTCGGCTGCTGCACGATGACCGGCTTGTCCGGGGCTGGGTACTTGTCTACAAAACCCGCAGATTGCAGCGGTCCTCGACAGAGCCTGCCGCCCACGAGACACGATGAGATGAACTCCACGCTTGGACCTGTTCCAACACGGTGGGTCGGCCGATCGCGAGGAACTGATTCGGTCGCAGCGCCAGCGTCCTCTGCCTTACGACCCCGAAGGCGATTCGACGACATCTGGTCGATCGTGCTCGCCAACCTCGGCCGGACCGGCGGGCACGATCAGCATGGGGACCCCAGACCGCCGAAGTACCCCTTCGCACGTGCTGCCAACGAGCAAGTCAAAAACCTTCCCGTGGCCGTGGGAACCCATGACGATGAGATCGGCCTGCAGACGCTGTGCCTCGTCCAGGATCTTGTCGACCGTATGGTACCCCTCCACCAGCAGGGCCTCCGCTTCACAGCCACGCTTCCTGAGATCGCCAGCAAGATCCTGGAGCTTCCTGTGCTCATCACGGAGCATGTGCGCCACGGTATCCCGATGCTGCTGTGGGACCGGTGTGTCCCTCAGTTCAGGCGACAGCGCTGGCGCAACATGCACGAGGAATACTTTCGACTGGCAGGCGTTTGCAAGTGTCTCGACAGTGTCCAAGACAGGGCTCGTGACGGGTGAGAAATCAACCGGTACCAGAATGATCTTCATCGCACGTTCCCTTCGTACGCTGGGAAAGGAGGTGACTGACGTGCTGCGCAATCAACGAGGGCAGTAACTTCCACGGTGCGTCCAGTAGCTGCGAATCCTGAATCGCGAGACGAAGATCGATCGACTGGCAGAACCGTCAACCGGACCCTCCACCGGGAGCGTGAAAGGCACTGCAACCATGGGCGGTCAGGAACTCTGCCCAGCATGTGCCCGACCGCAGATCGTACCTGCCTTCCAGCGCTTTCGACACCTGAATTGTAGCCGACTCCAGAGGGTTGGTCATGGTCCGCGAATGTCCTGGCCCCCTGAGCGGCCCACGGGGTGGGGCTTGGGAGCGGTGCGGCGGGCAGGAAGATCGCGACGGCTGAAACTGGTCTGGCACGGTGAGCCTCTAAGAATACGGTGGGCTCGACTCTGCGCGCACAGGCGTGGAATCGGAAGCAGCCCCGAGGTCCGTTGACATGGCGTTTTCAGGCCATCCATTCTTGAGCGCGAGCCAGGCTCGGCAGTACGAATCCTGGTACAGCGGTCCGGGACAGCGCTCCGATCGGCTCGAGAAACGACTGCTTCGGAAAATCCTTGGCGCATTCCCTGACTCCCGTACCATTCTGGAAGTCGGCTGTGGCACCGGCCATTTCAGCCGCTGGCTCGCCGAGTTCGGCTTCGATGTGATTGGATTGGACAACTCACCAGCCATGCTGCGGGAAGCAAGGGCGCGTGGAGGCGCGTCGTACGTTGAGGGCGACGCGCTTGCTTTGCCGATGCCTTCACGATCCGTTGATCTCGTCGCGCTGATCACGACCCTGGAGTTCACGAACGAGCCTCTGCGTGCCCTGACCGAAGCGGTCCGCGTCGCACGAACTGGTGTTCTCCTCGGTGTGCTCAACCGCACGAGCTTCCTGGGTCGGCGGAGGCGGCGGGCGGGCGGTCCGGTCTGGAGTCTGGCGAGGTTCTTCTCTCCCGCGGAACTCGTGGAGAGCGTCCATCAAGCCGGTGGCGATCGGGTCCGATCAGTCCATTGGCGAACGACCCTCTGGCCGCTGCCGCTGATCGGCAGCCTTCCTATACCATGGGGTGGGTTCATCGGGATGGCGGTGCAACTCGACCCTCAACCCGAGAAAGGTACGAGATGACGATTATCGCGGCGCAGGTCAGTCTGTATCCCTTGGGCCGTGACCATCTCAGCCCGGCGATTCAAGAGGCAGTGGCGATCTTCCACGCGCATGCCCTCAGTGTCCGACCGGGTGAGATGAGCACCGTAATCAGCGGCGATGGTATCGAGGTCTTCGAGGCCCTGCGGGAAGCGTTCACGAGAGCGGCAGAAAACGGTCCTGTCGTCATGACCACAACGATCTCAAACGCCTGCCCGGTCCCGGGCTCACCGACAGCAGCACGTCCAGCGGAGGAGCGATGACATGCTGGAGAGCATCATTGATCAGGTACGGGCTGGTGCAATCGTCACCTTGACGCCCGATGATCTCGCTGAGCTTCTTGCTCGTGCCGAGCTCGTCCACGAGGAGGACACGTATCTCAGTGACATGATCCGCATCCTTCGACTCGACGATCTCGTGCTCATACAGGAGACCGCGGACAAGACGCAGATCATCGTGCGCTCCCAGCCTACGGTCGACGGCGCCCGGGCATTTGTCGCCAGACGCCTCGAAACGTACGAGAGGATGTGGGATGGCTGTGGGTGCAGCGTCTCGTATTTCGACCCGTGACCGTGCTTCGACGCTCAGACAGCCGTTTCGGACCCTGGCCCCGAGGGAATACGCTGCGTTGTCGAGCCAGATGGAGAGGCGATCCTCGCTCCTGAGCCCACGGGGAGTGCAGTCTGCCTGCCATCATCGACTTGCCGAGGTTCGCCAGCCAATTAGAATTCGGCCGAATGCCTCGGAGGTACAGCCATGAGACTCTATCTGATCAACCCCTCCAACCCGCTGGTCAGCATCGTCAAGGTCAAGGAGAGCCGCTGGAACCGCTTCCGTGTCTGGAAGCCGCTGAGCCTCATGGTTCTCGCGGGGCTGACCCCGCCTGAGTGGCAACTCTCGATCGTGGATGAGAACCTGGGCCGGCCGGACTATGCGGCCATGCCGCAGCCGGATCTGGTCGGCATCACCGCGTTCACCTCACAGGCGAATCGCGCCTATGAGGTCGCCGCTCACTTCCGGCGCCTCGGCGTGCCCGTCGTCATGGGGGGGATCCATGCAACCATGTGTTTGGACGAGGCGATGGATCGCGTGGACTCGGTCGTCACGGGTGAAGCCGAAAGCATCTGGCCGCAAGTCCTCGAGGACGCGCGGCGCGGCGATTTGAAGCGCCGGTATGACGGCGGCCTCGCGAAGATCGACGCCGTTCCTCTCGCGCGGCATGATCTGCTGGAGGGGCGGTACGCCTTCGGCGCAATTCAGACGACGCGCGGCTGTCCCTTGAACTGCAACTTCTGCAGTGTGACGGCGTTCAACGGGGCCAGCTATCGGCAACGATCCATCCCCGATGTCATGCGTGAATTCCGGCAGATCCGTGAGAAGCACATTCTCGTGGTGGACGACAACCTCATTGGCACACGCCGTGACCACATCGATCGCGCCAAGGATCTGTTCCGCGCCATGGCACGCGCAGACCTTCGAAAGGAGTGGATAGCACAGGCGACCATCAATTTCGCTGATGATGAAGAACTTCTGGCGTTGGCCTCGAATGCCGGATGCCGAGGCGTTTTCATCGGCTTCGAGTCCCCCACGCCCGAGGGGCTTCGTGAGGTCGGCAAAAAGTACAACCTTCTCAAGAACCGCGACTTCCGCGCCTCCGTGCGGCGCATACAGAGGCACGGCATACTCGTGGCCGGCTCCTTCATCATTGGTCTGGACGTGGACGGGCCAGGCATCGGCAACCATATCGCCAAGGTCGCCAGCCGGTACGGCGTGGACAGTCTCAACGCGCTGTTTTTGACGCCCTTACCCGGGACGTTCCTGTGGGACCAGATGAAGTCCGAGGGCCGAATCGCCCTCGATTCCTTCCCGGATGACTGGAAATACTACACGCTTACTTTTCCGGTGGCCCGGTACAGGCATCTGTCACTCGATGCAGTGATCCGCGAAATGCTCTACTGCAACCGGGATTTCTACTCGATGCCACGCATTCTACGAAGGGTATGGGGCAGTTGCTGGCGTCGATGCCACCCATTGATCAGCCTAGTGGGGAATCTCTCCTACCGGAGCAACTTCGGCCTGGACTGCAGGGCGTACGCGGATTTCAAGTGCCAACAGGGCCACAGGTATGAGCGAGGATCGGGAGTGCAAGGAGAGCCGGGTGTCCGGTGAAGACGCCCGGACGGCAGGCCTTGGAGGGGCGCGGTGAATCCGCTGATCGGATGACGACGTCAATCCAGCCCGCCGTGCTTGCGCAGCACCTCCGCCAGTGGATCATGCGCGTTGCGCTCCGTCGCCTCGTGCAGCACCGTGCGGCCCTGGTGGTCGGTGGCGTTCGCATCGGCTCCGGCGGTCAGCAGCAGCACGACGATCTCCTTGCGGCGGCGGCACGCGGCGAGATGCCGATGCAGGGGCGTTCGCCCGAGCGAATCGCCGATGTTCACCGCGGCGCCGTCCTGAAGCAGCCGCTTCATCACCGTATTGTGGCCGGCTTCGGCCGCGAGGTGCAGAGGGGTCTCACCGTCCGCGTTCATGGCATCGACTTCAGCGCCGGAGTCGAGCAGCAGAGCAGCCATTTCGAGATGGCCCGCGCGGGCAGCCGCGTGCAGCGCCGTACTGCTCAGGCCGTCTTTGCTGTTCACATCCGCGCCGCCGTCCAGCAGAAGCTGGACGATGTCGCAGTCACAGCCCCGGGCGGTGCTTTCCGGCTTCGGCCCACGCTGGCCCACTACGCCGTGCAACGGTGTCTGGCTCTGCTTGTCAACGGCGTTGGGATCGGCGCCGTGCTCCAAGAGCAATCGGGTGACCTCCATCTCGCGCTGCCGGATGGCCCAATGCAAGGGCGTACCGCCGAATTCATCGCGCACATCGACCGCGCCGATCAGCGGCAGCAAATAGCTCACCATTTCCGTCTGTCCACCACCGGCCGCGCTGTGCGGGCCGGTCTCACCGCTGTGACCGTCGGCCGTCACGTCCGCGCCGCTGTCCAACAGCATTTGGGCCACGTGACGGCGGCCCAGTCCGGCCGCACGCAACAGGCGCATGGTGCGAACGGCGTGCTTGTTCATGAGAGCTCCTTTTTCTCGGCGAGGCAGGAATCCCGGGACGTTGCCGCCCGGCCCACGGGGCAACCACACGGTGATCCGATCTCGTATGATAGGTCCGCCCAGCGGAGCCGAAGCCAAGAGCTCCCGAACATCACGAGTAATGCGGCGAACAGCGCATACCCTGGACCCACGCCCCAGAGACTTGCGAACCCGCACGCGGCAACACATAGAAGCGTCCGTCGCATCGTTGCCCGGCCCTTCCGCACTTTATGAGCGGCTTGCTCGGTCGTCGCAGAAACAACCCCGCGCCGTTGATGGCGCGGGGCTGAGCACATGCTTGATTCGTGGCAAAGACGCCGGGCGTCTTACCAGCCGCCGCGCCCGCTCGTGCTCGCTTGTCGGCCTCCACGGCCTCTGGCCCCTTCGTCGCGCGGGCGAGCCTCGGCCACGTTGAGATCGCGCCCATCGACGCTCTTCCCGTTGAGGGCTCCAATCGCGGCCTGCCCGGCTTCGTCACTCATTTCGACGAACCCGAACCCGCGAGGACGCCCCGTGTCACGGTCCATGACCAGCGCGGCCGACTGCACCGCGCCGTGCTCTGCGAACATGGACTCCAACTGCTGCTCCGTCGTATCGAACGACAGGTTTCCAATGTACAACTTCATTGATCTATCCGATCCTTCGCCTGAGATAAAAAGAGAAACCGGTGCGAGATCCCAGGCAGGGTCGGGCGTCGGTTGACTCGGGGGAGACCGGCCACGGATTGGGCAGGTTGACCTCCGCGAATTATGTGATTATAGGCGGCCTTCCGCGTTCGCGACCATGCATTTCCTGATCTTTTCGGTTCCTGGTCGTCATTTCAGCGAGCTTTGCGGGCCACGCAACCCCGTGCTGTTCCATTATTTATTCGGCTGAACCGGAACCACTGCACGCACAAGGAGTTGAATGGATGCCGGAGAGGACCTTTTCGGGAGGCATGCGGGCGTTCTTGGACGCTACACTGACGGGATGCTGAGCCCGCCGCTACAGATGTTGCCGGTGATGGTCGCCGGCTGGGTCAACCGGTGCCAACTCGCCGTGATCGATTACGGCTACCGTCGGATCACGGCGATGCTGAGGCAGGACGGCTGGCCGGTAAAGCATAAGCGGGTGGAGCGGATCTGACATCAGGAGGGGCTGAAGGTGCCGAGAAGGCAGCCCAGACGGGCCGACTGTGGCTGAACGATGGCTCGTGCGTGAGGCTGACCGACGCCGAACCGCCGCACCGATGGGCCAAAGCGCCGCCGGGCGAGATCGCCTGCGCCGAGCGCCTCGGCGGCCTCCTCCGGCACTACTATCGGGCTGCGGCGTAGCCCACGTCCGCCTGAGCTCGGATGAGACTCGATCGATCCTGCGCGACCGTGCCAGGCACGCATCAGCCCCATCTCTGAGCCGCGTGAAACACCGGCTGGACTTCCCATCTGGCTGTCCTTGAGACGATCGGCGACGACAGCACACTCAACGACCTCTCGACGGAACTTCCGCCAGGCTGGCATTCTGTGGTGCGCCGGCCTTCCAGCCGAGAATCCAGCTCTCCGAGTCAATTCAAATCTCCGCGCCACACCGGTTTGGCATTCGGCTGACTTCTGGAACAGGACAGGCTCGAAACGCCCCCACGCCGACCGAGAACGCCACGATCATTGCCTATTCAACTCCTTGCGCCGACTCAGGCTCCGGTTCGGCCGGGGTTTGCAGCACGGGGGAATCGACGGCTGATCGCTCGGAAGTACGACGGAGGTGCGAATCGCGGTCCAGATCGGCCAAGAACACTAGCCGAACCACCTCTCCAACCCCTTGTGAGATCGTCACTTCCGGTTCGGCCGAGGTTGGGAACAGGACGACCACCACGACGAGCAGGAATCGGGCGTTCGTTTATAATCATGGCCGCTTGTGTACGTGGTCGTGAAAAGTCCGTCACGCGCGAGCGAAGCGGGCGCCAGTGCAGGTGGTTGTCGATGGCGAAGAAAAAGAAGAAATCAGCTTCGCAGGTCAAGGATGTTGCCGCGCGGGGCCCCAAAGCGGCGAGGGTGGTACAGGTCGAGGCGGCCGGGGGCCGGGAGCCATCTCCGGGCGGCGCGTCGTCCCCGCGGTGCCGTTACGTGGTGGGGATCGGGGCGTCAGCCGGGGGCTTGCAGTCCCTGGAGAGATTCTTTGACAACATGCCACCCGACAGCGGCCTCGCCTTCGTCCTCATCCAGCATCTCTCGCCGGATTTCAAGAGTCTGATGGACGAGCTGCTATCCCGGCACACGGGAATGGCTCTGTACCGCGTGGAGGAGGGAATGCCGCTCGACGCCAACTCGGTCTACCTGATTCCGCCCAAGAAGAACCTGGTGATTTCCAAGGACGTGTTTCAACTCACCGACCAGGACCTCAGCCGCGGGCACCCGCCGAACTTCCCGATCGACATGTTCTTGCGGTCACTGGCGGAGAACCTGCGCGAGCGGGCCATCTGCGTGATCCTCTCGGGCAGCGGCAGTGACGGGACGCGTGGCGTACGAGCGGTCCACGAGGTCGAGGGGGTCGTCCTTGTCGAGGATCCGGAAACCGCGCAACTCGATGGGATGCCCCGAAGCGCGATCGCGACGGGGCTGGCCGATTACGTCCTGCCCGCGGAGGAGCTGGCCCGCGTCATCTATGACTACGCAAAGAAGGCACCAGGGGAGCTGACCAAAACACAGGACAAACCGGACCTGATTGGCGAGGTCGCTCTGGAGGAAATCACTTCGATCGTTTCGTGCGATCAGCAGATCGATTTCTCGCACTACAAACGGAGTACCCTGGGACGTCGCATCGAGCGTCGCCGCATCATCGCTGGTTGCGACACGGTGGACGCGTACATCAGGTTGCTGCAGGAATCACAGGACGAGCGGGCGGCGCTGCGGGATGACCTGCTGATCAGGGTCACGAGCTTCTTCCGGGACCCTGAGGCGTGGGCCCAGCTTGAAAAGACCGTCATGCCCCGGCTGGTCGCGCAGACCGATGAGTCCTCAGGGCTTCGCATCTGGGTGACGGCCTGTTCAACCGGCGAGGAAGCATATTCGCTCGCGATGCTGGCCCTGGAGGCGCTGGAAGCGGCCCGGAAGTCCGCGGATGTGAAGATCTTCGCCACCGACATCGACGGCGCGGCGCTTCAGAAAGCCGCGTCGGGCGTGTATTCCGAGAACATTATCCAAGACGTGTCCGCGCAGCGCGTGCGACGCTTTTTCAAGAAGGAGGGCCAGAGCTATCACGTGACCCGCCAGCTGCGGGACATGATGATCTTCGCCCAGCACAACCTCACGCGTAATGCACCGTTTACTCGGATGCACCTGGTAACTTGTCGTAACACGCTCATCTACGTAAAGCCTGAGCTGCAGAATCACGTGCTGAGCATGCTCCACTTCGCCCTTCAGCCCCAGGGGATCTTGTTCCTGGGCTCGGCCGAGACGGTCGGCGACCTTGAAGAAGAGTTCGCGACGATCCACCAGAAATGGAAGATCTTCGAAAAAACACGGGATGTGAGGCTTCCCCTGAGCCGTCGCGAGCCCCTGTCGGTTCGAGGCCTCTATGCCCCCGCGGTGACGCCACCACAGCCCCGGGTACGGCGGGAGGAGGCGCTGGCCAGCGAGGCGTTCGGCGCGTTCCTTAGCGGTGACCATGCTATCTGCCTGCTGGTGACGCCGAGCCATGAACTCCTGCAGGTCTTCGGCGACCCGCGCCGGTTGCTGCATGTTCCCGAAGGCAAGGCAACCGGAGAAGTGACGAAGATGGTGCCCAGGGAACTGGCCCTGCCGCTCAACACCGCTCTCCACAAGGCGCGTAGAGATGAGGCGCCGGTCACCTACCGGGGCGTGGAGATCAAGCAAGACGGCCAAAGCCGCTACGTGGATCTGCGCGTCACGCACCATCCCAGCAGCCGCGTCTCGCCGGAATTTTTCATGATCCTCCTGCAGGATGCGCCGGCCTCATCTATACGGCCCGCCACGGCCGTCCAGTTCGACGCCGACTCGCAGTCCGCGCAGCGCATCACCGACCTGGAGCAGGATCTGCAACAGACCAAGGAGAACCTCCAGGCGACGATCGAGGAACTGGAAACGACGAACGAAGAGCAGCAGGCAACCAACCAGGAAATGCTGGCCTCCAACGAGGAGCTTCAGAGCACCAATGAGGAGCTGCAGTCGGTAAACGAGGAGCTCTATACCGTCAATGCCGAGTATCAGAACAAGATCCAGCAACTGACCGATCTGAACAACGACATGGACAACCTGCTGCAGAGCACGGAGATCGGGACCGTGTTCCTCGACCAGGAGCTGTGCATCCGCAAATTCACGCCGGCGGCGACGAACGTGATCAACTTGGTGGAGCACGATGTCGGACGCCCCATCGACCACATCTCATACGGCATCAATATCGATCAACAAGATCTGTTTCGGCAGGTGAAGGGCGTGCTCGAAACGGACAGCCACGTTGAATCCGAAGTCGAAAGTCGCACCGGTGCGGCCCTGCTGATGCGCATCGACCCCTATCACGACGAAACCGGCCAGACGGACGGAGTGGTGCTTACCTTCGTGGACATTACTGAGCGCAAGCGGGCGGAAGAGACGATCGATAGAACACGCTGGTTGACCTCCGAGTTGTCCCTTGCCGAGGACCGCGAGCGCCGGCGGATCGCGGCCCATCTGCACGATGAAATCGGCAGCACGCTGGCGGCGGCCAAGATCAACCTAGGCCGGCTGCAGGAATCTGAGCCCGCAACGGAGGCGCGACAGGCCTTGAGTGAGGTCCGCGGACTGATCGAGACGACGATCAAGTCAATCCGGTCCCTGACCTTCGACCTGGCGCCACCCGTCCTCTACGAAGTGGGCCTCGAGCCCGCCCTCGAGAGCCTGGCGGACCAGATTCAGGAACGCCACAACATCCAGCGCGTCTTCGAAGACGACGGTCAAGCCAAGCCGGTGGGCACCGAGTTGAAGGTCGTGCTCCACCACGCGGTCCGGGAGTTGCTGGCCAATGTGGCGAAGCACTCGCAGGCCAGTTCGGTCCACGTCTCCATTCGCCGCGATGGTGCCAACGTCCGGATCCGCGTCGAAGATGACGGGATCGGCTTTGAGGCACCGAAGAGCGGCTTTCGTGTTTCGCGATCCGGCGGATTCGGCCTCTTCCACGTCGGCGAACGCCTGCAGCATCTCGGGGGCCGGCTTGATGTCGAATCGCAGCCCGGGCACGGAACGACCGTCACGGTCGTCGCGCCCCTGGCCGCGGCATCACCGGTCAATGACCCAACAGCATTATGAGACCCACGATCCTCATCGCCGATGACCACAAGATCCTCCGCGACGGACTGCGGAGTTTGCTTGAGCAGCACTGTAACCTCCAGGTGGTTGCTGAGGCCGAAGACGGGCGCACGGCGGTCCAGTTGGCAGTAAAACTGCGCCCTGATGTGGCCATCATGGATGTCGGCATGCCTGGGCTGAACGGCATCGAAGCCACAAGGCGGATCGTGGGCGAGGTGCCTCGCGTCAAGGTGATTGCCCTGTCGATGCATTCTGACTCAAAGTACGTAGGGAGCATGCTGAAGGCCGGGGCCGCCGGTTACCTGCTAAAGGATTGTGCCTTTGAGGAACTGGAGAGCGCAATCCATGCCGTGCTGGCCAATCGCGTCTACCTGGGTAAAGGCATCACCGGCGTGGTGGTGGACGACTACGTCCGTCAGCTGTCTGCGGCGGACGCGTCTTCCCCCAGCGCCCTGACTCCCAGAGAGCGCGAAGTCCTGCAACTCCTGGCCGAAGGCCAAACCACCAAACAGATCGCGCTTCAACTGCACGTGAGCGCGAAAACGGTCGAGACCCACCGCATGCACATCATGGATAGACTTGAACTTCACAGCGTCGCTGAACTGACCAAATACGCCATCCGCGAAGGGTTCACCTCGCTCGATGATTGACCTCACGTTGGCCGCACCAGGAAGGAGCACCACCTCGTATCACGGGAGGTGCCGCCTCGGATGTCGGGTATATCGATGCCACAAATCCGTGATCGCCCGATTGCCGGTTTAGGGACTGGGGGCGGCGCTTCCTGTGGGCCTCCGCACGCCGGCGGATCGACTTGTCGGGCCCCTTTTGGTACTCTGCTTCCCTTTTGATACCGATATCGCGGACGAGAAGGCATGTTGTGGAGCACGGTTGTCAAGCATCCAGCGCCGAAAAGCCCAACGGGAATGTCCTGAGCCGCTCCGCGAGCCAATAGCGATGGTGAGGACGAGATGAAGATCAGGATAGTCGTGGCCGACGACAGCGAATCGTTGCGCGACAGCCTTCGAGACCTGTTCGGGGCGACGGATGACATTGAGATAGTGGCCATGGCGGCGGACGGATACCAGGCCCTCGAGTTGACCCATGCCATGAAGCCGGACCTGGTGGTGATGGACATCGGGATGCCCCGTATGAACGGCATCCAGGCCACACGGCGGATTGTCGCTGAGCTCCCCGATGTCAAAGTGATCGCCCTGTCCATCCACGCGGACAAGCGGCTGGTGGCCCTGATGCTCAACGCTGGAGCATCGGAATATGTGGTCAAGGACTTCGCCTTCGAACACTTGGCCGGGGCCATCCGCGCTGCCGTCGCGAACCAGCCTTAGCCGAGCCTGGGGCCACCGCCGGCGATCACTCTCCCAACCAGAATCAGGCATTGCGAGGCCCGGAATCAGGATTCTCCTGATTCCGGTTGGGCCGCAGGTCAGATATATGTGTTCGCCGCAAGCGACCCAGCGGCGCCACGGCGACCAGCCTGAGGATGAAGACTGCGTGGCGCAACAATGGCATGGAGGCCTATCAATGCTGCCCGCCGCATTAACAACAGAGGATCCCGGAAAAACCGCGTCGCAGACGAGGCGCACGGCGAACAAGCGCCCACGCCCGGTCGGCAGGCGGTCGGGACAGGAGTCATTCGCCGCAACGCTCCTCGCCCTGCGTGCAGCCCCGCCCGCGCATCGGCAGGCCCTGATCGACCGCGTCCGCCTGCAGATCGCCAACGGTAGCTATGAGACCCAGGCGAAGATAGAGGCACTCCTGCCGCGGCTCGCCAGAGACCTCGGACTCGCCCGCACGTTGTGACGTGTGCCTCCCGAGAGTACCGAACTCGTTGCACCAGGACAACTTGACGCTGAACCACGGCAGCACCGGATCGCGGGCAGAATGGCCTCCCTGACCTCGAGGAGGCCCTGGATACCGCTCGCCGATCGGAACCCTCTTCATGAAACCCGCGCGCGAGTCGCGCGCGGAGAGCCCCGTCGCGATCGCGGCAAGTGCTTGCAATCAAGTGTGTTCGAGAAAAGGCTGAAGGCTCGCGGCCGGCTCGCGCTTCCACCGGCCGGCCGAGGCGGGAATCCGGGCCTTGTCATCCGAAATGTCTCGACCTTCTCACCAGAAGCCCGAGCAGTCCGTGCCAGCGAAATCCCGCAGCTCTGGTTAACAGATGTGAGAATCCGATTCGACGATTCCGTGGATGCCAGAGTCCGCGCCGGCATCTGGGCCGAGAATCCAGCTCTCCGAGTCAATCCAAATCCCCTCGCCGCACCGAATTGGCATTCGGCTGCATATTGGAATAGGGCGCGAGCGGACGGCGGACCAGTGACGCGGATCAGGGACGATACGGCCGCCCTTCCTCATAAAGCGACAGACGCCCGCGGATCTCTTGGGCAAGTGTCGCCTTGCGGCGTACCACAGCCTCAGCCACGGCCCGCTCCGCGACCTCCACGGCTTCCTCGAAGCGGCCGGCCTCGGCGAGGGCCGCGGCAAGGATGTCCAACCCCCAGGGATCGGTGCTGCCCTCGGTCGCGGATCGAGCCAGGTCCACCGCCCGGGAGCCGTCACGAACCGCATCATCGGGGCTGGTGGCCAGTACCCAAGCCAGCCGCAAGGATAGATCGACGTGGCCGGGATGCCGCTCAAGCCCCGCACGCAGTGCGAGGAACGCGTCCCGGTGGCGCTGGGCCGTATAAAGTGCGTCCGCGTATTCCTGAAGTACCCGCAGGT
>Ga0272441_10010130_pt1 | contig 14361 bp, 14 predicted proteins | sample SSMProp6N_FD_193582 | JGI IMG/M metagenome (GOLD analysis project Ga0272441, IMG submission 193582) | Marine sediment archaeal communities from Little Sippewissett salt marsh, Falmouth, MA, United States - SSM-Prop-6N | ecosystem: Environmental > Aquatic > Marine > Wetlands > Sediment ... | reverse complement strand
AATGCACCTTGCATTTAACAAATTAAGCCAGGTACCGCGATCCTTGATTACTTTTTACAATACCACAGACTGCCGCCTTTTTATAGAACAAATGTGTATCGCCTATAATCTATGCCCTAAATATTGCCATTTACAGGAAAACGTAGATTCTTGTTCACATTTCAGGGTAGCTAACTGCAAAGGTATTTGCCGTGGTAAAGAAGCGGCAGCAGCCTATAATAAAAGGGTACAGGCTTCAATTGATAATATGATGTCGGAAAAACAAACGTATATCATAAAAGACAAAGGAAGAACTATTGATGAAGACGCATTAGTTCTTGTACAGGAAGGTGTATATTCCGGTTACGGATTTGTTCCCCAAAGTGCTCCTATTAATTCTATTGAAGATATATTAGCATATATTACGCCGCAAAAAGACAATCTGGAAACAACCCGGCTTATTCAAACGTACAGGATAAAAAACCCGAACTCAATACTGGACTTTTCTTCAGGTATCCTTAAATCTGTGCAAAAGGTCTGAGGAGCGACTTCAGTAAGAAGCAGCTGTGTAAGTGAATCTATTTATATTTATCCATTTCATTGTACATCCGAACCACAAAAAATAACCAAATCACAAAGATGATAGCTACAATAATGGAGTAAATCAAGATAAAATCCATTATTTTCTATACTTTAAATAGTTCATAAAGCCCAAAATAGTTGGAGCCCAAAAGGCAACAAAGATGGCATCTAATTTGTTTCCGGATAGAAACATATATTCTGAAACAACAATTATGGACAGAACAACCAGAAGTAATAATACATTCATTGCTCCAATCCTTTCAATAAAATTTTTAATCATTTCCTGTAGCAAATAGTAACTATGAGATGGTTTATATATAAAGAGTTGCTTTATAAAGATCTAAAACTATAAACTTTTTATCAATATGAGTAAATATGAAGAATAAAATGTCATCAGACACCCAAAAAATAATGATCTGAAGAAAAAGCACTCAATAATCTGCCGGAAATACTTGTAAACTCAGTTTACTTATCTCCTTTTGCCACTATTCATAAGACTTACCAAAACAGCAATCAGTGCAATCACAACAAAGGCAAAAACAGCAATCATTATTATGCCGTTACTCCAATCAACCAAAGGAATACTTATTAACTTCATATCGCAGAAGACTTATTATTTATTAATTCAATCAGGTTTTTAATGAAAAATTTAAGGTTTATCCACTTTTTGCACCTTGCATGAATTTAAACCAAAAACACCATAAAGCGGACAAAAGCCTGTTAGACTGGTCAATACAAAAACAGCGGCAACCGTTAATAAAATATAAGAAAGCGCCCCCTCAACTACCTCGTAGTATACCAATAAGGCAATAATAACGGCAACGGTAAAGCGAATAATCTTATCGATTCTTCCCATGTTTCGTTTCATAATCCCAAACTTTTAAAAAGGTAAAAAAGCACTTTTACCTTTAAATTCCGTCTTTAAAAGTAAGATGGGTAACCAACACAAACCATGATATTAATCATATTACTGCGTAGTAGGGCAGATATAATTAGTTACCTCCATTCCCGCCTTTTTCAGTTCGGCAATGCCTCCTGTTATGTCTACCAAATTGTGTATACCTCTGCCCTTGAGGATAGAGGCAGCAATAACGGATCTATACCCCCCCGCACAATGCAGATAAAAGGTTTCGTTTTTAGGAAATTCAGCCAAATGATCATTTAATATATCCAATGGGGCGTTATTTGCATCAACCAGATGTTCTGCTTTAAATTCGCTTTCCTTCCGAACATCAAAAATGGGTAAATGTTTATCTTTCAATACTTCTTTGGCTTCTTCTGCGGATAATGCGATGATCTTGTCTATATCTTTACCCGCTTTTTCCCACGCATCAAAACCACCCTTTAAGATACCTAAGGTGTTATCAAATCCTACCCTGGACAAGCGTGTTACTGTCTCCTCTTCCTTTCCTTTCGGGGTCACCAATAATAAAGGTTGTTTAACATCGGCAATCAAAGCACCCACCCAGGGGGCAAAATCGCCGTTCAAACCGATAAAAATAGAACGTGGGATATGCCCTTTTACAAATTCATCCTGGTTTCGCACATCCAATACAAGAGCCCCGGTTTCATTCGCTGCCAATTCAAAAGCATCTGGCGAAAGTGCTGCCATACCGCGTTTTAACACATCACCTATATCTTCATATCCCTCCTTATTCATTTTTACATTCAAAGGGAAATATTTAGGTGGTGGAAGCAGGCCATCGGTAACTTCATTTATAAATTCCTCTCGCGTCATATTAGCCCGCAGCGCGTAGTTCATTTGTTTTTGGTTTCCCAGGGTATCCACAGTTTCCTTCATCATGTTCTTACCGCAAGCTGAACCGGCACCGTGTGCAGGATAAACAATGACATCATCCGCCAAAGGCATAATTTTACTTCTTAAACTATCAAACAAAAGTCCGGCAAGGTCTTCTTTGGTCATATCAGCTGCTTTCTGGGCAAGATCTGGTCTTCCTACATCACCCAAAAACAAAGTATCTCCGGAAAAAATGGCATAATCTTTCCCTGTCTTGTCCCTCAACAGATAAGTGGTACTTTCCATAGTATGTCCAGGAGTATGCAATACTTTTATGGTAATTTCTCCAAGTGGAAATTCCTGACCATCTTTAGCTATGATTGCCTCAAAAGCAGGATTTGCATTGGGACCGAAAACAATAGGCGCCCCGGTTTCCTTGGCTAATGTAACGTGCCCACTAACGAAGTCGGCATGGAAATGGGTCTCAAAAATATATTTTATTTCAGCCTTATTTTTTTTCGCCCTGTCTATATAAGGAATTACTTCACGTAAGGGATCAATGATGGCAACTTCGCCGTTGCTTTCAATATAATACGCTCCCTGTGCAAGGCATCCGGTATAAATCTGTTCTATGATCATAGCTTTTGTTCTTAATTTTTTTCAAAAATACTGCTTCTCGCTCTAAAATGGGTAACATTAGTTACCAGCTTCATTCCGCTGATAAGCCACTCTTTCATGTTCGCCGGTGCGATTCTCTGTATGATCAAAGTGGGCCACCGCCTCTTTTATTTTAACGAACAGGAATTCTTTGGGCAGTACCTTACTTATACCACTCCTGAAAATAATATCCCTTGTCGGACCTATAGCTCCGGCAATATAGAACTCAATTCCATCATTCCTGATTTTTTTAATGACTTTAGTTAACATTCTGGTAGCTGTGGAATCTATATAATTAATCGCCTCAGCATTTAATATTACTCCTTTCAAATTATCCCCTTTTTTACTCATATACTTAAAAAGCTGATTTTTGAAATAATCAGAATTTCCAAAGTATAATTGCGAATCAAAACGTACAATAAGCAGATCATCCCGTAAAATAACTTCATCTCCAAAGCGTGAAATATTTTTGTAGTAGTCCGAATCTTTTATTTTACTTAATACTGCGAAATGAGGCTTGGAAGTTCTGTAAACCATTAACAAAAGAGAGATTAGGACCCCTGTAAGAATGCCCTGAGTAATTCCGATAAACAGGGTTATCAAAAATGTGAGTATCAAAACAATAAATTCATCTTTTCTATAGATCCACAACCGTTTTGCATATTCCAAATCGATCAAACCATAAACAGATACCATAATAATACTTGCAAGAATTGCATTTGGTAAATAATAAAAAAGCGGTGTAAGAAACATGAGCGTTACCAAAACCAGAAGTACCGTAAACAATCCGGATAGGGTACTTTTTGATCCGGATTCATCATTTATCGCAGATCTGGAAAAGCTTGCTGAAACAGGGTAGGACTGCAAAAAGGATCCTAACATATTGGCAGAACCTAATGCCACTAATTCCTGATTGGCATTAATCCGATCTTCGTCATTCTTCTCTTCAATACCTTTGCCAATTGAAATAGCTTCAAGATATCCAATCAGAGCCAGTGTTACTGCAATAGGCCAAAGTTGCATTATATTGTCCATTTCAATTACCGGTAAAATAAACCCAGGTATTCCTTTTGGAATTGTACCAACAATCTTAATACCCAGAGATTCCATATTTAAAAAATACACTGCTAAAATTCCAAGAACTACGATAATAAGAATTGCGGGGATATGTCTACTCCATTTTTTTAATCCGATAAGTAGCAAAATACCGGTTAAACCTATGGCCAGATCATAAAAATTCGTTTCCGGAATTTTCTGAAGAGCATTTAGAAAAATTCGGTGAAACTGATTACTCCCTGCCATCTCCACGCCAAGCAAGTGCTTTAACTGACTAAAAATTATAATCACGGCAGCCGCAGATGTGAATCCGCTGATTACCGGTTTAGCCAAAAAGGTAACCAGATATCCCATTCGAAAAATGCCTAAAACAAATTGAATGACGCCCACCATAAAGGCGAGCAAAATTGCAAGAGCAATATAGTTCTCCAAACCCACGATTGCCAGGGTCCCCAAACCAGCCGCTACGAGCAAGGAATCCATGGCCACAGGTCCAATTGCAAGAGCTCTCGAAGTGCCGAACAACACATACACCAATACCGGCATTAAGGAGGCATACAAGCCGTATACCGGTGGCAAACCGGCTATCATAGCATACGCCATTCCTTGTGGAATAAGCACTATAGCTACATTAAAACCCGCGAGGATATCTTTTGGAAGTTCTTTCCTTTTATAGCTTCGCAGCGTTTGCAGAATTGGGAAAAATTTTCGCATTAATCAAAAGTACTATTTAATCAATAAATGAAAGACTTCCCAATTGCAATTACGTATAAGTAGAAACCAAAAGATTATAATTGCTATTGTTTAAAGTAATCTCTTTTGTAGAAAACAGCCAGTTCTTCTGTAAGCACAAGGACCTCCGGTTTGTCTTTACGCAGTATTACCTGCCAGTTATTAAAAACCTCCCAGGTGTCATCTTTAAAAATTACCGGTCCATATTCAGATATAAGTTTCTGTCTAATGCGATCTTCCTCCCCCTTACCCGTTAGTATCCACAAAACATTGAGCTTACCATCCCCGAAACGCGCCTCAAATTTTCTGGGGAAACCGGCATATTCAATTCCAAAACAATCTATCTGCAATTGTGCATTAGGATCACTCCCGTCCAATTCCATAGTAAAGGTGAAATCAGATGCTCTTTCTAAATTGGGTTTTAATTGATCTAAATTACCCCCCAATTTTATAAAATCGGGAATTCTCCCGGAAGTGTATGTGATTTTTTTTGGCTCTTTGTTGGAAGGCAAATAAGGGTTATCCCAGGTGAATAAATTTGGATGCATAGCATCTTCCGCTAAAACCCAAACTTTGTCCTCTGAAGGTTTGGTAACAATATGATCTTTTGGATAGAATCTATAATCCATATAGTTCTGAACCGTGTCTTTTGTTATAGCGGTTATAGCCTCAACCGCATTCCCATGGGCCTGAATATATACCAATTTATCATCAGCAAATGTAAATACCAACTCGGAAATAGTACCGTAACTCGATTTGTAATTACTACAAACCAGATGGGCTTCAAGGTCTTTGGATAAAGGAAAGGTGGGGTTTTCTACTTCAAATAATACCATTTTTTCGGTAAATGGTTCCATTTTGTCCTTTGCACTTTGGAGAGATTCCTCTAATTGAACCCCATTAAAAAGCAATTCAATTTGTGCATTGCCCACACTTGTTATTGTTAATACTAGAATTGCTGTCAGGATTAATGATAATTTCATCTTTTCGTTTATTTATTTAATACTATTAAAGATGAACTTTCCTGCAACTTGTTACAGATTTAATGAAGGTCTAAGTCTATAACGCCAGTACTTTTATATGGTTTCGGCTGAGTTCTATTTTACCTTCTCTCTCCAGGCTTTTCAACAGCCTTGACACGACTACTCGTGAAGTGTGTAAATCACGGGCAACATCCTGATGTGTGGAATATATAATATCATCATTGGTTACCATTGCTCTGTCTTTAAGATACTTCATTATTCGCTCATCCATTTTCATAAATGCCAAAGTATCTATCGTTTCCAGCAATTCCGACATTCTGGTATGGTAACTATCCAAAATGAATTCTCTCCAGCTTTGGTATTTGGCCATCCACTCATCCATTTTTTCTATAGGAATCATTAATAACTCCGTATCTGATTCAGCTATCGCTCTTATCTCACTTTTACCGCTCCCCAGGCAACAGGAAAATGTCATTGCACAGGTATCCCCTTTTTCAATAAAATAAAGAAGCAATTCATCACCCTGATCGTCTTCTCTTAGAATCTTTATGGCTCCACTAAAAATTAAAGGCATAACAGTTATTTCCTGTCCAATATCCAATAATCGTTCCCCTTGTTTTATGAGTTTACATTTCCCATTAGCTTCGATCTCATCTAACAGTTCCGGTTCAAAAAGATAACCGTAGTGACGTTCCAGCAGTACTCTCATTTTTTTTCAGATTATTTGGATTAATACAGATTCTTAATTTTTATAAACAGGTTATTAAATTATGGAATTAAAGTGACTTTAAAATTACGGTCCTCATCAGTCAGGTAGTCAAAACCATCATGGAGCTGCATTTGATCTACGGCATAGGGGTAAAAGGTTATCGGCTCAATACATATCATATTCGGCACCTCAGTCCACAACATAAAATGTTTGAAGCCTTCGGTTTTTATGCTTAATTTTTTTTGATCTTTTAATATTATACTTTGACAATCAGCCACTTCAAGGGCCTTGTTCCCGGCCTCTATAACAGTGTCCAGTGTAATTGTCTGATCCTTGGCAATTACAGTGGGATTATCTGTATAAAGTTTAAATGCAGGATGATACCCCAGCATAAAGGGCATATCTTTTTCGCCGGAAATCCTGAAACTAATCTCAAGACTATTTTCAAAGAGTTTATAACTCTTGTAGAATTGAAAACTAAAGGGCCAGATAAGTAACTGGGCCGTGGATTTGTCGGGAAATTTGGAATTTTTGACAACTGTGCCGGCTTTATAAGATTTTACAAATTGAGCCGTTGTTTCTATACCCGAAAGAAGCTCGTAATCCAATTCGCGCAATAATCCATGCTGGTCCTGAATAGCATTCCCCCTTGGAACATGAACCCGGAAACCGGCATCAGCGGTCGGGCCGATTACAGGAAACATTTCAGTATCCGAGTTACGCCAACCCGGACTTCCTTTTTGATGAATATACTCAAAGTCGTTGAACCTGTAACTTACTAATTCACCTCCCTCTATGCAAGCTTTTGCGTTTCCCGAACCAAGATTTACCATGAACTATTGATTGATCAATCTATAAATAAGTACCGCGGTTCTTTTTGTAAGAGCTTCAATGGTGTTCAAATTTACCGTCTCTTCAGGCGTATGAGCTCCGCTTCCCATAGTACCTAAACCATCAAGACAATCGACATAATTGGCCACAAAAGAAGTGTCTGCCGCTCCCCTTTTACCCGGATCATAGCCTATTACCTCACCCTGATTCAGATCCAGGCTTACCTGATTTAGCTCTGCCAAGAGTCTGTTATTTCCCTCAGTAGGTACCATTGCCGGGTAACTATCTGTAAAACTTACTGTTGCCGATGTCTGAGGCAGGTTGTTTGCCACAATTTCCCTCATCTTATTTCTCGCCTCTTCCTTTTGTTCTTCAGAAATAAAACGCAAGCCTCCCTTTACCATGGCGGTTTGGGAGACTACATTACTTTTCCCGAAGACCTCTCCCTTGCCGGTAGAAGCATCATAATCAACAAAAGTACCCCCCATAAGTATCCCGGGGTTAAAAGTCAGGTATTCCTCTCCGCGAACTTCTTCATAAAATGCATTTAATATTCTTGACATTTCAAAAATGGCCCCGGCCCCGACGCGCTCATTAAATATTCCGGAGCTATGGGCGCGTTTTCCTTCAACCTCCAGTTCCCATCCGGAAGACCCTCTCCTTGCTACAGTGGCATAATTGAACCCCGTAGAAGTCTCAAATCCGAGTGCAATATCGCTTCGCTTTGCCGCATCAATCAAATCTTTTCTACTTATTTCCAGAGGTTTTCCCGTACTTTCTTCATCACCGGTAAATGCTACTATAATCTGAGCATCATTCAGCAAACCATTTGCATGCAGCGCTTTTAAAGCATAAAGGACTATTACATCTCCTCCTTTCATGTCATTGCCCCCGGGTGCATGTGCTGTACTGTCATTGACCCTTGTAAATTCCTGAAAAGGGCTGTTTTCTTCAAATACGGTATCAAGATGGCCAATCAGCAATAATTTTTTACCCTTTGTACCCTCTGTTTCCGCAAAAAAGTGACCGGCCCTGTTCATTTCCTGAGGCATCTCAATCCATTTGGTGCTAAAATTCAGGTCTTCAAAGGCATTCTTAAAAACCATCCCTACTTCCTTTACGCCTTTTGCATTTAAAGTTCCGCTGTTAATATTAACAACATTTTCCAAAAAATTGATGGCTTCAGTATTATTGACTTCAACCGTTTTAACCAATTTTCTTTCAACTTTTGAAAGCTTCTGGGCGGTTAATTGAACGCAAAAAAAGAGAAATACCAGTACGCTTGTTAATCTTCTAAAATTCATATATAGTTAAATTAAAATCATTTGTCTAAAAAGCCTTGTTCTTTCATCCAGTCATCATTATAAATCTTACCCACATATCTACTACCATGATCGTGAAAAAGAACCACCACTACATCGTCTTTGTTAAATTTTTCCTTTAGCTGGAGAACACCTTTAATAGCAGCACCTGCAGAATTACCAAGAAACATCCCCTCTTCTTTTGCCAAACGCTGTGTGTATACAGCTGCATCTTTGTCTGTTACTTTAGTAAATCCGTCTATGATATCAAAATTCACATTTTTTGGCAAAATGTCCTCTCCAATACCTTCCGTTATATAAGGGTATATCTCATTTTGATCAAATATGCCTGTTTCGTGATATTTTTTAAAAACTGAGCCATAAGTATCTACTCCCCAAATTTTAATATTTGGATTTTTTGACTTTAAAAAAGTACCTACTCCGGAAATGGTACCTCCGGTGCCCACCCCTACCACAAAATGGGTTACTTTACCGTTAGTCTGCTCCCAGATCTCCGGCCCCGTAGTCAAAAAGTGAGCTTTAGTATTGGATGGGTTATCATACTGGTTTACATACCATGAATTAGGAATCTCTTCGGAAAGTCTTCTGGCGGTAGAATAATAACTTTGCGGGTCTTCAGGGGCCACGTCTGTGGGACATACATAAACTTCGCTACCCATTGCTCTAAGAATATCTACTTTTTCCTTGGATTGTTTATCGCTGATCACACAGATCATTTTATACCCTTTTACGACCGCAACAAGGGCCAGTCCCATTCCAGTATTACCAGAGGTTCCTTCAATAATAGTGCCTCCCGGCTTTAATTTCCCTTCGGCTTCGGCGTCCTCAACCATTTGAACGGCCATCCGGTCCTTTACGGAGTTTCCCGGATTAAATGTTTCATACTTAGCCAAAACCAGGCATGGCAATTCCGCTGTTAATTTATTTATTTTTACCAAAGGGGTGTTTCCAATGGTTTCCAGGATATTTTTGGCATAATTCATAAGCTATGTAAAGATAGTATTTTCAAGAAGTAGATTTCAGCAATTGCTTTTAGGAATGGTTCGAGATTCGGATATTTTAAATTAGTTCATAGATACAGCCTCCTGTTAAAGGAAAACAAAAACCTGGCTTTACTATTCAAATTTAATAGCTTTTACAGGTGTGATTTTTGTGATAATAAAAGATGGTATTAAAAGCATCAGAAGACATAAGACAAGTACTCCAAGATTTAAAATAACAACTGTGGGGAAATCTATGTGCACCGGAATATAGTCGATATAATACTCTTTGGGATTAGGAAATTTAAAAACCCTGTATGTCTCCTGAAACCAGATAAACCCAAGACCAAATAGGTTTCCCCAAAGCAAACCAATAGTTATCAGATAAGCAGCGTTGTATAAAAACACTTTACGAATACTCCAATTGGCCGACCCCAGAGCCTTGAGAATTCCTATCATCTGAGTTCTTTCCAATATTAACACCAAAAGAGCTGTGATCATATTTATCCCGCCAACTATAATCATTATTCCAATGATAAGGGCGATATTAAAATCAAACAAGCCAATCCATTCAAAAATTTTGAAATACTTATTCTTAATATTTTGCGTATCCAGATCACTGAGTGTTTTACCGTATATTTCTTTGGTTTTAGCATCAATATCTTCAAAGTTGTAAAGGAAAATTTCAAAGTTACCTACCTGATCTTCCTGCCATTTGTTAACCCTTTGAATGTGACGGATGTCTGTAAAAACATACTTGGCGTCAAACTCTTCAAATCCGCTATCATAGATTCCTACGATTTTAAATTTTCTTTGATTCGGAGTTTTGGATGGGTCCTCATCCTTTAAAAAGAATGTAAAGAATTCATCGCCTGTTTTCAATTGAAGCCTTCTCGCCATCAAAGACGACATTAGCACCTCGGTATTTAGTTCTCCCTTAAAGTCCGGCAGTCGCCCTTCCTGTAAATATTCACTAAACACTTCCCAGTTATAATCTTTCCCAACTCCTTTGGCAATAATTCCTTCAAATGTATCCTCGGTCCTTATGATCCCCGCCTTACTTGCAACGGCCTGTATATGTGAAATTCCATCCACAGATGTAAATTCCGGATAAAATTCCTGATTCACCGATACCGGAACCACGGAAACATCAGAAACATTATTATCGTAATTATAGATTTGAATATGGCCATTAAAAGCAGCAACCTTCTCCCGAATCTTGTGTTTTAATCCTACTCCGGTGGCAATAGCAATAAGCATCATCATGATCCCTAATGCAATTGCGGCAATGGCTATTTTTATTATTGGCGCGGATATACTAATTTTATGCTCCTTACCTTTAATAAGGCGTTTTGCTATAAAAAATTCTAAATTCAATAGATGGCTTTTTTATCCAGGTTCAAAAATACATTTTTATTGTGGCTTTTGATACTAACTGCCTGTGGAAACCCGGTAAAAAAAGATAAGGATTCGGCAGCTTTGGAATTCCCGGTTACCAAAAAACTGCAAGATTCAGTCATTATTGTTGGTGCCAATTCTACCGAAGATTACCTTTCATACTTGCGTAAAAAAAAGGTGGGTGTAGTTGCCAATCAGACCAGTATTATTTTTAAGAACTACGATTCAGAAAATAGAGCGAATGAGTCCTTTACACACCTTGTAGATTCGTTATTATCATTGGATATTGATATAAAAAGAGTATTTGCTCCTGAGCACGGGTTTCGCGGAATGGCAGATGCCGGAGAACATGTAAAAGATGGTACAGACACAAAAACCGGGCTTCCCATTATCTCCCTTTACGGTAAAAACAGAAAACCCACTTCATCACAATTAGACAAATTAGATATTGTGGTTTTTGATATTCAAGATGTGGGGGTTAGATTTTATACATATATAGCCACTATGCAATTAGTAATGGAAGCCTGTGCAGAAAATGGTATTCCTGTTTTAATCCTTGATCGGCCCAATCCTAATGGTCATTATGTTGACGGGCCAACAATGGAAATTGAACATAAGGGGTTTCTGGGCCTCACCCCCATTCCCCTGGTCTATGGCATGACCATAGGGGAATATGCCCATATGATTAATAAGGAAGGGTGGCTGGAAAAAGGCATCAAGGCTGATTTAACAGTCATACCTCTCAGAAATTATAAACATAATTCAAGTTATAGTATTCCTGTCAGACCTTCACCCAATCTTCCTAACCAGACAGCCATTAACCTTTATCCCAGTCTGGGGCTTTTTGAAGGCACGAATGTTAATGCCGGCCGTGGCACAGAAAGTCAATTTCAAAGATATGGAGCCCCTTTTCTGGACAGCACTGCCTATGATTTTAGCTATGTTCCAAAACCCAATTTTGGTTCTAAAAACCCCAAACATACAGGGAAAAAATGCTTTGGTAAGGACCTGTCTGCATGGCCCGGAATGAGCGAAGTATCTTTGCAATGGTTAATTGACGCATATAATAATGCAACAGATAAAAAATTGGTCTTTAACCGCAGCGGATTTACCAAACACGCCGGCACGGAAAAACTACAGCAACAAATTGAAGCAGGTTTAAGCGAAAAAGAGATAAAAAACAGCTGGCAGAGTGACCTGGAAAAATTCAAACAAATACGCAGTAAATATCTCCTTTACAAATAATCTCTACTTATCTGCTGGTATTGTGGTTGGCTTCCTATACTTGTGGAAAGGTTGCTTAAGCAGACCGGTTACACTTCCATTTTCCTTTTTGTCAGGAAAAGTATCCACGCCGTATACAATATTACCCCGGTCTAGTTTCATGAAAGTCCCGAAGATGTGATCCCAGACAGAGAAAATATTACCGTAATTGGAATCTGTATAAGGCAGCCTGTAATGGTGATGCACCTTGTGCATGTCAGGAGATACAATCACCCAACTAAGAATATCGTCCACTTTTTTTGGTAAGCGGATATTAGCATGACTAAATTGAGTAGCAACAAGAGATAAAGATTGATAGAGCATTACTATTCCTATAGGCGTACCCACTATAAATACTCCCATTAATGTGAATGTAAAACGGATAAGACTCTCCAGTGGGTGATGTCTGTTGGCCGTGGTTGTATCTACTTCATGATCTGTATGATGAACCAAATGAATCATCCATAGGGGTTTCACCTTATGTTCAACATAATGTGCCAGATAGGCCCCAAAAAAATCCAGGAGTAAAACGCCTAAAATGACATAGAGCCATAAAGGAATTTCAGGCAACCAATTTATAATACCGAATTTATTAGCAGTGACCCAATCGCTAGATTTCAACAGCAAAAAGGCCAGCGCAAAATTGATAACAATTGTGGTAAGTGTAAAGAAGAAATTAGGAAGAGCATGCCTCCATTTCTTATACTTGAAATTAAAAAGCGGCAATGCACCTTCAAGAAGCCAAAAAAAGGTTATTCCTAAAACCAGAATAAGACTCCTGTGCGAAGACGGAATGTTTTCAAAATAGTTTAATAAAACCTCCATAAATGTAAAGTTACTTATTTTCAGATTAATTTTTTTCGGGAAAACAGTCTTGTAAAACGAACTATTCTGGTATTTGCCTACATCTTAATTCTCCTTTTCATGTCTTCCACAATGTTATACGCAGCCGGACATATGGCTATATTTTTAAGTGTAAGATTTGTAATCTGTTGAAATTTTTTCCTATCGGTATGGGGAAATTCCTGACAGGCTTTTGGTCTTACAGCATAAATTGAACAATAGTTATCCTCACCAAGAAATGCACAAGGAACTTGTTTAAGCACAAAATCATTGTCTTCATCAATTCTTAAATAAGTGTCTATGAATTTTTGAGGTTTTTGCTTAAGGCTTTTAGCTATTCGGACAATATCTGTATTTGTAAAAAGTGGTCCGGTAGTCTTACAACAATTAGCACAATCCAGGCAATTTGTTTTTTTAAATTCTGCCTGGTGTAACTCCTGCATGATATAGTCCAAATTACGCGGAGGCCTCTTTTTGAGTTTCGCAAAGAACCTTTTGTTTTCCGTTTGCTTTTCTTTTGCCCTTAAGGGTAAGTTTTTAAGTTGTTCTTCCATCAGGCTCTGTAAATTCCATAGATTAATTCGTTGAGTTTTTTTTACTTTCCACTCAAAAAGTTGACTTTTGCAGGTAAAATTACAAATTTAAATGACCAGGGATATTTTTGGCAGGGCTCTGATTGATTTTCAGAATGGCAATTATTCTGAAGATATTATAACTTACTCCTCGCTGGACGAGAAAGACATACTTCCGCTGCCTTATTTATTCCGGGATTATGAGGCTATGCCCTTGATAGAACAAAAAGCTTTAGATCTCTGCCGGGGAACCGTATTGGATGTGGGATGTGGGTCTGGCAGCCACAGTCTCTATTTGCAAAATAAAGGTGTTGAAGTTACCGGCCTTGATGAATCTGAAGGGGCTGTAATCACAGCAAAGTCAAGGGGAGTAAACAATGTCATACACTCAAATATTTATGATTACTCTGGTATGAAATTTGATACTATTCTTCTGTTGATGAATGGGGTAGGAATAGCGGGGTCGTTAAATGAGTTAGCCCGTTTATTAGGTCATTTAAAAGGATTATTGAATCCCGGAGGTCAGATTTTGGTGGATTCCAGTGATATAATTTACATGTTTGAAGTAGATGATGATGGTGGTTACTGGATCCCGGATAATGGAAAATACTATGGTGAAGTTCAATTTACAATGGAGTACAAGGGGTTAAAAAGCGTCCCTTTTAATTGGTTGTATATAGATTATAAGCGGCTTCAGCAGGTTGCTGAACAACAAA
>Ga0272441_10010129_pt1 | contig 14362 bp, 8 predicted proteins | sample SSMProp6N_FD_193582 | JGI IMG/M metagenome (GOLD analysis project Ga0272441, IMG submission 193582) | Marine sediment archaeal communities from Little Sippewissett salt marsh, Falmouth, MA, United States - SSM-Prop-6N | ecosystem: Environmental > Aquatic > Marine > Wetlands > Sediment ... | reverse complement strand
TCGTGGTAATCCTTCTTTGCCATTCGCTGCTCCTTGTGTGAAAAAAACCATGTTGCTGTTTGACAACGATCACCGTGGAACTCTTCATCATTACAGCCTGGATTGTATACCGGTGCGAAAAAGATTCCAACTGCGTTTTCCCTGCTGGATTCAGGGATCACTTTCCAATTAACATCCGTTTATATTCTGGATAGTTCGATGAAGTTAAAAAAAATTCCCGGGTTAAACCAGAAAGAGGCTGCCTTTTCAGACAGCCTCCTGCGTTTAACTTTTTAAGAATAATCCTGGATTATGGGAGCATCCCAATAACCACAAAGGTGTCCAGAATCTGGCCTACATATTCCAGATCAGCATCATCCTCAAACTGGACCTCTACCAGGATATTGTAGGCAAGAGGATCAATTATCGGTCGTGCCGAAAGGACCATGTAGTAAGGACCACCCGGACCACCGCAGTTCTTGTACTCATCATACTTGCCTTCATACAGAGCATCTTCATAATCATAACGGCCTGTGTATTCACAGATTTCCCGGAAATCCTCGCGCCAGAGATCAAGCATCATAATATAGCCGCCGAAGAAGTTCACGACATCGTCGGAGACAGCAAATTTCATGCCCGGCTCACTCCAGGTTGACAGGAAGCCATTGATATCTGCAGATGCAGTAATCATGGCCCCAATAACCTGTCCATCGGATTCCCAATAACCGCCGTCAACATCCGTCCACTCAGCCGGGATATCAACCGAAATGGAATCATAGTCATCTGTTACAGTACGGAAACCTCCAGCCCCTCCAGACATGTTTGCTACAGATCCGATTACGTTGAATGATTCCAGAATGCGGGTGAGAGCCTCTTCATCAGCTGGTGATGCCAGCTGAACTTCCAGGTCTATGATATAGGATTCAGAGCCGCTCTTTGGTTCTGCAACAACAACTACATAGGCCCCATTTGTACCACCACAGTTCGAGAATCGATCCATTGAACCCTGGAACGCAGGATCATTATAAGAGGTTCTGCCATCGTACGTGCATGACCCAGCGAAGAATTCCTTGGTATCCTCCAGGAATTGTGAAGCTGAGCCAATCAAATCAGTCCTGTTTGAAACATTGAAGAAAATGCCCGGAGTTGTCCAGTTCGAATTCAAACCATCGATGCTGGTAGACGCCCAGATGGAAGCCCCGATTTGCTCTTCTTCAAATGCCCATGCCCGGCCATCTATATCAGCCCAATCAGATGGAACATCAACCGTCAACACATTATAATCATCATAGACCGTTACATAGCTGCTGTAGCCCGCTCCCGATGAGGAAGGCTGTTCCTGTGTTGGTTGAGCCTGTGCCTGTTCCTGGGTCGGTTCCGGTTCTGCTGTGGGCTCGACAGGTTTACTTGTTGCAGATGGACGAGTCAGCTTCTCCACTTCCACAGTCGGCGTGGGCGATTTGCCAAGGTTCACTGAGCAAGCCAGTGAAGCCATCATCAATGCTGCGATAACCAGAAATAAAATATGTTTACCTTTTGTTTTCCTCACAATATTTCCTCCAATAATTTTTATTACATGCTCCCACAGCTGCTCAGCGGAGACTTTTGGATTTTTTGTATCATAACCATAATTCTTCACAACAGAATAGCCGGGACTTATGGGTAAGTATAAACCAGATCGTTATTTATCAATACGCCATACTCCTCCACTAGTGTATTTAATTCACAATCACTCATCAGCAGGTCGTATTTACCTGTTGCCAATGTAAAAGCCCGGGATGTATCAGGCTCAATAATTTCCTGTAAGCCCAATTCATCCTGCCCCCAGTTTTGTGCATTGGTAGGTGAAATCTGAACATAACAAATCTGATCGGAAGATTTATTCTCCACCTGGATATCCGCCAGTGATCGGTTTCCGCCAACAAAAACCGCATCTGTGATCTTCATTTCACCTTCAACTTCCAGAATGATTTCATAAATACCGTCATCAAGACCCTCTGCATCACCAATACAAACCCACCAGTTGCCCGATGATGAACCGCCCCAGTAATTATCCATAAAACTGCCGTCTTCACTAATTTCACCATTGACAAACCAGTATGCAGACCAGGATGATCCGTCAACCATGCCGGAGTAATCCCAAAACGCGCATACCTGCGTTGATCCGGAAGGCAGCGCATACCACAACTGTGTCGGTGTATCATCCGGATTGACACCATCAGCAAACTCAAGGTTTTCAAAACGCGCATCACTTGTGCTGCCCTGCTGTACCGTCCCGGCAGATTCGCTTCCTTCCACATATTCCTGCCCCTGAGACGCCGCAGCAATTAACTCGTTGGCAAGATTGCTCGGCCGAAGACCGTTAATAAACCCGCCTATCGGCACACACGTATCCTGATCATCGATCCAGCCATCCCTGTTTGTATCGGCTACAGGGCGGCAGTCAACGACCTCGCTTTCCTGACTTGCAGACGCCTGGGTCGGCACACCAATCAATTCCCCATCTTCATTCACAGCCATCCCGCCGCTGCTTCCGCCTGCAATGGTTGCATCCGTTTTTATCCAGGCCCGGCCATCGATACCGCGCTGGGAAGTAAAACCACTGACAGCCCCCTCAGTGAAAGTTATCGTTTCGCTGCCTATCCCCGGATACCCCAGTATACGTATGTGTTCTCCTATTTCTATCTTGTCGGAATTCCCGACCGAGACGGTTGGGAATGTTGTTGAAATGGCATTTCCATCGAGATCTGAAGTCATGCGAACCACTGCAAGATCCAGGTCATAATCCACTGCCGCCACCTGGCCAAGATAACTAAGTGTTGGGGGCATGTCCGTTCTATCGGTAATTGCGATACCAAGCAGTGTGTAATCACTCCACCGGTTATCGACAACATGTGCATTGGTGAGGATAAGGCCATCAGGAGTAATGATGCTCCCTGATCCTGTCCAGACAGGCTCCTGATGTCCGGATCGATCATCTATGGCAATCAACTGAACAGTAGCTTTTGCCAGATCTGCTGTTCCAGTGGAGGATGATTCCGTTTCAGTTGATTCTTCAACAACCGGGGTTTCATCCGGGACAACTTCGGTTTCAATTACAACGGGAGTATTGGGGTTACTGAAAACACAAGCCAGCGTCGATAGCGCCAGAGCTAATCCCGCTGCAGCAATGTAAAGTCTGCGCGAAATCTTATTTTTTCTCATAATATGCTTCTCCTGCAAGTGCTGTACGTATTCAAGGTTCTGAAATTATGCATGTACCATCAACGCGTATAAAAGCCAGAACCCATTTCCAGCTTCCCTCCATTAGTTTACGGGATTCCAATCAGCCTGTCTGTAAATCCTGGGTTAAGTATTGATTGAGAAGGATGCTGATGTATCAACGCTAGTTTACTTCATCAAACCCCAATAATACCAATAGAATCTCATTTAATGGCGTATAATCCAGGTTCCTGGAGGCAATCAAATGCACATTCTTGTTACCAATGATGATGGGATCGATGCACCTGGTCTTTCAGCGCTTGCAAGCGGACTGCGCGGCCTCGGTGAAGTTACAATCATTGCACCCGACCGTAATTGGTCAATTTCAGGCCATTCGAAGACTTTCAACCGGCCTCTCCGTGCACAATCTGTAAATCTTATCGATGGTATTCCATCCTGGTCTCTGGACGGTTCTCCTGCAGACTGTGTTGCCTTCGCTTTCCTGGGTTTCCTAGACCATGATATCGATCTGGTTGTCTCAGGTATCAATCCCTACCCGAATATCGGCACTGATGTAACCTACAGCGGTACAGTCACTGCTGCGTTCGAAGGTGCCATTTTCGGCTGCAAAGCTGTCGCTGTATCGCTTGATTCCGACGGCAGCCACACCTCTCCGGATGCCTTTACAGCCGCTGCTGAAGTTGCCAGACATGTTGCTGCCGGTACCCTTTCGCATGAGCTCCCCAGTCGAGTTGTCCTGAATGTTAATGTTCCGGATCGCCTCTATGAAAATCTGGAAGGGGTAGAAATCACCCGCCTGGGAAAACGTATCTACCGTGACACACTTGTTCAACGAACGGACCCATACAACCGGCCGTATTACTGGTTTGGCGGTGATCCTCCGACTGGCGTTCCCGAAGAAGGCACAGATATTGGAGCGCTGCATGCAGGAAAGGTGTCTATCTGTCCGCTGCGGCTGGATATGAGTGCTGTAAACCTTCACAGTTCCATTCAATCATGGGGGATCCATCTGAACGCCAGCCCGAAAATATCATCCTGACTGTTGGAACGAATTTTCCTGCCCGTCTTCCAGCGAGTTGACGATCCGTTCAGGCTGTGTGTATACCCGCATTGAGCGGCCGCGCACATAACACGCGAGTGTGATATTCCAGGATTCCGCCATTTTTCTTGACAGCGAAGTGGGGGAATTGCGGGATGCAACAAGCGGGCAGCCCATCCGGGCCGCCTTCAACATCATTTCTGATGAAACCCTGCCCGATGTCAGAAGCAGTTTGCCATGTGTGTCCACTCCTTCCAGCAGGGCGAATCCGCACAGTTTGTCTACAGTATTATGTCTGCCGATATCCTCTACAGTTACTAGAAGCTCCCTGCCATCACTCAAGGCAGATGAGTGGATGCCTCCAGCGCGAGAATGAAGTGCTGCCTCCTTCTGAAGCTTGCGAAAAAGACCATGCAGCTGTTCTGGGGAATAAACCTCCTCAGTATCAATGCGGCCGGTCTCCAAATCCGGTTCTTCAAAAAGAATCCCCCCTCCGCATCCTGAGGTGATTATCTTGCGTTCTGGTTGTTTGAGTTCATGATTGAGCCAGATGTCCACGCAGCATCCTTCTCTGGTAACATGCAGGACTTCAATTTCGTCGACTGTATCGATCAATCGGGCATTTTTTAGAAATCCAACAGCAAGCCAATCCTGGTTTTCCGGTGTGGCCATAAGAGATGCGATCTCTTTGCCATTAACATGGATGCTGATCAATTCTTCTTCAACAATAAAACCCTCAACCTCTTTTCTATCCCGGGTATATTCGTTCCAGATAACAGGTTCAAAGCCCATGGTATTTTCCTTTGGCTGCAGGTGGATAAACCAGATTATTTGTGTTGATATCTTCTTGTTGCTGGTTCCAAAACGGCTTCCCTTCCTATCGATTGAACCAGATTCCACCGGAAAATGGTAGCAATCCTCTGTGATGCTACAGGGTTTCACACCGCTTTCGCTGCCTTGTCTACTCTGCCTATCAATATACTGCTCTTTACCCAAGAAACGCCTTCCTGTTCATAATTCATTGCTGAAAAAATGGTAAATTCAGCCCTTCCCTGTGTTGACGCAAAGGCCTGAGATCAATACAATGTCAGTATGCCTCTTGATGATGGTAGTCTCCTGAAAGATCGGTATCGAATCCAGTCTCGACTGGCAACTGGCGGAATGGGTGCTATTTATATTGCGCGTGACGAAACCCTGCAGATGCAGGTCGCCGTAAAGGAAAATTTAAGCCCCCATGAAGAGTCTGCACGCCAGTTTATGCGTGAAGCACGTCTTCTCGCCAGCTTGCGTCATCCGAACCTCCCGCGGGTTACCGATCACTTCGTCATCGACGACCGCCAGTACCTTGTTATGGACTTTATCGAGGGCGATGATCTTGATCATCTGATGGCAAAGGAACCCCCCACTCTTGACCAGGCTCTACAGTGGGCGGATGGTATCGCAGATGCGCTGATTTATCTTCATTCCAGGCCAACGCCAGTCATACATCGTGATATCAAACCGGCGAATATAAAAATTCGATCCGATGGCTCTCCCGTTCTTGTCGATTTCGGCATCGCCAAGGAATTTGATCCATCCTCACAAACAACCACAGGCGCACGCGGCCTCACGCCTGGTTATTCGCCCCCCGAACAATACGGTACAGGCCGCACGGATGCACGATCGGACCAATATGCACTCGCCTCAACCCTTTTCTCGGTTCTTACTCTGAAAAAACCCCCCGACAGTATGGACAGGCTGCTGAAGAAGCTGCCGCTTCCCTCACCGCGCAAGCTGAACCCGCGTGTTCCAGAACACGTCAGTAATACCGTGATGAAAGCAATGGAGCTGGAGGCCGACCAGCGGTTCGCAGACATGTCTCAATTCAAAGCAGCGCTGCACGGTGAGTTTTCTGTTCCCACAGTCTTCACGGGGGCTGCTTCTTCCCATTCACCCACTGTCATCAGTGAGCAAAAACAGGCCGCGGCCGGGAAAAAGAGTTTACCTATCGCATTGATCATGGCAGGCCTGTCTTTTATCGGCATTGTTGCCGCCGGGATCATTTTTATCCCCCGCCTGCTTCAACAGCAGACAACAACTCCGACTGAGGAAGTATCTATCGCTGAAGCGGTTGAAAATACACTCCCGCCGGCACCCGCCAATACCGCAACAGCTACTTACACCCTTGAGCCGACCCAGACTGAAACGCCCACCCAGACTCTCACCCCGACCGCGGAGCCTGTCGTTCTTGGCGGCAGTCGAATGCTTGCCTTTGTCAGCGATCGCGAAGATGGCCGTACACTGCAGGTATACACCTTGTATCCCGATGGAACCTCCGTAACGCAGATTACATTTGGGCCCGGGCAGAAACGTCAGCCAAAATTTTCACCAGATGGAAATTTTATTGCTTTCGTTTCCAATCATGAGGGGAATGAGGAAATCTATGTATTGCCCACGACCGGTGGTGTGCCGGTCAACATCACTAACAGTGAATATGATGAAACTGATCCCGAGTGGTCTCCTGACGGCACCAAGATCGCATTTACCAGCGACCGCCAGTATGAGGTCCGCCAGGTTTTTGTAATGGAGATCAGCTGCACACCGGAGAATTGTGAGACGGGGAATCCTGTCAATATCAGCCACGGCTTTGCAATCGAATTTTCACCAACCTGGGCTCCGACAGACTTTGAACCCCCTGGCTGGCTTCCCTCAGGATACAATATTGCTGTTTCCACCAGCATTCTGAATACTGCCGCTCAAATTTACATGCGCTCGCTCGGTGACCAAAAATCCATCGACATGGATTTGCAGCAGTACATCCGGGGCGCTGAACAGCTTGACTGGTCTCCCAGCGGCGAGTTTATTGCCTACGCCTGGTATCAGGACGACAATGAAATCTATCTCGCACGCGTTAGCGATCGAGGCTATTCCCCTATCCGGCTGACCTTCAGTCTCGGAAATTTCTCTCCCGATTTTTCACCCGACAGCCAGTACCTGGCATTTTCATCGACGCGGGACCAGAACCATGAGATTTACCTGATGACTGTAAACGGTGCCAATCAAACCAATCTTACTGAGGATCCCGGACGGGATATGGACCCTGATTGGTTCCCTCTCCCTTGATCCCCGTATTCAGGAAAGTATAGAAGTCACGCCCCTTTCCACGACTACATCCTGCAGAGGATCGACCATATGCCAGACATTTCTATGCAACTCATTATGGAAAAACTGAAGGCCTTCAGAGATGCACGTGATTGGAAGCAGTATCATTCGCCCAAGAATCTGGCTTTCAGCATCTCAATCGAGGCGGCTGAGCTTCTTGAAATATTCCAGTGGGTGGATATGGAAAAAGCCGCTGATCTTCTCGAGGATGAAGCCATCCTTGCCGCCGCAGAAGATGAGCTTGCAGATATCCTGATCTACTGCCTCAACTTTGCAGATCGGGCAGGAATTGACCCTCTCCAGGCTGTCCTCGACAAGATCGGCCGAAATGAGGATCGTTTCCCCGTTTCTGCCGGGTTACCCTGATCCATCAATCTATGATTTACATCTGGCCCCGTTTACCCTGTTCCGGAAAAACACTTTACTTTCGCCCTTCCGGTATACACTGAATCCGGTTTAACACTTCTCTTCTGACCTATCTTCATGAATTTGGCATTCTTCTATAAATCAGCTATTCTATTTACAGAAGATGTTGACAAATTAACCCTTCATACGCCGTATAAGATCATTTCCGGCTCTATCCATTACCATATCTCTATGTCACAAAACAGGAACCCTCACCGTTATTGTAGTAAATAGATACCAGCATAAAAGATGGTAGACAGCCTCAGGAGGATAAAATGAAAAGATTACTGCACCTGCGAAGTATTTTAATGGCAAGTTTATTGATTCTCTCGATTCTTGCCTGCAATTTCGATCTGGCAGCCCTCACATCGGGCACAGAGCTTTCAGCAGAACAAACACTCGATGCTGTCAGCACCATGGCAGCTGCCACGCTTCAGGCGATGGACCAGGGCGATGGCTCTGATACTGCTCCTTCCAGTGAAGACAGTTCTTCTGAGGAAGCCGCCCCGGAAGCCACTCCCAGCCCAACCGTAGAAATCATTCATCTCACCAATCCGGGCGATCCTGCCTCTACAAGCTACTATGTCATCGACAGCTCCAGCGCATCTTACGGCCCCGAGGGGCGTACAATCTCCGATTCGTTCTCAAACAACCGCATGGAACGGTCACTCGACGCAGACGGCATGGTCTATCAGCCTTATCTCGACATCGTCCGGGCTGAGCTGTTCATCTCTTCTCCCTGGGTCTACCTGACCATCTTCCTCGAAGGTGCCCCGCCGGCAGACTCGGCCGGCTGGTACGCCATGGAAATCGACCTCGATATGGACGGCAGGGGCAATGTGCTCGTTGCAGAACAGCTCCCACCCGATACGTCCTGGACAACCGACGGTGTCAAGGTATTCAAGGATGCAAACTTCGATGTCGGCGGCGCTCGACCCATGCAAAACGACAGCCCGCCCCAGGCCGGCGACGGCTATGAAACGGTCCTATTCGACTCGGGCATCGGCGATGATCCTGATGCTGCCTGGGCCCGGATCGCTCCAGGGCATACGGACCGTGTCCAGCTTGGGTTCAAGTACTCTCTGCTCAACAGCGATGGGGAATTCCTGTGGGGCGCCTGGACGGATGAAGGCCTCCAGGAAGCCGGCTGGTTCGACTACCACGACCACTTCACCCACGCCGAAGCCGGATCGCCGCTGTCCGAAAGCAGCAATTATCCGCTGGCAGCCATGGACAGCATGGACAACACCTGCCGCTGGTCCTACGGCTTCCAGCCCACCGAACCGCTGCCAGGCCTGTGCGATCTGCCCACCACACCAACCCCAACACCCACACCCACACAAACTGCGACCCCAACTGATGAACCAACTGGGGTCATACTAGGACGGGTGTTTAATGATATTAATGATAACGACGCACATGACTCCCCCGACATTGGCTTCACAGGCGTCACAGTCCACCTCTGGGAGGGCAGCTGCGGCGGATCTGGACACCAAACGACGACCACATTAAGCGACGGCTGGTTCAGATTCACTGGACTGGATGCAGGCACCTACTGTATAAAGGTCTATCACGACGATCTGCCCTACACCACCTATGGCTGGTTCAACACGGTACCGAACACAGGAACAGCTGACCCAACCCGTACGGTCAATCTTCCCACACCAGGGTCTACATACAACACAGCGCACTTCGGCTTCGCTGAGATTATCGGCTGATCAAAATACCATTCAGGAACATAACTGCCCGGTTGAAGCCGGGCAGTTTTTATATCTAACCCTTGTCATTCAATGAATACATCTGGTTTTCCGAAAATAACCTCGGTCACATTGCCTCTAGAAATTGCATTTTTATACCAGACAATTCACAAAGAAATATTGACAATTTTACTTCATGATTAAAACGGTGAAAGAAAAGAGCGCTGACAAGATTGATTTTTATATTTGGTTATCTTGGCTTAATCAGCTATTCTATTTATGGAAGTTGTTGACCAATTTATTCTTATATACCAACTGGATATCATTTCCAACACAGCTTCGTACCATTCCTCTCCGTCACAAAACAGGAACTCCAACCGTTATTGTAGTAAATAGATACCAGCATTACCGATGCTAAAGAGCCTCAGGAGGAAAAAATGAAAAGAGTACCGCACCTGCGAAGTATTTTAATGGCCAGTTTTTTGATTCTATCGATTCTTGCATGCAATTTCGATCTGGCAGCCCTCACATCGGGCACAGATCTTTCAGCAGCACAAACTCTCGATGCTGTCAGCACCATGGCTGCTGCCACGCTTCAGGCTATGGATCAGGATGGGGATACAGATGCAGTTGATGAAGAAACTTCCAGCGAAGAAAGCGCATCTGAAGAAGCAGCTCCGGAAGCCACGCCCAGCCCAACCGTTGAAATCATTCACCTCACCAATCCGGGCGACCCGGCTTCGACAAGCTACTACGTGATCGACAGCTCCAGTGCGGCCTACGGCCCAGAGGGGCGCACAATCTCGGATGCATTTACCATCAACCGCCTGGAACGGTCTCTCGATGCAGACGGGATGGTGTATCAACCATATCTCGACATTGTCCGGGCTGAGCTGTTCATCTCCTCCCCCTGGGTCTACCTGACCATCTTCCTTGAGGGCGCTCCCCCGGCAGACTCGACTGGCTGGTACGCTATGGAAATCGACCTGGATATGGACGGCAGAGGGAATGTGCTCGTTGCAGGGCAGCTCCCGCCAGACACAACCTGGACGACCGATGGTGTCAAGGTTTTCAAGGATGCAAACTTCGATGTTGGCGGTGCCCGCCCGATGCAGAACGACAGCCCGCCTCAGGCCGGCGACGGATACGAAACGCTAGTGTTCGACTCGGGCATCGGGGACGATCCCGATGCTGCCTGGGTCCGGATCGCTCCGGGACATACAGACCGGGTCCAGCTTGGTTTCAAATACGCCCTGCTCAACAGCGATGGTGAATTCCTGTGGGGCGCCTGGACCGATGAAGGCCTGCAGGAAGCCGGCTGGTTCGATTACCACGACCACTTCACCCATGCCGAAGCCGGTTCACCGCTGACCGAAAGCAGCAATTACCCGCTGGCTGCCATGGACAGCATGGACAACACATGCCGCTGGACATACGGCTTCCAGCCCACAGAACCACTGCCCGGCCTCTGCCCGCTGCCCACGACGCCCACCCCGACACCCACTCCTACAGAAACGCCAACTCCTACTTTAACACCAACGGATCCACCGCCTGTCACTATACAAGGGCGTGTGTTCAATGACGTGAATGACAACTACTCTCTCGACTCTGGTGACAGCGGCTTCTCAGGTATCACCGTCCACCTGTGGCGGGGAAGCTGCGGCGGCTCCGGCCACCAGACCACATCCACATCCGGCAGCGGCTGGTACAGCTTCACCGGGCTGGAAACAGGCACATACTGCGTGAAGGTTTACCGCGGTGATCTTCCGTACGTAACCTACGGGTGGTACGCTACAGTACCACACACAGGGATTACTGACCCGACCCGCTCGATCAACCTCAGCACACCAGGGTCAAGTCACAACTCAGCACACTTCGGCTTCGCTGAGATTATCGGCTGATCAACGCAGGACTTCAGAAACAAACAACAGGCTGCCTGAAAACCCGGGCAGCCTGTTTGCTGTTCGATATGAACTATTTTCATAAAAGAATTTGTTGGAATCTCTCCCTACAATCTACTCAACCTTCAGTGTAACTGGTTCCGTCTCGCTTGTCAGCCCGGCGGTATCCGTCACTCTGGCATACAGCTCATACGCCCCGCTTTCTGCAAACAGCCGGATATTATAGGGAGGATTCTCCCATTCAGCAAGATCCTCATTATCCAGATACAATTCAACCTTTTTAATGCCGTAGTTGTCTGCAGCAGATACCTCCACAACAACTTCATCTCCGTGAGTTATCGGTTCCTCTACAGCCCATATGTTGATATCTGCCTCCGGAGGACTGTTATCCACCAGGACAGGTATGGAATGTAACGTTACCTGCCCGCTCTCGTCAAGCAATACAGCCTGCAGAACATATAATCCGGAAAGATCTTCCGTGTCCCACTGCCAGCGAACAGTAGACTGACGCAGGCTTAGCGATTTTTCCTCCACCAGGGTCCACCTGTCCGGGTTGAGGCCCTCGCCATACACAAGGCGCGCTGTTACAAAATCTGTTGATTCAAGCACTACTTCCACTGACACTAGTTTATTTACGTTCTCAAAGGGTGCCGGTTCTGCTATACGGACTTTATCTCCCTCCAGATCGTCATTCATGATGGGCTCATACACCCCGGGGATCTCCTCGAATCCCGGCGATCGGTTCGTCTGTTGTATTGAATATGGCAGTTTCAGCACAACCTTTTCCACGATTTCAGTTTCAGGAGTATACACGGTGGCCAGTCTGCCTGTTTCTCGATGGATCTGGACTCTCTCGTACAAGTTGTCGTAGAGACGAGGTTCTGACCCACTGATGAAAATCTCCCTCACAACAACCGGGCAATCCGCGGTAGGAAGAAGGCCGGAAGGATCACAAACCTCCACCCATTCCAGACCTGGCGGGATTTCCCATTCACCAATATCCGCAGTACCAGCTGCTGCTGCAGCGAGCCCGTTCCATATGGTTATTGGGGGAGAACCCGAGATTGTAGACAGGGTCTGCAAACCAGGCTGGCTGCCCATCCAGACCCCGATTACATAGTCAGGCGATGACCCCATCACCCACCATTCCGATCCGTCTCCGCCTGTACCAAGATGTGATGCCCAGCTGCGATTGGAAAATGCAGATGGGTAGACTGGATCTAAAAGCTGGAAAGCTGAATCCTGAAGAGAATTTGTAAGCAAAAATGCCAGCTGCCGGCTTACTACAAAACGCTCTTGTGTTTCCAGTTCTAATAACGGCCCTCCTGCATCATCAACTTGTTTTATAACAAAAGGATTCAACCCTGCAAAACCTTCATTATGTGATTCGATAATTGAATCTGTAGAACCAACACTCTTTCCATTGTTTGCCCATACACTGTGAATTTGAGCCAGATTCAACAGGCTTGTTCTTATCCCCAACAGCTCCTCATACTCCTCTTCTGGCGAGAGAAGACTCTGCCGGGATAACCCCAGTTGTTGTGATACTGCCGTAATCGATTCAAATCCAACAAGATTTGCCACCTGCCGTCGGGCACCGGGCAGCCCGTTTTTTAATGCAGTCCGCATCCGAACAGGACCCTGGTACATGAACATATCATCCTGAAAATCCGGTCTTCCGTCCGGTATATCGAGGACCATTGTCGCAGGACTGTATCCATGCGCATACGCTGCAAGATACAGTACTGGATCCACAGCAGACCCTATCGGATGTGTTTCAAGAACATCACCCCCAAGAGCAAGTATCTCACCAGTATGAGGATCCATAATCATCCATGATGGCTCCTTGCGACCAGTCACTATGTCAGGTGAGAGTTCGGTTGCATTGCTTCGAATTGGCATCAGGCCTGGGTCAATCTGGCAGAAAGCTTCAGGGATCTCTTCGGTTTCGCCACTCGACAGGCGCACAACTTCCTGTACCACACAGGACGCTTTCTCCTGCATTAACTGGTCAATCGATGTAATCACACTCATCGCCAGATGGTGTTCAATATCCGGCGCTGCTGTGGCTAATGCCTGCCAGAAGACAGCCAACTCATCAGGTACAGCCTCTTTCACGCTATCCTGGAGTGCGAGAGGTTCATTCAAGGCTTGCTCAGCTTCTCGTTTCGAAATCAAGCCTTCTGCCTGCATCCTTTCCAGAACGGTTTCTTGCGCTTCACGCGCATCGACAGGATTATCCACCGGATTTGTTCTAGCGTTTAATGGAATGGAAGCCAGCATTGCGATTTCAGCAAGGCTCAATTCCTGAGCGTGTTTTCCAAAATAAATTAATCCAGCTGCATCAAATCCGTATGACATATTTCCATAGTAGGCTGCATTGAGATACCACTCCAACTGCTGTTCCTCCGAATAGGATGCCTGGAATTTATAAATCAACAGATTCCGAATCAGGAATTCCAGTTTGTGTGTTTGTTTTGTATTTAATCGAAATATCGACATATCTAGAAGCTGTTCGGCAATAGAAGGGCAGCGTTTTTCCTCGGGAGGATTTGTACTCAAAAGCGAGTCAAACAATTCTGGAGAATCGAATGCGTCTGGCTGTGAAGCCAGCGTGGCATGGACTATAAGATCAGGAATGGGCGTCTCTCCCTCATTCCCGGATCCCAGCCATCTTCTGCTCCTGGCATAGGGATGAACAGCTTCATAGAGAAGATTGGTTCCTGTGCTGTCGTAAAAACGTGTTGGTATGAAGACCCCTCTGCCGGGTGATCCCAGGTAAGTCTCGATACTGCTGACATCAGGATATGTTGACGCCAGTGTGGAGAATTCCAGCCCCGCCAGGAACACTGTAACCAGGACAAGCAAAATTAATGCAGTCGCTGCTGCCAGTGCTGTTTTTCCAACACTGCCCAGAAGCGTCGGTTTTGCCTGACGCATCCTGCGGATGGCACGAAAACTCCCGGGTATCCTCTTCA
>Ga0272441_10010128_pt1 | contig 14363 bp, 5 predicted proteins | sample SSMProp6N_FD_193582 | JGI IMG/M metagenome (GOLD analysis project Ga0272441, IMG submission 193582) | Marine sediment archaeal communities from Little Sippewissett salt marsh, Falmouth, MA, United States - SSM-Prop-6N | ecosystem: Environmental > Aquatic > Marine > Wetlands > Sediment ... | reverse complement strand
CGGCTGTTCCAGATCCCGCCCCCGTCCGAGGCCGCGTGCCCCCCCGTCACCGTCAGGCCCGCCAGCGTCACCACCGCCTCGCTGCCCGTGACCCGAAACACCCGGCTCCGACTGGCACCGTCGACCGTGATGCCGCCTGCCGACTCGCCGTCCACCCTCACCGCATCGTAGATCAGCAGGTCATGACCATCCAGAACCACCCGGCCACCCGCCAGCGCCGACGCAAACGTCACCGTCGTTCCCACGTCCCCGAGCATCGCATGCGTGAGCGCCTCACGCAGCGAGGTCTCCTGGTCCGTCGAATCCGCCTGGTCCAGCAGCGTCGTCACCACCGTCGAGGGCGCCTCGCGTGCCCCATCCGGCGGCCCCGGGTGTTCGTACGCCCCCAGGTCCACCGTCCCGTCCGAGACCCGCGCGTTCCCAGCCAGGTCCGTCGCCAGCGGCGTCCCGCCGGCGTCCACCGCCAACGCGTTGTCTCCCCGGTTGATGGCGAGGCTCGTCCCCGAAAGCCGGTAGTCGCCTCCCCCGGCGTTCACGAACCCGGGGTCGATGCCGATGAGGGTGTGGTTGCCGCTGAACCCGCCCCGGACGTCCTGGTCGGCCCCCCCCGCGGTGTTCAGCGCCACGATGCTGTTGTTCAGCGTCAGGCCCGACGGGGCGTAACTGTTGTTGTAGATCCCGCCGCCGTCGTCGGAGGCCGTGTTCCCACTGACCGTCGCGTGCGTCAGCGTCAACGTGCCGGAGGAGCTGTAGATCCCGCCGCCGTTGTCGGAGGCCGTGTTCCCGCTGACCAGCGCGTTCGTCAGCGTCAGCGTGCCGGAGGAGGGGTTGTAGATCCCGCCGCCGTCGTCGGAGGCCGTGTTCCCGCTGACCAGCGCGTTCGTCAGCGTCAGCGTGCCGGAGGAGGAGTAGATCCCGCCGCCGCTGCTGCCCGAGGCCGCGTTCCCGCTCACCGTCACGTCCGTCAGCGTCAGCGTGCCGGAGGAGCTGTAGATCCCGCCGCCGTAATAGGCCGTGTTCCCGCTGACCGTCGCGTTCGTCAGCGTCACCGTGCCGGAGGAGGAGTAGATCCCGCCGCCGCCGTACGAGGTGTTCCCGCTGACCGTCGCGTTCGTCAGCGTCAGCGTGCCGGAGGAGCTGTAAATCCCGCCGCCGGAGCTGTAGGAGGACACGGAGGCCGTGTTCCCGCTGACCGTCACGTTCGTCAGCGTCACCTCGCCACGGCTGTTCCAGATCCCGCCCCCGTCCGAGGCCGCGTGCCCCCCCGTCACCGTCAGGCCCGCCAGCGTCACCACCGCCTCGCTGCCCGTGACCCGAAACACCCGGCTCCGACTGGCACCGTCGACCGAAAGGACATCGGAACCCAAGCCGGCAATCTCAATGTCTTCCCAGATGCTCAATTCCGTGCCGCCGAGAACGATGACAAGTGGATTCCCGGCGCCGGCTTCGGCCTCCAGAGCCGCTTGGTCGAAAGTGATGCGGTCAGTCTCGGTGGCGCTGCCGGCCAAGACGTCGCTGGTGATTGCGGCGTTTGCGTTGGCCGCCCCGATGGCCTCGCGCAGCGTCACCCTGCCATCACTGGCAACGACGTCCGCAAGGGAGTTGACGACGAACTGGGTCCCGTCGAGAAGGAGCCGCGGCTCAAGCGACTCGAAAGAAGGAACGAGGCAAATCGTGCGGTTCCGCATGCGCACCCCCCTTCTGTCTATGCGACGCACGAACACCGTTGGGCATGATGTGGAGCCCGGGTGACCGGACTAGCCGCCTTGCGCTCTCGCAGAACGCGGACTACGAGCATATCATAGCACATTTTCAACCATAGTCAAACGGCCGCCACCCCCGGCGGGCGAACCCGAAGAGGAACACTGGACCCGACCCCGCATCCGACTCGACGGGCCGCAGCGCCATGGAGGCACAAGTGGTACTTGGTGCCCCTCTTTGCCGGACACATCTGACCTACAGGGTCAAACGGGCGGGAAGTCGTTCGCGTGATAAGCCAAGCCTGGTACACGCCGTTTTTGAACGTGCCTGAGATGAGATTCGTCAAGACGAAGCCCCTCCGTAAGGCCCCCTAGAAGGCAGGCCGACGAAGGCAGTTTCTAGACGTTGGGAGAACTGGCATTCGGGGGAGCGAGGCCGTTCGGGGAGGGAATGAACTAACCATGGGGACAAGGCAATTTGACTCTCTACAATCTTGGGCTATACTATCGCTGAGTGAAGGATGACGTGCACCCGGGGTCAGTCCGCTCATGAGCGGGCGGGTCCCTTTTTTGCTGGGCATTTGGCACACGGGTATCGATCTGCGTCTTGGCTGGCATGGCAAGGGGAGGCTTAAGACAGGGTTGGCTCGCTGGGCTACGATTCTCTTGGTCTGTTTTGCTTTTGCCGGTGCTGCGGGAGGCAGCACCGTGGTTTCTGTTTCGCTTGATGTTGCAGAGAATGTCATCGGCGTCGCTGAAACGGCGAGCATCTGCGTCTGGGCCGAGGTGCTCAACCCTGCCTCACCCACCGACGGCCTCTTCTCCTACGACCTGAACCTCGAACTCAGTCACGCCGGGGTCCTGGCCATCGACCCCGATTCCATCGAACAGCCGGATACCGAGGATCCTCAAAGCCCCGGAACGGCTGGACCGACGGGCCTTGCTCAGTGCTACGGTGTGTATTTCCAGCAGGCGTCGCACGGCATCGGCATTCCCAAGGAACTTGTCCGGCTGCACGCCGAAGGCCTAGCCCCTGGAACGGTGACTCTAACCGTGACGCCGGACACCCTCATCGGGGCAGACTTCACACTCCACGAGTCCGATGATCTGATTGTCGATTACACCGCGGCCGTCGGCGCTGTCCGCGTTGGCATCCGAGCCGACCTTGTCTGGACCGCCGCCACCGACAATACCTGGGACCGCGAGGCCACAACCAACTGGTCGGAAAGCGGAACCCCGTGCACCTACCGCTTGGGCGACCACGTGACGTTCAACGATACGGCACCTCCCGGTCCGCCCGTGGCAATTGCCGCCGAGATGACGCCGGGCTCGGTGACCGTGAATAACACCACCCGCAATTACGCCTTCGAGGGCCCTGGCTCCGTTGGCGGCTCCTGCGGCTTGGTCAAAGAGGGTATCGGCACGCTTAACCTTGCCACAGCAAACCCGTACACGGGAGACACGCTTATCGAGGCTGGCACGCTGGTGGCGGCCACGGATGGCGCCTTGGGTAGTGGGTCAAGCACGGTCTTCCTCGGCAACACGTCAGGTGAGGACGACGCATGTCTTCTGGTCGCCGGGCCGCATGTGGTTGATCGCGACATCCTCGTTCAGGATGACGGGAGTGTTGTTTCGATTCGGATGCTCGGCGGCACGAACACCGCGGGCACGGCCGTCTTTGGCGGTGACGTTAGGCTCAACAAGAACCTCCTGCTCACGGCAGAGCAAGGTGGTGAAGTCCGATTCAACGGAGTACTGGACAACTCCGAAGGGCGCACGCTTACCAAGATAGGCGGCGGCACGGTCGTTTTCGAGGGACGCCAGAACCACGGCCCCGGCAGCCTTCTCCACGTCGTCGAGGGTCTGGTTGTGCTAAGCAGCGACGCCAGCGGCACCGGCCTTGCGGACGACGCCCACCTCTCAATCCTCGTGGCCGGCGCGGAACTCCGCTTCGGCTCTAACCAGCGTCTGGATACGCTAACGATTGGCGATGGCGGCCTGGTGCAGTTCGCGGGGGCGAACGTCGTGGTCGTCAAGCATCTCTTGATGAATGGCGTTGACCTTGGCGCCACGACGCTTGTACCCGAGCCAGCTACGCTGGGGTTGCTGGCGGCAGGTACGCTTGGTTTCATGTTCCGAAAAAGGGGGAATTCAGTGGCCTGAGGTTGGCGCCCCAAACATCTCCTTTGACTCGTTCGCGGCACGTGCTTTCGACCTTCCCAAGCGGAAGGGCGTCCTCTGAGAATGGCGTTGTGGGAGCCTCGGCCCGTTTTATCCCTATCCCAGACGCCCACTGAAGCCGTCCAGCCGGTTTGACACGGACCCGTTCTTGGTGTATATTCATGGTTGTCTGCCCGAGGGAGGGATACGCGCTTCTGGGCTGGATACTAGGCTCTTCACCTGCGCCGTGCGTGGGTGTGTCATGTACCACTGGGGAAGACGCTTGGAGGGGAACCAATGAGGGGGGGCATCGTTGCCGTTCTCGCCTGCTTGTCCGCCATCTGCGTTGCTGATGCCGCTGTTGTCAAGGTCACTGCTTCTGCAGACAAACCGCTGGTCGGCGTTGGAGAAACCGGCACGCTGACCGTCTTTGCCGAACTCACGCCAGGCCATTCGGGGGCCGGCAACGGCATCTTCGGGTGGGACGTGGACGTTCTGATCACGAACCCGACCATCATCGAACTTTTGCCGGCTACACTCGTACTGCCACCAGGTGTCTGGACCAGCGGCGCAGTGACGTCCAGTACGGGGACGCCGACCACGTGGGGCATTGATGCCGTCTATGACACGGGTGAAGGCGCAGACGACCTTGGCCTTGGGGCGCCGGTGGAACTCTTCTCGGTCCAGTACCGCGGCCTGGCCGATGGGAACACGACGCTCAGCATCGAGCCGGACACGACGAGCGGGGCAGACTTTGTGACGTGGCTCGGCGAAACGGGAGGCGATTACTCAAACGCATCGGTCGGCATCACGGTGCCGGAACCCGCTACGCTCGAGCTCCTTGGGCTTGGTGGATTGCTGTTGCTCCGCCGCGGCAGGCACTGATCGGCCGGTTTGGCCAACTCGACAGAAGGCTGACCACGGTCGAGACGTCAGCTTTTTCGTGCTCTGGCAATGTTCTAAGGCTGTTTCTTCACGCACACTGTAGCGCCGCCAGTGCGACCACGTCCAGAACGCCCGGCTGTCCTCGACGAAAGTGCGTTTCTTGTTAACCTAATGTCGGTTGCCAGAAGGCTCCTCAAGGATCGTTGGGTTGAAGACCCGAAGGTGATCAGGCTAGGGTCAGAAGCATTGATTCCCCCTCCCGAGCTGGTTTCAAACGTTGCGGCTACGGGTTGCTCGAATCTAGCCCTATATAATGTGCCTTTGGCCTGCTAGCATGCAGTGCTACGGAATGTCTGCGTTAGCGATTGTGTCCTTGGGCGCGTTATCCGTGGGAAGCAGAGGCCTGTAGCCGTGGAACCTGAAGGACCGACATCTGGCTTTCAATTCGATGACCCGCGCCAGCGTGAGGTCTATGAGAAACTCCACCAGAACGTCTCTCTCAGGGCGGGTTCTGGGCGAGCGTCAAGGCTTGGCTCGCCCGTTCCGTTGGCAGAGGAGGGCCGCGTCCGCCCAATGACAGCCTCAGTCGCGCCGATGGTCCTGCCGCGACACCGCTCCTTGCTGGTAACAGCATCCTCCTGTATACTGCCCTTACTGGCCTTGGTTAGGCATTCTCGCGGGGGACTTGTTGATGCTGCTATGGGCAACCATCCTGTCCATCGCGTTAGTCGCCATGGCTGTGGGTGTCCTTGTGCTGGCGAAACGACACCGCGCCGCAGCCTCGAGGGGATCCCCCTGTGCAGGAGAGACTGCACGTTGCCGACCCCCGCAGGGCGTTCAGCCGCCCGCCGACGCCGAGGGGGGGGCAACGGCATTGGTTGCTGCAGATCTCGCAGAGACCCCGAGCGAAATGGCGCCGGTCACGAAGTCAGCCCAGGAATCTCCTCCCAGTGATGGCGCTGGAACAAGCATAGCCGTGGATTCCGAGGGGGAGGTCGTGGATGTCGGCATGGCGGAGGGCCGTGCAGCTAGTGCTGAGGCGAGTTCCCCGAAGATTGAGGAGGAAGGGGGCGGCGAGCATGTCGAGAGTGGCGGAAACTCCATGGGTGAAGGTCCGCCCGTGCCAGGAAAGGGGGGCTCTGCCGATGTACCTGGCGGGCCGACAGAACCGGGCCCCAAGCCATTTCGAGACGTCCATGTAGACGCCCCTTCGGACCAGCGCCGGAAGCCCGCCAGCGGAGCCAGCCCAAACGCAGCGACCGACGAACACGCGTTGGCAGAAGCCACTAGCGCGATTCCAGAGAAGGGCGTGCCACAGCGGACACCCATAGGCGAGCCCGCGGATGGACCTGACGAAGAGGCCAACGACGAGACCGTCGGCTCGCCATCTGCCACGGCTACGGAGGCGACGGCGGAACCAGCCGTTCCGGAGCGGACACGGGACAGGAGTCGGACTGACGGTCCCATAGCACCGAGGCAGTACAGGCCGCCGACAAGGGCTCCGGCTGCGCCTCGCAGATCCAGCACGGCCGGGAGTGGCTCTGAGGGCCCTCGGGAACGGGCCCTTCCTGTGGAGGTCCGCCTGCTGTTTGAGCACGGCGGATTTGCCCGCGTGTCGCTGCTTCCACGGCGGGAGCCGTCCCTGCCTGAGGAGCTCTCGGTGTCGGGGGAAGGTAATCCGCCGACCCTCGTGGCTTTGCAGGAAGATTGGTACCAAGACGTGGCCATTCCGGACCTCTCGTCTGTGCTTAGGCGCGGCCTCGTCTGGCAAGGCGCCGTGGGCGATCTTGCTGTGCGGTGGAATCTCAGCGGACGGGAAGTCTACGTGCTAGCCCCCCACGAGGGCCTCAGTGGCTTCGTGAGCACGGCGCGACTGGCCATCGGCGAGGATCACATCGTCCTGTGCACCGAGGACCGTCAACTGGTGGTTCTCGACGCCATTCGGTTGGCCGGGAGTCCCGACCCAGAGATCCTAGGCGGCGATGCTTGTGTGCCTGAGGGCTGGGTGGCCCTGAAGGGCGTGGTGCCGACGTCCCACGTACCTCCGCGCAACGACGATGATATTCTTGAAATACTTCGGCCCTTGGCCGATGTCGAGATCGCGTTTGACGGCGGGATTCGTCTTGTTCGGAACAGCTGGCTTGCTGGCTATCCGCCGCGCATACGCCTAAGGGGGATGGCGGAGGAGGCCGGGCAGATACTGATCGATGGCAAGGAGGTGACTCAGCTGGACGATGGCAGCTTCGTTGCCCATGGATGGGATCGTCCGGGTCCGCATGAGGTCTGGTGCCATAGCGCCTCCAGAAGTTACTCAATCGAAGTGGGCATCGATCAGTGGGAGGCGTGGGAGGCTTACAGGTGGTCCCATGGTGATGAGAGATATCCCGATGCGGCTCGATCACCGGCGATCTGCGGAGTGACGGTGCGCCCTCCTGTAGACTGCGGAGGCCGGGGGCACAGCGTCACAGTGCCGACCTCGAACCGGCTTCTGGTAGGAGCCGAACCAGGCCAAATTCATCTGTGCGCTGTCCGTGGCGATCTGCGTTGCGCGGACTGGGTCGCATTCCTGCTCTTTGAACCAGTCTGGGCACTGCCCGCAGACCCGTGGCACTGCGATAAGCGAACCGCGCGGATTATCCCGGTCGGAGTTCAGGCGGTTGGCTCCATCCCTAGGGGCTACAGGAACAGACGGCAAAGGCTCATTGGCCGGTGGTGCGACGCCATTCTAGCGGCAAGCCGCAAGGGCCTAGTGCTCTCCACGGCCGACGAGCGAGCCCAGCAGCTTTGGCGAAGCTACCGGAGGGTGGCGCGTCGAATCTGGAGGTCGCGGCGATGAGCGCCAACGCCCTTCTACTATGGATGTCGGCCCGAGTGCAGGGCTCCTGGCAGCAGTTCCGATCCGCCGTTGAGGAGCTGCACGTTGCGGCGGACGAGGCTGCGGATGAGGAAGAGGCAGCCGATGTCGGCGACCAGTACGCCCTGCCAATCTACCAGGCCCTGAGGTTGAACCTACAGCGCCTGGGCCACGCAGAATTCTTCGCCGGCGCCGGTGACTCCGAGTGGAGGGTGGTGCCGCCCAGCCTCGCGATAACCCATCACCCCTTCGGCTGGCGCGGTGCTGTGGCGGGCGCGCGGTCGCCGCGCTTGTTAGACAGCATGCACTCTGCCGAGCGATCCGGCACGCTCGAGATGTTTACCGCCCCTGCCTGCCCCGATGCCTTCCGGCTTCAGGCATCGGACCCCGACGTTCTGGTGGCCGTGGCGAAGGAGATGGGCCTCCTTTGGCAGATGGATGCGGCCGCCGCGATACTTCAGTGCCTGCCGGTCATCGACGACAGAGCAGTCTGTCGCGACCGCGATTTTCCAGTCGGCGCGGACTGGCGCGTGGAACGCTTCTCTGCTTCGGCCCTATCCTGGCAAGCATCGTCCCGAGAGGAAGCAGAATCGTCCAACGGGTTATCTCGCTGGATCTTCGGCCACCAACGGTTCTTCTTCGTACGCCGCAAGAGCATGACATGGTCGGTGCCCGGCCAAGTTGGAAAGTACCTGATGCTCAGACAGGCTCGTCGGAAGGTGCTCCGCTATGACTCAGATCTCGCTTCCCTCCGAGTGCCTGCGCCCTGTCGGCCACCGTTTCTCGTGGAGCGTGCAATCATCGCGTGTTCGGGGCGTCCTCCGGACTACATCGCATCTTCGGGCGAGCTCGTATACCATGACGTTCCCGCGGGGACTGCCCGCCTCGCGGCAGCGATTCTTAGGCAGAATCTATCATGACAAGCCCGATATCGATCTTCGAGAACCTCAGGGACACCTACTTCCGCTACCTCGATAGCCCGTTCGACCTGCGGTATACGGACCTCGTGTCGGAGCGCCGCCAACTGCTCGACGTGGACGGAAGGCTCTACCGCCGACCACTGATAGAGCCGGTGCCGACGTACAGGACGAGTGGCCACACTTTCGGCCAGGCCGCCGCTTCCCTTCTCGGAGGCACGTGGTCACCCTCTGAAGTCAACGACACCGTTGACTTCATTTTGCGCGGGATGTTCCGTCCGACGTGGGAGCTCTTTGCGCACCAGTTAGAGGTGCTCGAACAGTCTGTTGTGAATGGTCGCGATGTGGTAGTCACCACGGGAACCGGATCGGGCAAGACGGAGTGCTTTCTGCTGCCGATAACGGCGGCCCTCGTTCGCGAATCCGCAAGCTGGCCCCAACCTGGACAGCGGGCGCAACAGTGGAATTGGTGGAACCACTACACGCAGCACAGACAACGCCGCCGGTGGGAGCCGCGCATCCCGCAGCGAGCCCACGAGAACCCGTCTCTCAGGCCTGCGGCCATGCGAGCGCTAATCCTGTATCCGCTCAACGCGCTGGTCGAAGACCAAGTCGCTAGGCTTCGCGTTGGCCTGGACGGAGCTGCCGTTCGCGCTTGGCTGAGCGCTTCACGGCACGGTAACCGCTTCTACTTTGGACGGTATACGGGGCGCACGCCAGTATCCGGGAACCGCACAGCGTCGGCTCTTGGCAGACTCCGCGCCGAACTGACGGAGATGGAGAGAGATGCCCAGCTTGTAGCAGGGACGCCGGCAGCGCGCTTCTTCCAAAGGATGGACGGGGGGGAGATGTGGTCGCGATGGGATATGCAGGATCACCCACCGGATGTTCTCATCACCAACTACTCAATGTTGAACATCATGCTCATGCGAAGAATCGAGGCGTCGATCTTCGCACAGACCCGGGCATGGCTGGAGGCCGACAGATCCCGCGTTTTCCACCTGGTTGTAGACGAACTGCATACGTATCGCGGCACGCCCGGAACGGAGGTGGCGTACCTGATCCGTGTCCTGTTGGATAGGCTTGGCTTGGCTCCGGATTCAGAGCAACTGAGGGTCATAGCTTCCAGCGCTTCGATCGGCAGCGGCAATGAAGGCTTGGCCTACCTGGAGGCCTTTTTCGGGAGGGATCGCAGCCGTTTCTCGATTGTCGGTGGCTCACCGCAGGCGGTTAATCCCAACGCGTCTGCCGTCATAGCGCCTCACATCGATGCCTTGCGCCACTTGCGCGCTGACTCGCAGTCGGATGGGAACTCAGTGGCAGAGGCGGTTGAGTCATTCCGCTCAGATGTGGGCGCCCCGGAGGGCGAAGCAGGAGATCCCCCGGAGCGAGTCCTCTACGGGGCACTCCAGCACATCCAGGCCCCGGACGCACTCCGCCTGGCCTGTTCTGCCGGCGATCCAGAAACGCCCGAACTGGCGCCGAGATTCCCGGAGCAGATCTCACAGTTCCTGTTCCCAGACGCTGACGACACTGAGGCCGAGGAAGCCGTAGGCGGCTTGCTCGCCGGCCTGTGTTCCGCCCGAAGGCACGACGATACTGCGCCCCTCCCGATCCGAGCGCACATTATCTTCCGGAACCTACAGGGGCTCTGGATATGCACCAACAGCCAATGCACGCAGGCGCCCGCCCGTGTTCTGCCATGCCCCGCCGGCCGGCTTCATTACCTGCCGACCCTAACGTGCGGGTGCGGCTCGCGTGTGCTGGAGCTTCTCTACTGCGAGGCGTGCGGCGAGGTGTTCTTCGGGGGGTACCGCCGTCAGACGGACAACCCCAACGAATGGTACCTCAGCCCGGACCACCCGAACCTGGAGGCCTCGCCGGACATGGCGTCGCTAGACCGCGACCACTTGGGATACGCAGTCTACTGGCCCGCTCCGAACGGTCTGGTGCCGACCTGCCCGCAGTGGACTCAGGCCGGATTCCCGCGGCATTGGCGGTCGGCGAACTACTCTCCTTCCGATGGCAGAGCTTCGTTGGGGGGCGGAACGGGATACCTATACCATGTCCCAGCTGTGCACACCCCCAATCCGCCTGACGACAAGAGCGCCAGGCAAGCATATCCGCCTCGCTGTCCCAGGTGCGACGCCGACTGGTCTCGTAGGGATATCGGATCGCCCGTCCGAACAATGCGCACAGGTTTCCAGAAGGTGGCCCAAGTACTCTCAGATGCCCTCTTGCGGCGAATATCTGCCATTGGAGGCGAGCAGGCACGCAAGCTGGTGGTGTTCTCCGATAGCCGCCAGGACGCAGCCAAACTATCCGCCGGCATGAGGTTCTCCCACTATCGCGACGCGCTCCGGCAGGCGCTTACCGATGCCATTGCGTCCGAAGGGGCTGGCGCTCAGGCATTTGCGGCGCAGGTTGCCGGCCAGCAGCTGACTGCCGAGGAGCAAGCCCTCGCCGCCAGGTTCGCGGTGACGCATCCTCAGGAAGCCACAACTCTGACGATGGCCGCTCTGCCCAATGCCGGCCAGATAATGTCTCCCTCACATCCAAACACTAGCTGCCAGCAGGCGGCACGAACTGTCCTGAATCGGGCGGCCAACGGGCCTTACCCCATCATCCGGCTCGCAGCAGATGCGGCGGCAAGCCTGCTTTCGCAGGGCATGAACCCGGGCGGCTTCACTCAGGACGTGCTTTGGACCGATCCCCAACGTCGGCGCGGCAGCTGGCGAGATCTCTACGATTGGGCAGCTGGCGCCGCACCGCAAGCCAAGAACCCCTCAGTACTGACACCGCAACAGCAGGACCACCTGAGGCGTATCCAGGACCGAGCACTTGCCGAAGCCATGAACATCGTCTTCGCTTCGGGCAGGAGAAGCCTGGAATCCGTCCGGATCGCCTTCGCCACAACGGATCGCATCCGGCACCAAGCGCAGAGCCCGCTTGTGCAGGAAGCGGCTGATGGCGTTATCAGATTGCTGGGCGCGCGAAGGCGCCTGTCAACTCATGGCGCCTGTTACTTCCAGGTGAACCCGCCCGCCTACGTCACCGGATATCTGACGGCCGTCGCGCAGCAGAATGGTACTGATCCAACGGCCTTTCAGCAGGAAGTCATCGCCTACCTTGCTAGCAGCGGCGTACTCAAGCAGGACCAGCAGGTACTAATCGTGCAGGAGCTCTGTCTGGCCCGAGCGGGAAGCTGCTTCCATGAGTGCCCGCAATGCCGACGTGTCCACTTGCATCCCGCCGGTGGTGTCTGCACGGACTGCCGGATGCCCCTGAGCTCCCCTGTGCAGATGGCGCAGAGCCCGTCGGCAACTGACTACTACGGCTACCTCGCCACGAGCGCTGGCCCGCTTTTCAGGCTCAACTGCGAGGAACTCACAGGCCAGACGAGCAAGGCCGACGGGCGGCGCCGCCAAAGGCTCTTCCAGGATGTATGCCTGCCGGCGCCCGAAGAAGTGCGGCTGACGGACTCGCTCGATCTGCTAAGCGTTACGACCACAATGGAAGCCGGCGTGGACATTGGCTCACTGTTAGCGGTCATGATGGCCAACATGCCGCCGATGCGGTTCAACTACCAACAGCGTGTCGGCCGGGCCGGGCGCCGGGGGGCCGGACTCTCGGTCGCGCTCACCCTATGCCGAGGCAGAAGCCACGATGACTACTACTTCCAGCGCCCCGAGAGGATCACCACGGACCCACCGCCCGAACCTTATGTGGACATGCGGCGGCAGGCGATTCTGCAGCGCGTTCTTGTTAAGGAAGTACTGCGACAGGCTTTCGCAGAACTTGGGCTGTTTGTCGGACAAGGTGGCGACAACGTTCACGGCGAATTCGGCGATGCCGATGGGTGGGACCAACCTTTGCCCGAGGCTGCTGGGGGAAACCAACCCAACACGCCCGTATTCCAGCTTGTGCAGGGATGGATTCACAGCAACACGCAGGCAGTCGAGCGTATCGTCGATGTCCTTCTGGCGTTCACGAGCGCGGAGCTTCAGGCCCGGCGGCCGACACTGCTCGACTTCGTATATCACCAGCTCGTGCCAGCGGTAACCCAGGCTGTCAATGATCCCAGGTTCACCCAGCGGTCGCTGAGCGAGCGCCTAGCCAACGCCGGCCATCTGCCCATGTTCGGCTTCCCGACACGGGTCCGCCTCCTGTATCACGAGCGGCCGACTTCCGCAAGGAACTGGCCTCCGGAAGATGTCGTCGACAGGGAGCTGGACCTTGCCATCAGCCAGTTTGCTCCGTCAGCAGAGACCGTCAAAGACGGGCTTGTGCACACGTCCGTCGGTGTGGTGGACTACCAGCCTCGGGGCATCTCGGTAGTCGAGCATCCTGGTCCCCTCGGCCCCCCAGTCGTGGTGGGAATGTGTCGGCGATGCCAAGCTGTTGACGAATCGCCGAGCCCTGCCACGATCTGCACGGCGTGTGGGGCGTGCGATCCGGATTACGAGCTTGTTCAGCTATCGCAGCCGAGGGGATTTCGGATCTGGTACGGCAGCAGCAACGACTTCGACGGTGTCTTTGAATGGACGCCAAGAGCGTCCAGGCCGAAAGTCGGCGTAACGCCAGTCCAGCTTTCGACTGTAGCCAACTTCGGCATCCGGAGCGACACTGAGACCGTCTACGTTATCAACGACAACGACGGGCGGCAGTTCACGTTTGAGAAGCTCGCACAGGGCGAAACGTGGGTTACGCGAGAGGCGCTGGAGAAGATCGGCCGCGCGAACTCTACGCTAGATCAGGGATGCCAGCCAGACGTGCGGGCGCTGGCCTCCATCAAACCCACAGACGTACTAATTCTCGACATCAACGCATGGCCTGTGGGTGTCGAAGCTTGTCCGTTGCGGGTTGAAGGGCGAGCGGCCCTTTACTCCTTCGGCTTCCTATTGAGACGAGCCGCTGCCGCAAGGATGGATATCCACGAACGCGAGCTCAAAGTGGGCCTCAAGGTAACTCAGGACCAAAACGGGCAGGTCATAGGCCAGGTGTTCCTTTCAGACAGTCTCGAGAATGGAGCCGGCTACAGCACCTACTTCGGCAATCCCGCTCGGGCTGAGTCACTCCTCCGCTTCATCATCGGAGACGGCGACACTACCTTCAACGCTCCATTGGTGGCGCCGTCACACGCACGTGAATGTCAGACGTCATGCCCCGATTGCCTGAGGGACTTCAGCAATCTGGCATACCACAACATCCTCGATTGGCGGCTTGCGCTCGATCTGGCCAGGCTGGCCCTCGATGCGAATGCTCCGATCGACTTCTCGGTCCCATACTGGCAGGGCGTCGATGCCGCCTTGGCCGCCCCGTATTTCGCGGCCATGCCCGGCTGGCAGCACACGACCCTTGGTGGATTACAGGCAGGGCGTCGCCAGAACTGCGTCGAGATCATCAGCCACCCGCTGTGGTCTACCGACCCGAACCACCTCGGAAAGATCCCCGCGGCCGCATATACTCAGGCGATGGCTTCTGGAGCTACGGCTGTCACCTTCAAGTCGGTCTTCGAGGTTGCGCGGAGGCCGTTTTGACCGACGGCGCCAACATGAGACGGCTCGCTCGAGCAGGCTGCCAGCCGGCCCGTCGCAGCTCACCGGAGACTAGTCATGGGTGAAGCGGCGGGGAGTTCGCCGATCCTGCTGTCCGGCCTCCGAACAGTCAGCCCAAGCTCGGCGGAGCTTCTCCGTCTGTGCTTCCTACGCGCGTTTCTAGCAGCATCGCGCGACGTGAAGCCGTTCGTGCTCGGCAGCCCCAAAGCGTGGCTCGGAACGGCCTATCACGAAGTCATCGAGAAGATCGGCGCGGCGTCTCACCCCAGCGGCGCGGCCGCGGCCGCGA
>Ga0272441_10010127_pt1 | contig 14365 bp, 11 predicted proteins | sample SSMProp6N_FD_193582 | JGI IMG/M metagenome (GOLD analysis project Ga0272441, IMG submission 193582) | Marine sediment archaeal communities from Little Sippewissett salt marsh, Falmouth, MA, United States - SSM-Prop-6N | ecosystem: Environmental > Aquatic > Marine > Wetlands > Sediment ... | reverse complement strand
CGAAAATCAAGCTGAAGACCCATTCCGGCGATGTGGAATTAAGGCGCTGACGGCTGCCACCGCCAGCACCTCTGCATAAAAAAAATGCCGCCCCCCTCGGGGGGCGGTTTTTTTTAAAGTTGAAAAGTTGAAAAGTTGAAGAGGGAAGAAGTGAAAAAGGGACCCGCTTTTTACTTTCGACTTTCCTCTTTCGACTTTGCCCTTAAATTGAACAGCGGCGTGCCCACCAGCACTCTCCCTCCCGGTGGAGGCGCGACGGGATCGGCCAATTCGGCGGGCACCAGGATCACAATGGTGGATCCCAGGTCGAAACGCCCCAGCTCATCCAATTGCCGCACGGGTGAATCCTGGGGCAACGGTTTCCGCCCGCGCTTCGGGGGCAGGGGGACCGTCATGTGGATGCCGCCCACGAAGGTAGCTCCCACTGCGGCCAGGTAGACGATTTCATCCCGGGTATTGTATTTCACCACCACCCGTTCGTTCCGCACGAACAAGCGGGGAATCAGGCGGGAACCCATGGCATTGACGGGGAACCTCGAACCCCCGAGCCGGCGGGTGGAGATAACCCTGCCGCCCAGGGGATGGTGAAAACGGTGGTAATCCGCGGGGGAAAGGTATACTGTGGCGACATGCCAGCCATGACTGAAATCCATATGTTCCCCCACCAGTTGGGACAGGGAATAGGTCAGCCCTTTTACCTGAGTGGCCGCGTCGCCGGACACACTTTCCAGGGAGGCCAGGATTCCGTCCGCCGGGGATACCAGGAATCCGGGCAGGGGCTCGGGGATGACGGCGTCATCCAGGGGGCGTACAAAAAAATCCGCCAGGCTTGGGTAATCCCCGGGTTCGCCCCGGAAACGGGTCATATCAATGGAGTGAACCCGTACGAACCAGTGGATTACCCGGCGCACCAGCTTCCGGGGGCGTCGGATCCGCGTCAGCCTTCCATACAGGCGGCTGAGCGCTGGAAAGGCGATAAAATGGAGTAAAATGCGCCGCACCCGTTCCATGTATCCATTATAGTCAAAACCCAATCCCTCGGGAAGAGGCAAAATGAGCGTTGATTTCGCCGAGGCCGCGGCATACAATGATCGCAATGGCCCAACATCGAATCGTTATGGCCGAGGAAACCCTTGTGCAGCGCATCGAGGTGGATTCCTGGGGCAATCGCAAACTCTCCCTGACCCGGAGGGCCGGAGCCGTGGAGCGGAGCCTCCAGCGAGGGGAGTCGGTTCAATGGCGGGAGGCGGAGTCATTTGAGAAAGCGGCGGCGGAAGCGGACCTGCATGGCGGCAAATCCGCCGGATCCCGGCTCCCTCCACCATTGGATCCGGGGTTGACCATGCGCCAACAACGTCCCCTTCTGGAAGCCCTGGCGTCCCTGGACCTGGACCAATGGACAATGGTGATCCGCAGTTTTCGACAGCATCGCCTGGTCCGGGGCCGAAGCGGAGCCGAGCACAACGTGGTGCATTGTCATGAAGGTCTGCACCTCCGAGGGAGAATTCTTCCGGGAGACCGGGAGATCGAAGTCGGTGAGGGCCGACTTCCCGGTGAGTCGTTTAATCGGGACGGTCTGCTGCAGAGATTGCGCGGTGTTGTCGAAAATCGACGCCGGGCCAGGCCGTTCAATGGCAGCCTGTCTTTGCCGGTGGTACTGGCCGCCGGCGATGGAGGGATAATCTGGCATGAGTTGATGGGCCATTCCCTGGAGGGAGACCACGTGCTTTCCGGGGATTCTCCCTTGTCTCCGGATGATATCGGGCGCAGGGTGATGTCCCAGGAAGTAACCCTTTCCGCCCGCTGTGAAACCGACCCGTTTCTCTCCCGGAAATTGCGGGACGACGAGGGAGAAACCTGCCGTCACCATCGCTTGATCGAGGATGGCGTACTGCGCCGGTTTATCTGTGATGGAAGTACGGGGAAACGCCTGGGAGTTCCGGAACGGGGCCATGCCAGGCAGGAAAGTTTCGACCGCCCGGTCCTGCCGCGCATGTTCGCCTTGTATCTGCGTCCGGGCAAAGCCTCCTTCGAAGATGTCCTGGGTTCTGTCCGGCGCGGTATATACGCGGCGGAGTTCGGGCTGGGGCGCGTGTTGTTCCGCAAGGGGCGTTTCGCTTTTTACATACCCTCGGCGTTTTTAATCGAAAATGGCCGTCTGGGCCCGCCGCTGGGACCGGTAATGGTGCAGGGTGATCTGAAAACCGCGTTCCGGGCGGTCAGCATGGTGGGTGACGATTTTCGCCTGGACCGGGGGATCAGCTTCTGCCACAAGCGGGGCCAGGTGCTGCATGTACGGGTAGGGCAACCGACGGTACGGGTGGATGGTTTGACGGTCAGCCCGGGAGTGGCGGAATGAGGAAATTCCTGGATGCCGGCAGGCAAGCGGGATTTCGTGAAGCGGACCTGCGGCGGCTGCGACTCGAGTCAGTGGAATGGCAAGGTGGTGCGGGAGAAGCGGTTACATTCCGCCGGGGGACCAGTCATACCGTGGCACTGCGGGGATTTCGAGACCATGGATTTCCCGTCGGCGGCTGTGTTTCCATGCCGACTCTCAAAGAAGTGCGCAGGGTTTATCGGGAGTTGCAGCGGGTCGGTGTGACCGGGACCGGAACAGGGTTCTCCGACCTGTTGCCGGATGCGGCGCGGAAGGTCCCGCTTTCCATCCATGATCCCCGGATATCCGAAGCCGAAAGCCTGGGAGAGGAAATGGACTCCCGGATATCCGAGTTGATGATACGCCAGAGCGGGATCGAACTGGCGGGTTGGCGCCTGCGCGCCGAGGAGCGCAAGGTTAATGTCGCCAATACCCGTGGATTGGAAGCCAAATATCGAAAAACCCTGTTCAGCCTGACCTTGCGCTTGCGGGATGGGGATCGGGAAGTTGAAGTCGAGGAGCAACGGACCCATTGGCTGCAGCTGCAACCGGACCGGTTGCTGGGAAGGGCCGTGTTTCTGCTGGGACCCCGTTCCGGACGCAACCCCCCGCGATGGCGAAGTGTCGGGCTGGTGCTGTCCCCGTTTGCGTCGGCGTCGGTGTTGCGTGATTTCGCGGCGGCCCTCCGGGTTTCCGGAGAGTATTCTCCCGGTGACATTCGATGCGCCCCCCAGGTTCAGATCATTGACTCCCCTTTGGTGGACGGCATGCCCGGATCGGTGCCCATGGATGATGAGGGTGTCATGGCCCGGGAGACGCCTCTGGTGGAAGGCGGCAGATTTAAGGCACGGGTTACCGATCTGGCCGGTGCCGCCCGGGAGGGTTGTCCGATTACGGGCAATGGATTCCGGGGAATCGCCGACCCATTCCCCAGGGCGGGATTCACCAACCTGTGTATACGGCCTTCGGTGATCTCCCTGGAGAGGATGCTGAAAGAAACCGGCCGGGGGATATTGATAACCCGCCTGCGTTTGCGCGGCGCCTCGGGTACGGATCGTACATACGGCGCGGAGGGTTACCTGTTTAAAGGAACGGAACTGGGTGAACCGGTCCGTTTCGCTTTGCGGACCGCTTTCCTCTCCTATTTTCTGAAGATCGACCGGGTATCCCGGGAATCCGTTCCCACCGTCAGCGGCGGCATCAGCGTGATCTCCCCCTATCTGCGGGTGGAAGCTCTGCGCCGCGGAGACGAGTGGGTGGTGTAGCTTTAAAAAGAATCTGGTATAGTCAAATGCAGATAATGGGGAATGAAAAGCAAATGAACCCCGAAATAGTTTTGAAAGGCAACAGGATGGGCCGAGCATGTCGGTTCTACATTTGTCTTGGTTCATGCAAATGAGAATGAAACGATTGGCCTTCGTGTTGCCCGGAGGGGAAGCCTGGGTGCGGAGACTGGCGGAAGATCTGATTTCTCAGGCCCGGTCTCTGGACATGGAATGCCTGTTTTTCTCCCAGGGGCCCGCGCCTCGGGATCTGGATGGAGTATGGATCGAACTGGATCGGCTGCATGAAATACCGGGACTGGACCGGCTGATCTCGCTTCAGCCGGAGCCGGAAATATCTGAAAGCGTATTGGATCGGGAGTACCGTTACCACCAGGCCCGATTCGGCGGAAAATTCAGCGCCGAAGATGTGGAAAAACGCTATGCGCTCTGGATCAACCAGGCCCGGGCCCTCTACCGCCTGACCATGCCGGACATGGTCTGGGTATGGAACGGCACGGTATACCGCAGCGCCGCGTACGCGGCGGCGGCGATGGGAATGGACATCCCCCTGCGTTTTGCAGAAAAGGGGGTCATGCCCGGCAGCTGGGCCCTGGACCCCCGGGGTACCAATGGGGAATCCTCCCTTCTGGATTCCGATGAATCGTTTCCCGGAGAGGATGCGGTTACTTCCATGAAGACGATCATCCGCGGCTGGGACGATATGGGAAGCAGCGCCTGGGGCCAACCCGACCGTCTTGCTGAAAAAGAAAGGAATGACCTTTTGGCCTGGGCGGCGGGGAGGAAAATCGTATTCTTTCCCGGTCAGGTGGACAGTGACAGCAACATTATCTGTTTTTCGCCTCATTTTCGGGGGTCCCTGGAAGCCCTGAACTTCCTGGTAAAGAATCTGAATGATGAGTACGTTTTCCTGGTCAAGCCCCACCCCAAGGGGTCTGCCGCGGATGAGGCGTACCGGCGTGCCGTCGGCGGTCGCGGCCGGGTAATGACGAATATCCATGTGCTTGACGCGATAGCTTTGAGTGATCTGGTGGTGACCATTAACTCCACGGTGGGTTTTGAAGCGGCGGTACGGGGCAAACCGGTTTTCCTCCTGGGCCGGGGAATCCTGTCGGGGAGGTCTTTTGTGCGGGGATGGAAGCCCGGACAACCACTGGCTGAGCAGATAACGAGCTGGCTGGAATCCTACCGGCGGAGCCGGGAAAGGATGGCCCGCGGCGCCCTGAGCTGGGCGTCGGGTCTGCACCGGGAGTATTATATGTTTATCGGCGACCGGCCGCGGTTGCGGGCCCGGTTGACCAGGGAAATCGAGTCCACCCGCGGAGAAGGATCCCGGCGATTGGATATCCGTGAGCTGGAAGCGTTGCTGATTCCCGGCTCGCCCGCGGAACGATGTCACGGTGTGCCGACGCGGCAGCTGGCGGGACTGACGGGACGGAAGCTGTTGCGGCGGATTTTCAACACAAAAAAACAATGAAACCCGAAGCCTTTTTATTTATCTCCCATACCGCGGCCCGCACCGGCGCGCCCATCGAGTTGCTGCGGTTTCTGGGCTGGCTGCGAAAGAATACCCCGAACAGGATTCTGATCATTCTTCAACACGGCGGAGAAATGGAAGCCGATTTCCGCGCCCTGGGAACGACCCGGGTCTGGAAGCGGGCCCCCCGCAAGGCGAACCGCTGGGTACGGAAGATTCGTGATCTCCTGCGCTGGGAAGCCGTGTGGAATCGCTTGCGCCTGGGGATGATCCGGAGATGGCTGGCCCGTTACCGGGTGGAACTGGTGTATGCGAATACCGCTTTCGTCGGCGAAACCCTTGGGGAATTGAAAAGTGTTCCCGGACTCCGGGTATGCCGGCTGCATGAGATGGAGTACACCCTGAGGAATTATAGTTTTCCCCGGGGCTTCCGCTCTTTTCAACGGACTCTCGGGCTGTGCGGCCAGTACATCGTGGTGTCCGACGCGGTAGCGCGCAACCTGACCCGGAACCATGGCGTACCCATGGAATCCGTACGCCAGGTTCACGGGTCCGTGGAACCGGTAGACCGGGAGTACTACCTGGACCCGAAGCGCATCTCCTCCATGAAGGAGACATTGGGTATCCCCCCGGGGTCCCCGGTGGTCGGCGGATGCGGGTGGATCCAGTGGCGTAAGGGGCCCGATCTGTTCGTACAGCTGGCGGCACTGGCCCGCCGGATGCAGCGGGAAGACATCCACTTCCTGTGGCTGGGCGGCGACCGGGAGGACCTCCGTTTCCGGCAACTCGCGTTCGATATCGCCCGGGCGGGATTGTCGGAGCGGGTTCATCTCACCGGCCATCAAGCGGATCCCTATCCCTACTATGCGCTTATGCATGTGTTGGCCATGGTTTCCCGGGAGGATCCTTTCCCGCTGGTCAACCTGGAAGCCGGGCTGCTGGGTATCCCCATCGTATGCTTCCAGGGCGGGGGCGGCTCCGAGGAGTGGTCCTCCCGGGGCTGTGGCCGGGTGGTCCCATATCTGGATTTGGGCGCTTTCTGGCAACAGGTCCGCCTGCTGCTGAATGACCGGGAATTGCGGGAGAAAATGGGCGCGAACTGTCGCCGGGAAGCGGAGAACCTCCTGGTGGACCGCAACGCGCCGCGGCTGTACCGGGTCCTGCAGGATATCCGGAGCGGGAGCGGTTGATCCATGAGTCCAGCTTCTCCCCGGGTAAGCGTGGTGGTGCCCAATTACAACTACGCCCGCTTTCTGGGTCGACGCATGGATAGTATCCTGGGACAGACCTTTACCGACCTGGAAGTAATCCTCCTGGATGATGCGTCCACCGACGATTCATCCGCGGTGATTCAGGACTATGCCGGGGATCCCCGGGTACGGGTAAAGATCAACCGCGAAAACAGCGGAAGTCCCTTCGCCCAATGGAATCGGGGTGTGGATATGGCCCGGGGGGAATTCATCTGGATAGCCGAAGCCGATGACTTCGCGGCGCCGGATTTCCTGGAGACCCTGGTGCCCGGGCTGGAAAACGACGCCGGCCTGGGCATGGTGTATTGCGGATCCCGGATCGTTGATGAACAGGGGCATACAACCGCGGAAGTATCGCCATTTCTGCAGCGTCTGTGGCCCGGCCGCTGGCTGCGGTCGTTTCGCAATTTCGGCCGCGACGAGGTGGCCCGCTTTCTGGTCCATCGCTGCACCATTCCCAATGCCAGCGCCGTATTGTTCCGCCGCAGGGCCTATATGGATGCCGGCATGGCGGATCCGCAGCTGCGTCTGTGCGGAGACTGGATGACCTATGTACGCGTACTTCTGCACTGGGATATCGCCTTCGTCGGCCGTACCCTGAACGCCATGCGTTGTCACGAAGCGACGGTCCGGTCCGTTCTCAGCGGCGCCCCCCGGGAGATCGAGGAGCGCTATCTGGTTTTAGAGGAAATTCTCAGAGGGGTTGATGTTTCCGTGCGGGACAAGTTCCGTGCCCGGGAATCCCGCATGTACCTCTGGGTTGACCTGGCGGAACGGCGGGGCTGGAAGTGGAACCACCCGGAGATGGCGGGAATCCGGGCCGCCGCTTCCCGGGTGGATCCCGGCGGACGTTTTCGTTTTATGCGGAAGCGCCTGACGTATCACTGGCAGCATGCGCGCGGAGGTGACCGGTGATGATCCTGATGGTCACGGACCTGTATCCGGGTCGGGGAACCAGGGATCCCTCGGTGTACGCGTTGCACCGATTCTGCCGCCATTGGACCCGGGAAAATCGGATACGGGTACTGATGCCGCGCATCCTTCCGAACCCGCGGGACCGGCACGGCGTCGCCGCCGGAGAATGGGAGATCGAAGGGGTGGAAGTGGTTTCGACCCGGGTGTGGAAATTTCCTTTTCGCCCGAGGTTTCATATCAATGCCTTGGAGAGGGAAGCAAGTCGGATTCACCCCCAGGTTGTGGTGGGGCACTTGGGCTTCAACCTTGAGTTCGCCGCCCGCCTGGCCTCCCGGAATAATCTTCCCCTGGTAGCCGCCGTGCACATGGGCGACTTGATATACGGACCCCGCATGTTGGGGTCGGAACGCCTGCGGGAAATCCTGTTCAGTGCCCGGGTGGTGGCCGCACGTTCTCCGGCGGTACGCCGCCGCCTGCTTGCCGGTTTTCCGGATCTGCGTTCCCGGTGCCGGACGATCTGGTCGGGTCTGGACACCCCGGGGTATCTGCGGGATTCTCCTGAGCCCCGGTTGCGGGAGTTGACCCGGGGCGGTACGCTCCGGCTGATTACCGCCTGCAGTCTCACGAAGCTGAAGAAGGTGGATGTCACCCTCAAGGCTCTGGCCAGGATCGGGGCATCCCGCTCCTGGATTTTCACCATCGCCGGAGAAGGACCGGAACGATCGCGCCTGGAAAGCCTGGCTCGGGACCTGGGTATGGAATCCCGGGTTCGATTCACCGGCGGATTGTCGAGAGCCTCCCTGCGCAAAGAGCTCGCCGGGGCTCATCTTTTCGTGATGGTGAGCGCGCCGGAGACTTTCGGCCTGGCCTACCTGGAAGCCATGGGTGCCGGTTGCCTGGTCGTGGGCGCCCGGGGCAATGGTGTGGACGGTATTGTAGTGAACCGACGCAACGGCTGGCTGTGCCGTCCCGGAGACGTCGAAGGCCTGGCGGAGTTGTTGAAAGAGGTTTTATCCGCCCGGGAGCAAACTTTGTCCGGAATGGCGCGGAGATCAGGACGAACCGTTTCCATGCTGACCGAGGAGAAAGCGGCGGCCAATTATCTGAATATTATCGAGCAGGCGGTCAGCCGGCGGGAAGAGACATGATGAACCTGATCCTGGTAGCTTACTATTATCCGCCTCCCCATGGAGCCGGGACCGGAAGGCCCCATTTCATGGCCCGCTACCTTCGTGACCGGGGGCATGCGGTGACGGTAATCACCTCGTCCTGTCGGGATGATGTGCATGAGTCCGGAGTTTTGGGCATCCACGATCCGTCTTCTAACCGGTGCCGCGGTGGAGTCCGGAGCGTTTCCTGGCTGACCCGGCGCCTGCTCGTGGAAGCCGCCAATTCCCTGGGTAACCCCTGTTCCATTCTTTCCGCATGGAAATCCCGGGCCGGCCGGGTGGGCCGCGTATTGGTGAAGGCTGAGCCGCCGGACCTTTTGCTGGCGACGTATCCTCCGGTGGAGAATCTGGCGGTGGGAATGACTCTGGCCCGGCGGGCCGGTTGTCCACTGGTGGCGGATTTCCGGGACGGCCTTACCTATGAACCGGTGGAGGGTGTACTGCCGGTACGCTTCCCCGCTATCCGCCGGGCCTACGCCCGGATGGAGGCGAAGGTTCTGAACCGGGCGGCGGGAGTACTGGCCGCTCATCCCAGCCTGGCGGACAATCTGGCGGATAAGGTGAAAGATACTCCCGTACTATGGCTGCCCAACGGCTATGAGCCGATCATGAAAGTTCCTCCGTCTCCTCTGGCGGAAATGGAGGGTTTCCATCTGGTGCATACCGGCCGTTTTTCCCTGTCCGACAGGGGATGTGACCCGAAGCCACTGGTCCGGGCCCTGACCCGCCTGCCCGGGGATTTCTCGCCTTCCATGTACCTGCATCTGCTGGGGCGCTTGTCCCGGGCGGAGATGCGCCTGTTCCGTCCCCTGGAGCGCCGAGGCCGGGTCGTGATGCATGGGGAAGTGTCCCGGGAAGCCAGCCGGGCCTGGCAGGTGCATGCCGACGGATTGCTGCTGGTAGTCTCGTCATTACGCCCTTCGGTGATTCCCGGCAAACTGCTGGAATACCTGCCCATGCGGGCCCCGGTACTGGCGGTGGCCCCCCCGGGTGCCGCCGGGGATATCCTGACGGCTTGCGGCCGGGGCCTGATAGCGGATCCGCGAGACCCCGCCGCCCTGGATGCGGCGTTGCGGCGCCTGGCGGGTGGGGGGGGCGATGCATCACGGCGCAACGAGAAAGAGATCTCCCGTTACGAATGGTCCGAGCTGGGTGCCGGATTGGAAACATTTCTGCGGGAAGTCCAGGCAAAGAAAAAGGAGTGCGTATGAGCCCTCGGGATTCCGGACTTTCGCTTTCCGTGGTGATGCCCTGCCTGAATGAAGTGGAGACCGTGGCCCTATGTGTGGCCAAAGCATCGGGCTGGATGAAACAACGCGGAATCCGGGGAGAAGTGATCGTGGCGGACAACGGTAGCCGGGACGGCTCGCAGGCGGCGGCCGAACGGGCGGGTGCCCGGGTGATCCCGGTAAAAGCGCGGGGATACGGCAGTGCCCTGATGGGGGGGATATATGCCGCCCGGGGCCGTTGGGTTATCATGGGAGACGCTGACGACAGCTATGATTTCTCCCGGCTGGATGGTTTCTGGCGGAAACTTTCCGGCGGTGATGACCTGGTTATGGGGAATCGTTTCCAGGGAGGGATCCGGCCGAAGGCCATGCCCGTATTGCACCGGTACCTGGGGAATCCCGTGTTGTCCCTGCTGGGAAGAATCTTCTATCGCAGCCCCGTTGGTGATTTCCATTGTGGATTGCGGGGCTTCGACCGTCAAGCAATCCTGAAACTGGGGTTGAGTTCACCGGGAATGGAGTTTGCCAGCGAGATGGTGGTCAAGGCCACCCTGGCGGGGCTGAAGATTTCCGAAGTTCCCACGACCCTGGATCCAGACGGGCGCAGCCGACCGCCTCATCTGCGGACCTGGAGGGATGGGTTTCGCCATCTGCAGTTTTTGCTGCTCCATGCTCCCCGCTGGCTGTTCCTGTACCCGGGTCTGTTTCTGACCGGTTCGGGAATTGTCCTGCTGGCCTTGCTCTCCGGAGGTTCCCTGCGTCTGGGCAAACTGGTACTGGATGTACATACCCTGCTGTACGGGGGTGTGTTCGTTATGGTCGGCGTGCAGTTGTTGTTGTTTTCTCTGTTTGCCAATCGTCTGCGTATTACCCCGGCACCGGTAAGGCCTCCCCGGATCCTGCGTTGGCTGCATGGTTTAATGAGCAGTTCCTGGGCGTTCCTGGCGGCGGGTATTCTTTTGGTATCCGGTCTGGCACTTTCCCTGGCAGCTTTGTGGAGCTGGGGGCGGGCGGATTTCGGCGACCTTGATCCGTTGCGGGTGATGCGCCTGGTGATTCCCGCGGGTGTGCTGATTTCTCTCAGCCTGCAGATCGGATTTTCGGCTTTTCTGTATGAAATGATCCGTTTGCGGGCGGAGGTAGGGCCAGCAACCGGTACCGTTGATCCCGGTACAATTCCGGAAGAGAAGCCAGGAACGACTCAAGACGGATGATTTCCTTGTCGGAGAGATGGTAGGTGACCGATTTTCCGCTCATTATCTTCAGCCCTGCGGGGCAGTAGAGAATGTGGGTGATTCCCTGCCGGACAAGCCGCCGGCGCATCTCTCTTTTTGAATGCCTCCGTCGCAGCTCCGCCAGAACCGGATTTACGTCATGAGTGGAAGAGACAAGTTTGTCTCCGGGAAAGTAGAATGAGCGGTCCTCTCCAAGAAATGCGACTTTCCGTTTTTCCGGCAGAGCCCGCTCGGCGAACCGGGCGGCGCGATGGTACGGAAGCATGTCCAGGTAACGGAGTACGGCGGCGCCTTTCAGGCGGCGGGACAGATGCGTGACACCGAGAAAGTATCGTTCCTGCAGGCTTATCTGGAGTACCAGGTTGGTGAGCAGGCATAATCCCAACCCCAGCACCAGCGGCAATTTGCGGCGTTTGAAACGTTCCGGGATCTGGAGAATGCCTCGGGCGGCGGGAATGGACAAGAGAAACAGGGCGGGGAGAAAGTAGCGGGGAGCCCGGGCAAAGAAAAGCAGGATAATGAATCCGCTCAATCCCGCGTACCAGAGCAGGCGTTCATCCCGGTTGCGGGGGCGATGGAACAATCCCGGGAGAAAGACCAGGAAAAGGATTCCCATCACCGCGGTCATGCCGTAATGGTAGGGCTTTAGAAAGATCTTCACCGGGAAAGTCAGGATATGCCGGAGATGGTTGTCCTGGCGGCGCTTGATTACGGCGGAAAAATCAGCGGCTTGCGCGGGGCTCCATCCCGGGGCTTTGAAAATCCCGTTCAGGTAGGGATAGAGCGGGTTGCCGGTGAAGACAAGATTGCGTCCCCACCAGGGAACCAGGCACAATGCGCCGGCCAGTCCGGCCAGGAACCAATCGCCGACTCTCCGGCGGATGCGGGGTTCCATGAACCAGGCGGCGACCAACGCCGGGATGACCAGGAAAAGAGTTGTGTATTTGGCGGCGACCGCACTGCCCAGAGCGAAAGCCGCCGGAATAAGAAAACGCTTGTGCCCGGGGTGTTTCATATAATGGCGGAGCAGGGTGATTCCGGTCATCAGAAACAGGAGTCCCGGGATATCGGTCTTGGAGGAACAGGCCAGGAAACCGACCTGGGGAATGGTAAAGAAAAGCAGCAGGGGCAGCCAGCGCCGACGTCCGGGCAGGCCCGCGGCGGCGCTGAAAAGGAGCACGGCCAGACCCAGGGTGGTGATCCATATCAGGGGGCGTACGGCCGCCAGTCCGCCGCCCAACAGCAGAATGGTATAAATCATCTCTACCGGCAGGGGCAGGCCGGCGTTGAAATTCGTCGGCCAGGGCACCATGCCGCCGTGCCGGATGTAATGAGCGGGAACCGCCAGGTGGTAGACCATGCTGTCGTGAAAGGTCGGCGGGAAAAGAGTGTAGAAAAGGTTTGCGGCGAAGAATATACCCAGGACTATCATGGCCGGACGCAACCGGAATCGGCCGTTGGGGATGGAAAAATCCCGGCGCGAAAGCCAAAGCATCAGGTTGCCGGGAATGATCACCGCCCAGTACAAGACCGGGTGGAATGCGCCCAACAGTCCGGCTCCAAGTCCAACCAGGGCGATACACGCCAGGCCCAGGGAAAACCGTAACACCAGGTATTCCATCGCCGGGATCCGCGGGTCCCGGCGCAACATCCAGGACGAAATACCGGAAGCGGCTCCCAGCAGCAGCAGGCCGGCGATCATTGCACAGACTCCGGCGGCGGCCGGTTGCGCAATCGGTAGAGGGAATAATGCAGTGGACGTTCCTGGAATATGAACATATGCCGAAACGGTCGGGAAAAGAGGAACTCGGTTTCAATGCCCGGGATTTTGTCGCGGGCGCGGAAGCGTTTCCAGTGGACATCCACCAGGTAGTAGGGGATCGCGGGATCCGTTTCTCTCATCCGACGGGAAATGATCTCCTTGAAAGGCGTGCGTCGGTGGAAGACAAGCGGATCCAACAGGCCGTTCAGATCGATGATCCGGCGTCGGGATTCGAAAGCGATGGCGCCGATGTCCCAGAGGAACACCTCTGAATCACCAGGGGAATTCTTTGCCAGCCAGCGGCCAACTGCCAGGTTGACCCGCTTTTCCGAGCGGATGTAGTCCCGGGTGGCGGGGTAAACCCACACAAGCGTCTGGACCAGGCTGACCAGGATTGAGATGGCGGCAATTCCCCGGCGCGGTTTCCCCCGGGTGGTCGCCAGGAAAAGCGTGACCGTCAGGGGGAACAGGGGGACCAGGTAACGGGTGTGGACTTTGACACCCTTGGCCGCGAACAGTCCTACCAATATCAGTGCCAGCACCAGGAGTATTCTCCAGGGCTTTGCCAGGCGCCGTGCCGCCAATACGGCCCAGAGGGCCAGGGCCAGCGCCACGAGATCGGCGGGTTGTAATGTCAGGATGGTTTTGCGTACCGCGTACCATACGGCGTCCAGGGACAATCCCCCGGCCTTGGCGTAGGCGGTGTTGGGGAACCATTGATCGAAGACCAGGCGGGCGGTGAGCAACCAGGCGGCCGGCGGCGCCAGGGCCGCGATAGCTTTGACGGGGCGTTTTTTCCATACCAGCCAGGCGGCGCCGGCCAGTGTCCAGACCAGGAGCTCCGGCCGCAACAAGGGGAGTACTCCCAGAGGCAGCCACAGCCAGGGTTTGTCTTCCGCCCATGCCGACACCAGCATGACCGCACAAAAAAGGGCCGCGGTTGTTTCCATCCCGGAAAGCGACCAACGCCAGACCCAGGGATTGAGAAATAAAAGCAATGCACCCGTTATGGCGCCTTCAAGGCCGAAGCGGCGGCGACAAAAGGTCCAGAACAACAGGAGTGCCGCCGCGTAGAGCAGGAATGAAAAGGCTTTGGGAAAAATGTGGGGGTGGCCGCCATGGAATCCCAATCCCAATATCCCCAGCCAGAGGGGCGAGGTGAATCCATAGGAGGGTTCCCCGGGGTTGAAGGCGGGAATTCCCGACTGGCTGAGATTCCGGGCGTATTGGAGATAGATGTAATAATCGTCCGGCTGAAAAGAGACATACAGCAGGGAAGCCAGCAGGAGAAGGGATAGGAAAGCGGCGATCCACGGTCCTTTTCCGGATTTCATGCACTGATTATATCCCGGCTTTCGGGGGAAAATCAAAGCGGGTATTCCGATCACGGACCGGAAACGGCTATAATCGCCATATGGATCGAAAAAAATCCCGGAGAGAGGGAGAGAAATGACCATCAAGGACAACCTCCGCCGCCGTCCGGCACCCTGGCTGTTGCTGTTGCTCCTGCTGGTTAACCTGGCGCTGTATTCGCCCACTTTGCACTTTGATTTTCTCAAGGACGATCACGTCCTGGTGGAAAACAATCCCCGGGTCAAGAACGGCCGGGTTTTTGTCCAAACCCTGGGGAAAAAATTCTTCGCTTTTCCCGATTTCCCCTACCTCCAC